>Ga0065720_1003281_pt1 | contig 43230 bp, 19 predicted proteins | sample Thericmetagenome_FD_59107 | JGI IMG/M metagenome (GOLD analysis project Ga0065720, IMG submission 59107) | Thermophilic microbial communities from the Joint Bioenergy Institute, California, USA of rice/straw/compost enrichment - eDNA_2 v2... | ecosystem: Engineered > Solid waste > Grass >... | reverse complement strand
TCGATTGAGGTAGATGCTCCCTACATCAATTGTCTCAAATATTGCCGTACTTCTAAGCAGATTAAATTTTCTTATGATTTCTCCGATGTGGCGATTCTTCTAAATCAACTCCCTCTACAAATTAATCGCCTTAGATACCTAGAACATTTATCCATTACTATGAGAGACCATGATGAAAGCTACTCAGCTCTACGAAAAATAAAAAATTTATTATCCAAATTTCAAGTCCAACCCGCATTAGACATAGAGATAAAACCTAGGAATTGGGGAACCAGTACAGAAGACAGCTTCGAATTTTTAGAGGGAGTCAACGCCCTCGAAGTCACCTTTGACGAAATTTTCTGCCCAAATTTGTTCCTAAACACCCCGAATATTGCACAAACTCTCAAAAAATATTCCATCTATTTCCAGCATGAAGTCAATAATGAAGTCCTGTCCACCCTTAAAAATTTGAAAAATCTTGAGTATCTTAAGTTGGATATCTGGATAAAAGCCCAAGATTATAGCAATTTTTTCAAGAACTGTACCTTCCCATCCTCCCTTCAGACTCTGTCTGTACATTTTTATCACTTGTGCAACAAGGGACTTGAAAACAGAGAAGAAGTTGATTTACAGGAATTTTTCAAATCACTAAAATATCAAGAACAAAACGAATTGGGCATATTTTCTAAGGAAATTTCCAAATTACAGAACCTGAATGACCTTCGCTTCAGAATCCGCTCAACCGAATTAAAACCTTGGCATGCCTATTTTGCAGCACTGTTCTTGGAAAACAAGAAATTAGAAAAAATTGATATGCTCTTAGGAGATCAATACCATCAACAGGAAAATTCCCTCAATTTATCAACCATCATAAGCGCTCTTAAAAGCTCCGCCTCTACTCTTAAAAACCTGATAATTGATATCAATAGCAATCATTTTGGAGAATGGATAGAAATTCCCTGTTTCAGAAATTTGTCTAAAATTGAAATTTTACTGAATGAGGGGTCCACTATGGATAAGATGCTTCCTTTGATAACCTTAGCTCCAAAGGAAGTTCTTAAGAGGTTACATTTTAGGGGCTCCTTTGAAAATGATGAAGTTCTTGTAAAATTCCTCCAGGAAGTGTCCAGGTACAGGTACTTAACAGAGCTAAATTTGGCTTTGAGTGTTAAGGAATGCCAGCTTGCTGAGGAAGAATTAGGTGAGGGAATAAGAAATTTGTCTAATTTGAGTTCCCTGATGAGCATGCGTTTGAGGGTTGCTGGATGTAAGATTGATATGCAGGAGCTTCAGACAATCCAAGAAGACTTCTCTGCAAAATTGAGAAAACTTCAGAGTTTTTCTTGCCAACTTAATTCGCAGAAAATCAGAATTAATGAGTTTAGAAAGCTAGAAATTGACTACTTCTGGTACTAATTGATAGAATACCTATTCTTATGAACATATTGTCAATACTTAGCGACTTCATAATTATTTATTAGTTGTCTGCAATTTAAGGGGAAAAAAGATTTTCACATTATTTGTGTTAATTTTTTTTTTTATTGAATCTTTTCTTGAATTTTTAATGGAATCTCCTTCGACCAAGATTCTTAAGGGTTTTCTTAGATTCCCAAGAACTATAACAACAAAAGAAGAATATCTGAAGACCAGAAAACAAGGCCTGCTACTCAGAGAAAATTCTATCAACTTAAGAACAGCTCATAATCTCCTTCAGGACACTCTAACTGAAAAATTTAATTCTAGATGCTTTGGTTCATTCGACTATATAAGTAACATGGAGGAGGAGGACCAGGACTACGAGAACCTAATCGTCCAGCTAAAAAAGATGAAAAAGTACTTCCACACAGTAATAGCATTCCGTGGAAATCGTTATCTGAGTAACTACACAATGAGAAATTTATGCTCCGCTATGTACACAAATAAGAGCCTCAAGTCCTTCGAAACTAGGTTTATTGAGTGTTTTAAATTACAAGATGAGGGCTTTTCAAAATTAGGAAAAGTCTTTCTAAAGCAGAAAAGGCTGACAAGAATTGATTGCTATTTTTATTGTCTAATGCATATTACAGAAAAAGGTTTCGCAAGGCTAGGAGGCTATCTTACCTGGGTGAGAAATTTAAAAGATTTGGAGTTATATTTTGGAGATTATGCCAGAGAATGGCAGCATATAACGGATCAAGCTATAGTGAGATTCCTAGGATATATTTCGAAACTTGACAGACTAGAGAGACTGAAGCTGACAATGCATGGATTTAGGAATATGAGTGATGAGAGTCTTTTTGGATATTACGATTATTTCAGGAAGCTAAAAAATCTCAAAAGGCTGGAATTGTTATTTAGACATAGGAATATGTTCACAGAAAATGGAATCGCAAAAATAGCAAAATTAGTTTCAGAGCTACAGAATTTGGAATTCCTAAATCTTGATTTTAGACTCTCAGACTATCCAGGGCATAAAGGCTTTGTAGCAATTTCAGATGCGCTTGAGAAGCTCCCTAAGCTTAGGGTACTCAAGTTGCATTTTGAAAAATGTCTGGGCATTCAAACTCAAAGTTTGGAATATTTCTCAAGTAAAATTATTTCTTTAACAGGTTTGGAAAAGCTGCAGCTCAATTTTCCACGTTGTGAGAACATCACTAATATTGTTTCTATCGGCAGGCCTCTCAGCCAATTAAAGAACCTCAGAATTTTTGAAATAGACATTACCGAATGCAGAAGATTAACTGATCCTATCCTAATAGAATTTTTGAATTTGTTGAAAGGGCTTACTCAGTTAACAACCCTCGCACTGACCTTATATAACTTAGAAAAAACCAAGGGACAAATTTTGCAGCCATTGCTAACACTTTTATCGACTTTTCATGATTTACGAGAATTAAATCTTGGGATTGGAGGATTTGAAATTGATCACGAGTCTTTGAATGCATTTTTGGCTCTTAGTAAAGATCTCAAAGAATTAAAGGAGTATAAATTAGAGATAACCCCTGAAGATGGAATAATAATGGAGAATTTAGATGCTAGGAATTTGAGCGTATCATTTAAACCTCCTTATGTAACTGAAATTAAAAAAGAAGAGCCAACCACTGAAACAAAGGGACAAAATAATGATGATATGTCATCACTTTTTGAGTAATAAATATCTAATCAGTCTTGGTTTAGTTTCACGTTTAATTCTGCCTCTATGATCCTGTGTATAAAATTTCACAAGTATTTTTCTAATAGTTTTGTGGGAATAGACTTTGCTGACAATTTTTTTTTTGTGAGATGGTATGGTATTGAATATTAAGTTCCAAAAAAAAAAAATTCTTTTCAGGGTATTCTTTTTTATTATGAGAATTACTAGTAAGCATTCATAAGAAAGGGATTTTCGAAATGATTTATGCAACTTGTTATCAAGTTACATTATCAAATTGAATAGTACAACTATTTTGATTAATAAAATTTTATTGAAATTTCTTCTTGAAATTCCAAATCTCCTATTTCCTTATATTTCTCCTTAGAACTCCATTCTCTTTAGAATCCAAACTAAGAATATCTTCCCGTTGAAACCTTAATAAACTTTTATCATTTTTGCTAACTTAAAATGAAATCTAAATCTTAATGTTCAGGCTAGCAGTCAAATTTCTTCTTTTCTCAATAAATAGGAACACCAAACCAGCTCTTCCAATCCCAAGGTCGCTTGATTCGGCCATCATTAGTTTTTAACCTTATTATTTAGAATTTTAGGCACAGTGGTTGTACATAAGACTTGTTTTTCCACGTTTTAGTGAAGATCTGAATATAGAGCCTCGTGAGAATCGAACAAGAAGTAGAGACCTAGCAGGAGAAGGTCTAGAATGGTATTTTTCGGAGGGGATTAGTGGTAATGACCATTCTAAAAACTAATGTTTGTGTTAATTAAACTAGCATTTTCCTAAAACCACTGAATCTTGCCCAAATTTCACAGTTTTATCAAGGTGTAATAAATAAAAAATTCAAAATCATGAAGTGGTTCAGATCAAGAGGAATAACCCTTCTTCTCATCCTTGCCGTCTTGACACAGACAGCCCTTTCCCAATACGATGGCACTCCGTGCATAGATGATGACCAATGCGAAGACTTGTTCAATTGCGTAGATGGTTATTGCAAACACAAGGGTCTGTGGCCTGTCACTTTGAGAGAAATCATTTGTTATATTCTTCTACTGGTCATCGCTGGTCCAGCTCATGGGCTCGGAGCAGGCTCTATTATGACACCTATTCTGATCGTCGGATTTAATTATGATGCCAACAAGGCCACAATGATTATGTATTCTTTAATCCTGGGAGGTTCCATTGGTGCCTTCCTTAACGCTGTGAACCGTAAGAATCCCAAATCAGGTAAACCTGTTATTGAATATGATATGGGAATGATCGTCATGCCTGTCCTTCTTGGAGGTTTATCTGTTGGAGTGGTGCTGAAGATTGCCGCCCCGTCTGTGACTGTCTTTTTCGGTCTGATCATTTTAGAAGTGGTGACCGTGAAAAGATTCATCACACAGATCAAAGAAGCTAATGCAGGCAAACCCTCTCAACAACCTCTTATTGACCCAAATCAAAAGATAGAAGAGGAGGAGATTGAAATGACGCAAGAACTCGAAGAAAAAATGAAGAAGACTAAGAACTGGCAGCTTCAGCAAGAAATTGTTAATTATTACAAGAAAGAACTTGAAAGAATTAAAATTGAAGATATGAAACAATTCCCATGGAATAAGATCAAGATGAATCTTGCTCTCTTGCTTTGGATTATGGTCATGAACGTTTTGAGAGGTTCTTCTTCACTTCCCTCTCTTTTGGGGGTACCCTACTGTGGTACTGGTTATTGGTTCTTGTTCTTCCTCTCCCTTGTGGGATGCTATGCGTTCTACAGAATAGGCCTAGTCGAGGTAGAGAGAAGAATGGAAATCAAGAAAATCCACGGAGAAACTTCTGAGGTCGATTTCCTTCTGAACCCTGGTGTCCTTCCACAATTGTTCAGGGTGGCCGGTATTGCAGGAATCCTGGCCGGTTTCTTGGGTATTGGTGGTGGTGTCATTATGGGACCTTCTCTACTTGCTTTTGGATGCCCTCCTGGAACACTTAGTGCTACTTTGGCCTTTTTCGTCGTTCAGAGCTCATTCATTGCTTCCTTCTTGTCATACTGGTTCTCTACTAACTTGGATCTGAGCGAAATCTTCTTTTTCTTTGCCTTAGCTTGTGGCGGAGGATTTGTGGTTGCAAGAGTCATTAGCTTTTTGGTCGGAAAGTATCAAAATCCTAAGATTACCCTCTATGTGATGATTACCATAGTGGGAGCTTCAGTCATAGTTATGCCCACATACGCTGTCTATAAGAGTATCATAGATCCAGCTCAGATGCTTGAGTATAGAAGTATATGTTAATCTTAATTTGATCTTTAGTATCCAAAATTAGTCTAAGAAACAAATATGTTTGTTTATTTTGCGTAACTCTGTTGTGGATCTCAAGAGTTTTTCTCTCTAATAACACTAAGTTCTTTAATTTACTAATCCCACTTACTCAAAATTTCTCTTCTCCAATATTTACAAAATTTACATGCTAGAGACCTTAGTTATCGAGAAGCTATGCCTAGGCTTGTATTCCGAACAAAACAGGAACCAAAATTAGAGATAAAGGCAACATTCAGCAGAAATCCACTATAATAAAAAATATGAAAAAAAGAGGTCCTACCGAGAATCGAACTCGGATTATTGGATTCAAAGTCCAATGTGCTAACCATTACACCATAGGACCATGATGTCTATAGGACCGCAAAACTCATAGAGTAATCCTTTTTTTCAAAAAAGATACAATCTTTTACCCATTTTCACTAACTTCTGCCTAGTTTTTCTTACTTTTTATTCTTTATCAGTCTGAATATAACCTATAATACAAGTATTCGAGAATGCGCCATCATAGAACAACAAATGACATACATCATAATGAACCTTAGAGAAAACATAGATAGAGCTCTGGGAAAGCTCTCCTGGCCAGAAAGCTTTGCAAGTCAAGTTCTCTAAACATTCTTACTTAGTTTTTCTTGAGGAACTGTATAAAAAGATTTAATTTGAGTATTTCCAATATGTAAGTCAGCGTCATTAGATAGCTCGAAGCATTTAGTCTAAGAATAGGCATGCTAGTCATTCAGTTACTTTTCGTAGCTTAACTTGGTAGCCTAATGTCATTTTCAATGATGCATTTGCCTAATAGGTATAATAGGAAAGCCACAGAACTTGAGAAAAATATCTACGACGTATCTATTATGTTGAGATCAAGTCTTTAGCTAGAACTAGACCCTCAGAGTCGACTCTTAAGGGTTAGAGTCAAAAGCATAGTAATACTATTTGGGGAGAAAACTTAACCTATGAGTGATATATCTTACATCATTGTCTTCAAATTTAGAGCTTGTGACGGATTATATCGGATCTAGAAGAGATTAAATGACGCTTGATATCTCAGATTTCATGAGTTAAAATTAAGTTTTAATGATGTAAATTTGTGAATTCAAAGGGAGAAAGTTTGCTCTCCATAAGAGGCTGTAAGATGAACTAAATTGGACTTACAGGAACTTTGGTGGACTTGGAGACTTATTGCTCAGGAAAATCAATCAGATCTACACAAGAAAGATATCTAGCCTTCATATATCTCCATTATAACAGGCAGCAAGAGAAGAATAGCCTGCTGTGTTTTAGAGATTGGATTTTACTAGGTCTTTTTGCTCGTTTTTCATAGTGTCTCCATCGAGATTTCTAGATCTTGATTTAATTTTAACATTTAGAAATTGCCAGAATGAGTGCTGAAATGATTCTAGACTTTTAACAACGTTAAGTGAAGATAACAAAACAGGTTTTTCAAGGTCTCTGATCAAGAACTGAACTTAGCTAGGCGTTAGTCATTTTTGTTAGTCTGTATGATTCCAAATAATTCTGCCATCTTAGAAATGAGATTCGATAATTTAGCTTAAACGCTGAACCAAATAGAGTTATTAAATTTAAGCTGAAAAAGGGCTAATATTTAATTCAATACGTAAATATAGATAATAATCTGACGATTCTCATTTGGCTTTTTAAAGATGACCACTGCTCAGAAACCTACTACATTATCAGCTCCTTTTACTTTTAACATTGTTACTAAGCTTGGATGTTCCAAGGCTAATGTCTTCTTAATCTATTCTTCTGAGACTGAGAAGTATTATGCAATGAAGCTCTTCAATTATGAGGATGACAAAATAAACTTAGCATATCAGAATGAATCCAGATTCTCCTTCCTTTCACATCCCAATATAATCTCTACTGTAGCACTCCAGGACCGTAAGAGAGTCCAGTGCAAGGGAAAACATTTCAATGCTTCATTTATTATCTCAGAGCTGGGAAGGTATAGAGACTTATCAACTCTGGCAGGGCAAACTGACTTGTTTTCTGACGAAAGATTCCTCAGGACTTACTTTCATCAGCTCATCGAAGGACTTGAGTACCTCCATAGCAATGGAGTGGCTCATTTAGATTTAAAGCCTGAAAACCTTCTGCTAGGAGAAGACCTAAAGCTAAAGATCACAGACTTCGATGCCGCCTTCATGAGAGGTGATTTTCGTTCAATAAGTAGAGGAACAAGAAATTACAGACCACCTGAAATTAGGGATGGTTGTTGTCAAGATCCATATGCTGCTGACATTTATTCTGCTGCAATTACTTTATTTGTTCTGAAAACCAGCCAATATCCTTTTCTTGAGGAAGTCGTTGTCGAAGGATATGATCTGGCTGAGCTGATGTTCAAAGAAGATCCCGAATTTTGGCTTGTTCATGAGAAGTGGTCTCACAACAAAACAAAGTTCGAGGAAAGCTTTATAACATTATTCAAGATCATGACCAAGGTCGATATCATTGAGAGGGCTACCTTAGAGGAGATTAAGAATTCTGAATGGTACAAAGGCCCAATTTATAGTGAAGCAGAACTTCGGAACAAATTGTCAAAATATCTACCAGAACTAGATATTTTGAAAAAGACTCATTCTAACTAAAAATTGTGCATACCTGCTCCAAATCTAACAGCTGTATTAAAGATAGTGGTACTATATTAGAGTATTTATATCTTCATTCGATTGAAAACCCATCGTTTATAATTCAAGTAGTATCGTTAGATTCATAATCAATGTATCTGCTGATGAGCAGCTTATTTATGTCTATAGTAACACGTATTTCAATTTATGATAATTATGAATTCAAGAGACAAAGAATCTCTAAGAGAATAATTAATAATTCCAAAAATCGATAAAATTGGAAGAATGTTAGACAAGGATTGATTTCCTCTCAGCCTTAATAAGAAAAAATGAAACTTAACACTACACTAATGAATCGATTTAAGTGATTCCTAAATTCTTATATAATTTTCAAAACAATCGTTTAAAAAATATATATTAAACAGTATTTATATTTCTCTAGCTCATTGCCAAGATTTAAAAATAGGGAATAAAAATCATAAAATCGCTTGGCATAATCCATTTAGAGTTCTCTCGTATTCGCGAAAAAGTTATTCAGAAGATTAACACAACTTGACTAAAAATGGCTCCACGAGATTGTTAAAACAAAAATATTTAGGCAAGTATGCCTCTATATATGGAGGCTAATTTAGGGATTCTCTCTGAAAATTACATAGAATTGAATCTGTGACTAAAATTTCTTGTAGAGATAATTAATTAGGTGTTTGGAGATAAATAGACCCACATATCTTAATGTCAACTCAGTTGGAATACATTAATGCCAGTTGGAGGTTCAAAGTGAAAGAAAGCTTTTCATAGCCTTGTATATCATTAAGAAATTATCAAATATGAAAACTGTTTAGCCTTGATAATAAATTCTATTATTTTCTGCTGAGAGATATGTATGAACTTACTCCGTCAGTTTACTGAAGGAATTGAGAGCTGTCATTGAAATGGACTGCTTTTAGACCTTAAGGATCTTCAGAATTGCAATAACATTGCTCTCAGTGAGATATTGAAGGGGCAACCTTAAAAGGCTCCGAATTATATGGATTAATGGGCAAACAAGACCTGTATTTTGACTCGCCTATTGAAGAGTATCACTCTATAATTCGCACTCTGAAGATAAGTTTTTAAGATTCTCTGACGAAATTTGATATTGTTGAAATAGCTATGATTAAAGAGACAAAAGCTTAAAATTGGTATAAGTGGGCTATCTACAGTTCTGAGGAGTTTAGGCATATATTACCTCAATATCTTTCATATATAAAATTCCTGAACTTGCTCAAAACTAATTAAAAAACAATTTATCCGAGAGCAGTCTTTAACTAGCCCTATGAAATGACAAATTCTTCTGTAATTTAGCATATTTGCTTCATCTGTTCAAAATGGATTAGAGTATTCGATACTAACAGTGTTTTAAATAAAATAAATTTCCTTAAGAAAATTCAATATGAATATATTAGGCTCTTTTCTCCCTTCCTAAGGATTTGGAGCTCGAAAATGAGGTTCTAAACACTTTATGATCCCAATTCTTGAATATTTCAGGCACTTCAAGCTGACTAGAACTTAATTAAAGTATAATAATCAGACTTTAGGAAAACTTATTGAATAACTAAAGAAAAGATCAGATCGGCCTATACTATGGCTTAGTTTTAGTCAGACTGCTGTTTCAGCTTCTAAAATTTAGCTCGTAATTAATCAAAGCAGTGAGACATTATATCTGGTAAATTTTAGAACCATAATCAAATGCAAGGAAATTTAAACCCCTGTACGATTTCTAATAAGTAATATCATATTTTGAAACCACTTAACCATATCCTTTCATCACAATAACAATGGAATTCGAAACAATCACTTACAGTGACAAAACAATGGACTACGAAATCGTAGAAGAACTAGAAAAGTCCAAGGTTCCCATCTTTATGGTTGTCTCAAAGAAAACTAAGAAGCACTACGCCATGAAGTATTATCCATCTGTCAATGGATATCCTCACAAGTCTTTCCGCAATGAAGCCAAATTCAGTGTTCTCTCACACCCCAATATAATCTCTATCGTCGACAAAGAAGAAGTAGCCAGCATTTCATACAATGGAGAGGCTATGGGAGGGTCATATATCCTAATGGAGCTTGCTCCATTTGGAGATTTCTCGACCCTTCTCCGCCTTACTGACTTCTCAAATGATGAGAAGCTTGTTAGAACATATTTCCATCAATTGATTCAAGGACTTGAATACTTGCACTCAAGAAATGTTTATCACCTGGACATAAAGCCCGATAATCTTCTTCTAGGTGCAGACTTCAAGCTTAAAATTGCTGATTTCGATACTTCTTACAGAGGAGGGGACTCTCCCATAAGAAGTAAAGGCACTAGAAATTACAGGGCACCTGAGGTCAAGCAGCAAAGAGTTGTAAATCCTCCTGCTGCTGATATATATTCTGCTGGAATTTGCCTGTTTGTCTTCAAGACAGACTGCTTTGCTTATCTTGAAAATGAACCTGTTGATGGTTATGACCTTTCTGAGCTTATGTACAGAGGAGATCCGACTTTCTGGGAGGCTCACAAGCAAATTTTGAAAGATAGAGTTAACTTTTCTCAAGAGCTCAAGGACCTCTTTATGTCTATGGTGAGATTTGAACCAGAAGCTAGAGTCACTATTCCCCAAATAAAGAGATCTCAATGGTATAAAGGCTCCATATACAGCGATAAGGAACTTGCAAAGAAAGTTTCTAAACTTCTGACTGATGCTGGCGTGTTAGAACAAAACTAGAGTAAATATAAAATCGTACTAAAAAATAGTAACATATCCTGTCACTTTGTTCGTACTAGTTGCTAATCTTTAGCAAGATTTTTTCATTTTTTAACCTTTTGACTTTATGACAAGATATTTTTTTTTCCTTACTACATAAAAATCTATGACCATATTGACATATCGACACTACACTAAAATTTCTTTTGCTTCATTTTAAAGTCCCAAACTGGTTTCCTAATCTTTATATCCTATTAAAACCCGTTGTCTCTGATATAAGTCGATTATAATGGGAGACTTATTGAAAAACATCTAGAACTGAACATTAAAGCTTATCCTAAAAGATATTTATTTAATTACTTCCAGTCTATTCTATAGGCCCTATCCCACCAGCAAAGGCTTTGGAGTTCAAAATTTAAACTAATGAGGAAGATCTCAAAATCTAGAATCTATCATATGTGCACCAATATGCATATCTTATTGGGCACAAGAGCTAAGGAGTGAAATAAGTTAGTTAGACCTTAAGACAGAGGTATTCATTGCTCATAGGGTCTTATATGGTGATTCCAGAATTTTCTGTCACATAACTCCTTGATTCAAAACAAATACTGTCAATAATTTATTTTGCTCAGACTTTTCTGACCTTCACGATCTGAATATTCAATTACAACTAAAATCTTTACAAAGGATTATTCTTGACACTGAACACTAAGCTTACCAACCTGGTTGATCCCTTTACAAGTCTATATATAAGGTAAAAAATGAAAATAATGCTATGAGGCTTAGCCCGGCCTGTCAGAGGCCTGGACTTAGGGCTAGATTCATACAGTAATTTGAAATGCTGAGATTGGTGTCATTGACACTAACATGGCTTAATTAAATCATAACTTTTATATATATAAAAGTGTAATATGGAAATGCTGACTTTTACTCTGTGAATCTAGACTTTTTAGTTCAGATCCCTATATCCTGGAAACTTCTTTTTCCTGGATGTCTGTTCATTATCTTAAGCCATTTTGACACTGGCTTAGAAGAATGCATCATTCGATCTGAGGTAAAGACTAAATGAAAAAGTAAGACTTCTATTCTGCTACACCCTAACCCAAGCCAGAAACCCTAAAATTTATGAGCTTCAACCCTATCTTAACCTAAAAAGTCTCAAATTCCTATCAACGGAGGTCACTTATTTAGCCTGGCACTAATGGAGCTGAATCGTAAAACTTTTCCACTTTTCTTAACTCCTTAGAATTCTCTTCATAAAGTCGATAAGGATCTCTCGACGTTCAGGACACCTGACTCAAAAATGAGTGTGAAATTGCAGGAAGTGGACTTGGAAAACTATGAAATCATTGGTATTCATCTGATTCAAAATGACCCATACAAATTTAAAATTGGGTAAATCCAAATAAACATTCCCAAAACAGCTGCTCTTAAGCTTTTAGAAAAAATCTCGAAAAATTGGGCAGTGTTGAGGTTCTACATGAGCCAAGAATCCTTATTTTCATCAACTAGGAGCATGGAAATTTCACTCGTTAAATGATCTGCATTAAGCGTAATCCTAGGAATATTGGGCCGTATTAAAAGATTGAAGGCTTCTGGATATGTAGAAGCTTCGATAAAGTTCTAGAAAAAATGAATAAATCTTTTTAAATGGGTCAATATCATATGAAAATCTAAAAATATAATAGACAGGTTTATAGTGTTTAGCATAAACAATTTCATATTTATAGAACCTAAAAATAAAAAACCTGTGACTAATCTTAAAATTTGAGTTGATCTTAAATTCCGACACAGATCTCAGATATAATTATTTGTTAACTCCTACAAGAAAAAAGTTTTACTCACATGAACAACAAGCCTGTTACATCACTCTCTTTACAACACCTTCAAACCTTTAACTTCCAGATTATTAACAAACTTGGCAGCTCCAAAGTCCCTGTGTACTTAATCCATTCTTCTGAACAACAACAATACTTTGCCTTGAAGCTTTTCCCTTACGATGAAGATAGGATCAACACCGCCTACCTTAATGAGTTCAGATTCAGAGCTTTGTCTCATCCTAACGTCATCTCTGTAGTCAGAACCCATGACAAGCAGAAAAGTTCACACAAAGGCAAGACCTTTTACGCGTCCTATATCATCATGGAAGTTGCTTCTTATGGAGATTTCGCGTCTATTATCAAGACTTCTACTATGTTCCAAGAAGAAAAGCTCCTGAGAACATTCTTCCACCAACTTATTGATGGAATTGAGTATCTTCACTCTCAAGGAATAGCCCACATGGACATCAAGCCTGACAACCTTCTCCTCTCTGCCGACTTCAAGCTTAAGATTGCTGATTTTGACTCAGCCCACTTCAAGAGAGACGAAAGAATCAAGAGCAGAGGAACCAGAAACTACAGAGCCCCCGAAGTCAAGGAGGGAAGCTGCGAGGATGGTGAGGCTGCCGATGTGTACTCTGCAGCTATTACTTTATTCGTCTTGAATTCTGGCTTCTTCCCTTACATTGAGGACGTAAGAATTGAAGGCCATGATCTTCAAGAACTCATGAAGGCTGAAGACCCCAACTTCTGGGAAATTCACAGAAAGCTCCAAAAGAACTCTTATATTGACTTCAGTCCTAGTTTCAAGGAGCTCTTCTTCTCCATGGTGAAATCGGATGTTGTTGAGAGGGCTACAATTGAAGATATTAAGAAGAGCCACTGGTACAACGGACCTATATACTCACCCAAGGAGGTTGAAGCCAAGTTGTCTACTCTTTTACCCAAACCTGCTATGAAACTTGAAACTTCAGACTAAATAAAGAAAAAGTCTTTTTCTTTATTTTTTTCTGAAATACGTACCCTAATATCAAACTCTGATATCCTATTATACATGAACCTTTTTTTTGTGTGTCATTATATTGTACCTATATCTATATTACAAGCTCTTTTTTTTTAGATTGTATGGAAATGTCTCAAAGCAATTTTTCAAAATTCAGTTCAAATAGATTTTAAACCAGTCTCATAATGACCAGAAAAATACTTCCTCCTGTGCTAAGGAACTATTCTGTAGAAAGGAAAAAAGCTTGCGAGTTAAGGCTCACCTTAAACTATTCAGGCTAGTCGAGTCTAAATTTTTGAATTAAAAAATCAACAAATTTTTGAGCTCAGAATAGATCGGGTCTGTATCTTCGATAAGATTAAGGCAAGATTTTCAAACAGAATACGATCTAACCTGAAGTCTTGGTGTTCGTAACAATGTTACAGATATTGAACCTTACTTTTCTTTAGTTTTCCAGTTGACAGCCCGTGATACTAATTCCTGGAGAGGTGGAAATTTGGCGATCAACTCTGGTGCCTTGTGCAGCCATTTCGAATAAAGTTTCCCATTGAAATTTTTAATATCAGAGATTCGCATTCATTTAATTAGGGATATTCAATGGGGAAGGTTTTCTAGGAAAAAGCTACGGATTCATCTCTAAATTGAGCAGTCCTATATGTATTAGACTTAAAAAGATGAGCAGCAACTAACCAAGTTAACTTAAAGAACTTCTTATAATTTCTTAGCTAACTTCTAAGGTAAGCTAAAATATTTCATATATAGGCAGCGATAAAGATAAAAAGAGCGGCGCACAAGAGTTCCTTCATGTTTGTAGTATAATAGAGGATAGGAATTAGGTTAATTTTCTGAATACACTATATGATATTGAGGATACAGCCGGAAATAGCACAGAGTACTTCAGAGAGGATCTGTAATGCTTCATCTTTGATTGATAAAGTACGTAAAACACTAAAGAATTCTGTCTAACTTGTGATTAATTCAAATAAATGTCTGAATATGATTAAACAAAGTAGATAAATACACAATAGGTAGTTAATACAAAGCAAGAAATGATACTCTATTTGTAACAAAGATGGATACAGCTCTAACGGGTTACCTCCTTAAATTCATTGGAGTCAAGAGACTGTAAATTTACAATTCTACATGTATTGTACCAAATCTCTCTTCGAAATGTCTAAGAAACTCCATAGATTATTACCGACTCACACAATGACTCTCAAGAAAATTAACCGAGGGTGCATTTTCCAAGTCTTCTGACTTGAAGTATTGAGTTCTCCAAGTTTGAAAGCATAAGATCGTAGTATTTTATGTATTCCCACAATTAAGTCGGTTATGATCGGGGACTCATAATGAAACATCTCCGAGAGCACATGCCATCAATTCACCAAATAAAGATTTAGAAAGAAAGATTTCAAGAGATTATGCTTATCTCATGATAACTGGATTACCATTAGTTGGAAGAATTTGCATTCTTTGATCTTTTTAAGTTCATATCTAGCTCTTTATATGGTATCATGAAGAACTTTGGTAAGGAAATAATGAGTTAAGTAATTTACTCTACAAGCTAAACAAACGTGTTTTCATGATACCTAGGATACTATTTCAAATCAAGTTTATCTTAAGATGCTTGGATTTTTCAAAAAAGGTATTATTCGCTCATGGCATGTTTAATAATTCTCTTGAAGAACTGCAAGAATATGCGAAAATATATTGGAGACCTCTTTCTTATTTTTTTTTCTCAAGATAATCTGGAAAAGGAAATCTAGTCTTAACCTTGAAGTAGATAGGCTTATTTACTCATTCTTGTAATACTAACGTACTCTGTGAAAATCATATTTCTTATGAGTCTTGAATTATTCGAAACCTGATAATCTCTTTGATAATTTTTTGTTACTTCACATTAAAGAACCCAAAGACTGTCGATCAAAAAGAGTGCTTTAAAAGTAGAGTCATTGCTCTTTCATATTGCTCAGAATTCTCAGTTACGAGTAATATGTTGAAGGCTCGCGCTCTGGAAGGAAGAAAAAAGCTCAGAGAGGAGATATTAAAAGAAAATGTTATTTCAACTGAAGTTCCTAAAGGGAGACTAGAGAGTTTGCCGGAAGTGGCAATTGGTAAGCTGAATGCCAAACAATAGATTGCTTGTATATATCAATGTAAGTATATTCTTTTCTGAATTTCATGAATTCATATATGATATATAGATGGCTAAACAAGAAATCTGGTCATTTCGCTGGGAGCTTGGACACTGCTGGAACGATCCTAATCGAAAAATTGGTTAAGTTTTTCTTAGTGCAGATGATGCTAAAGTCTCTAAAACCCTGCCAGATCTTTTCTCAATGAATTATTGAGCATGTCTGATTATGATCTTAGCCTATAGTTCATGAGATCTGTGAGTCCCGCTATAAAGACGGATTTTATGCGTAAGTGGCTCTAATTTAATCCAGTACTAAATCCAAATAAAACCCTATAATTTTTAATATATTGAGTACAATTGAACTGGACAAATTCTCTAGCCTGAGGAACTGAAATTAGGACAGCATCAGTAAAGTATTTTGTTAATTAATCACTGGTTCCTTTGGTTATCATAAATAATTGTTCTAAAATCATGCAAAAAGCAACTGTAACAACTCAGCCCCCACAAAAAGGCTACAATCCAGACTTCCGAGTTATTAAACAGCTTGGAGCTTCTAAAGCCAAGGTCTACCTTGCTTTTAATGAGAGTAAACAAAGATATTTTGCAATGAAACTTTTTGACTATCAGGAAAATAAGCCTTCTAATACCTATCGAAATGAATCCCGTTTCTGTGCCCTACGTCATCCTAATATAATTTCATATTACTCCAGCATTGATCATCAAAAAATTTCTAAGAATGGAAGTTTCTCTTTGTCTTCAATGATCACAATGGAACTAGCTCCTTACGGAAGTCTATTAGAAGTTTATAAGACTACTACACTTTTCAAAGATATGACCTTTGTGAGAACATGCTTCCATCAGCTCATCTCGGGTCTGGAATATTTACACTCAAACGATATATATCATCTGGATATCAAACCAGAAAATCTTCTAATTGGTTCAGATTATAGGCTTAAAATTGCTGACTTTGACACGGCTTATAGACCCTCTGATACCTGCATCAGAAGCCGCGGAACCAAGAATTATCGAGCCCCAGAGTTGAGAAAGATTCTTCCCACTGAATACAAAAAAGCTGATATTTATTCTGCTGGAATCATTCTATTTATTCTCACTACTGGCTTTCACCCTTATATTGAAGATAAACCAATTTGTGGGTATGACCTAGAGGGTTTATTATGGAAGGAAGATCCCACTTTATTTTGGAATGCGCAGAAAGACCTCCATAAGCGTTTCCCTGACCTCGAAAGAGATCTTAAGGACTTGATTATTCATATGCTTAAATATCAGCCTAGTGAGAGAGCTTCTCTCCATGATATTAAGCATTCCCCTTGGTACCAAGGAAAAATATACTCAGAGGCCCAACTTATTGAGAAAGTCTCCTCTGAGCTGTTGATTATTCAAGAATTAAATGAGTAACCCTTTTTCCTTTCCGTAATTTAAGTAATTCTTTCAAGCCCATTGAGCTTGTTAACTTTACCTGGTGCTTTTATTATTTACATATGATTCTCTTCTAATATGTCAGTCATTTATATTTTCTCAAAGGTCCGAACCAGTTCTGCGAAAGAGTATTACTTATTTTCTTTCGTTTAGATTCCTGAGTATATCTTCGCAATGTTTCTCTACTATTTCGAAAGAGTTAGCTTAAAAAGTCAAAATTTTTATGAGAATGAAAAACTCTACTCAGAGTACATTAAAATAGCTGAATAATGTCCGAATTTGACCCGAACTCTTGTTTAATTTCTTAGAAGTCTACTCCAAGAGTATTTAAATAGTTATTTTCATAGGTACAAACCAGGAATAGAAAATAGAATAATGATTGGATCTTTGTGCTTAGAATCTGAAAAAGATAATCTTGTGTGAAAGTTTTTCGAAATCTCTCGGTTTGCTAAGGAACATAGAATTGGGCAATATCAATCTCTTATCCACAGTGAATTAAATTCCAATTAACCTATTAAATCAAAGTGTGAAATAGCAAAAGCAGATGATCAAAGAATAATAAGAATATTACAGCACAAACTTTACCTCAGAGTGGAAATACTATCTCAATCAATTTCATTTTGACCAGTCGACAAAAATCCTAAACCAATTTGATAATGATAAAGAAGAAATATTTTGTTAAAATGAAATCTTTCAGTAAAAATTGGGAATAAGAATCTAAGGGGCTTATAAGTTCAGTTGCTTTAGGGATCATTGGTCTAATAGTTTTTGGAGTGCCTAGCTAAAACTCACTTTTTCCCTTTGAATCATTAAACTCTCAATTTCAGAGGGAAAACTTTCTATAGACAGGCCATAAAGAGTTCTTTCTTCTCTTTTATACTTGCTGGAACATCCTAAACTCGAAAATTTTAAGAAGTCAAGAAAATAAGGATTTTCCTTACTTCCTTTAAAAGTAAGAAAGATTTCACAAATGGCTCGCATAATATGACTTAGTAGAAGAGTCCACTAGGACAGTTTATGGGTGCAGAGGCTCATTACGAGAAAAATAGCCAGCTCAATATAAATTAGTTGAATGAAACCAGTACAAAATATACTCACACTATAATTAGTAATCCAGCTATTGAATATTACTTAATTAAGTTTATATTTGCCTCGTCGGTAACTGGAATTTGGAATCCTCCAGTAATTTTGTGTTATTTCTATACTGCTCTTGGATCGTTCTCATAATAATTTGTAAAATTCATTAAATGACCTCTTCATCACAATACTCACAAAAAGATTCCAGTCAAGACTTCATAGTCATTAAAAAACTTAATTCCTCAAATGCCAAGGTGTACTTGATCTACAGCTATTCAAAAAAAGAATTCATGGCAATGAAACTCTTTGATTATCACAACGATAAGCCTTCAATTACCTATGAAAATGAAGCTCGTTTTTGCGGTCTAGTCCATCCCAATATCATTTCATATCATTCTATCCACGTCCGTCAGAAATGCTCTAAGAGTGGAATATTGTCTTATTGCTCTATGATCACCATGGAGCTTGCTCCCTATGGAACTTTATTAGAAGCTTGCCAATCAAAAGCAATATTCAAGGATTTGACCCTTGTCAGAACGTACTTTCATCAAATCATCTCAGCTCTTGAATATCTCCATTCTCACGATATATATCATCTGGACCTCAAGCCAGAAAACATCCTCATTGGATCAGACTTCAAGTTAAAAATTGCTGACTTCGATTCCGCCTATATGAGTACTGATAATTTTATTCTTAGCCGTGGGACCAAGAATTATAGAGCTCCTGAATTGAGAAAGAGATCCCCGACCGAATACAAAAAAGCCGACATTTATTCAGCCGGAATTATTTTATTTTTGCTTGTCACCGGCTTCCTCCCCTATATCGAAGATAAACCAATCAAAGGCTATGACTTGGAGGCATTGTTGTGGGAACAGGATTCATCTCTGTTTTGGGATGCCCAGAAAAGCATCCATAAAAATTTTCCCGAACTTGACAATGATCTCAAGGATTTACTCATTCAAATGCTTAAATATAATACTATTGAGAGAGCGAGCTTGGCGGACATCAAGTTCTCTGCTTGGTATAAAGGAAAAATTTACTCAGAGACTCAGCTTATTGAAAAAGTGTCTCCAAAACTTACTCTAATGACATTTTAAGTAAATAAGCTTGGTTTCTGAACTTGAAATTTCTTCTTAACAACCTCTTATTCTCATCAAACCTTTCAAGTGAGGCTTGGTACTATTGATTGTGTCTATTAACTGGATATATATACTTGTATAAGCTCCTCATATGAGGTGCTGAGTATTAATTTACATTTTTCCACGAAATTAATCATCCTAAAGAATTCTCTCTAAATTGTCAATAGAAATTCCTCTCTTACTGCTATTTCAAGTGCTTTATGTCTCTGAAATATGATTTATTTATCCTAATCAAAAAACAATATAAATCGTTGAGGGTTGATTTTTAACTTTCCTTGATTAGCTTCGATCAAACCTGTTCTCATCCTTTAGAGGTACAATTTGAGAAGCTATGTTATTTTTGCTATGAGCTTTAAGTAATAAACTAGCGGGGTGTATGGTTGTGCTTTCTGGGTTTTCCCCAACAATTTCCAGTAATAATTAATTATGAAAGCATTTACCTGTTTTAGTCTTTTTATTATTTAATTGTGAGACAGTCGTTTGCCGCATGTCTATTTCTTAATGGAAAATACCCTACAACAAGAAAACTTTATTGTCTATTAGAGGAGTCTGCATCGAAAACCTTAATAATAACGTCTCAGGAAGCCAGTTTTCACTGTTTGAATTGGTATAGACAATCTGAGAAGGGCGCCTAATTGTTAGAAGCCCAATGAACACTTTGCCTCGAACACAAATCAATGTTTTTGGATCATTCTTAAAAAATAGTTTTAAATAAATTTTCTCACTGTTTTAAAGCCACCGAACTCGAATTATATTAATAATTTCTAATTTCTGTTCTGACTCTTGCAGACTCATGAAAAGAAATTCTTCTACTCTCATTTCCTCAAGAACTCCAAACCAGCAAGAATTCCACTTAATCAAAGAGCTAGGTTCTTCTAAAGCTCAAGTTTTCCTTGTTTACTTTCCCAAAACAAAGAAATTCCGAGCTCTCAAGGTCTATCCTCACGACGGCTCTAGAATCTCAACGCTTTACCTCAATGAAGCCAGATTCTGTTCTCTCTCTCACCCAAACATAATTTCCTTTTCTCAGGCTGTCGACAGATGTGAGGCAATACAAGCTAATAGACAGGTTACTTTTTCTTATATCTCCATGGAAGTGGCCAGATATGGCGACTTCTCCTTCCTAATTAACAATACAACTTTCTCTAAGGATGAAAAGATGGTAAGAACATACTTCCATCAACTGATCCAAGGAATTGAGTACCTCCATTCTCAAGGCATTTCTCATCTCGATCTAAAGCCTGATAATCTCCTTCTAGGTGAGGACATGAATCTAAAGATCACAGATTTCGACTCTGCTTACAAGGAAAAGGACAGAGTTGCTTATGGAAAAGGAACAAACAATTACCGCTCACCTGAAATCATAAAAGCTGACTTTTCCAACCCTCAAATGTCAGACATCTATTCCATAGGAATAATCCTTTTTGTTATGAGGACAGGATTCTTCCCTTATCTTGAAGACACTCTCGTAGAGGGTTACGATTTGGAGAACCTTATGAAGACAAATCCTTCTGAGTTTTGGAAAACTCATGATGCTCTTCATGGTTCTGATAGCTATATTAGTCCTGGATTCCAGGAGCTTTTTATTAATATGGTTAAAGAGAAGCCATCTGAAAGGTGGAATCTTAACCAAATTAAGAAAAGTGAGTGGTTCAGAGGCCCTGTTTACTCTCCTAGAGAGCTGAAGGCTAAGCTCACACCCTTTCTTGCTAAAGTTGATATTTTGAAAAAATTACAAAGTTAGAGACTCTCTAACTGAACTTCTTGGAATTATTGGTGATTTTTGTATCGAAGATGTTATTTCTTTAACATATATGATAGCATAAAATGGTAATATTAGTATTTTGATATTACTATATTTTCCTTCATTTATATTTCTGAAAATTTCCAATTAAATAGAATTTCCCTTATCATATTGAATTAAATGGCTTTAGAATTCACTAAAGAGTCCTAAATATGAAGTACTAAGACTTGAGACAGTTTTTGGTGAACTTTAGGATTTTTCGGGCCTTAGTGATCATGAATTTAGTCTGAGAATTATGTTGAATTTTATATGAAGTACTGAAACCCTTTCTCATGTGATTCACTCTTTGTTGAGGAGAGAACTTGGATCTTGATAATTATGGAAAGTTTAGTAATCTCTAAAGTAAGGAAATGTTTTTGAAGCTAAAAGGATGACTTGAGAAGATGAATAGAGATTTTTTCAGCTCAACTATTCTTCGTTACTCCTTAGGTTAGACTTACAATAACATCCTCAATTCTTTTACATATTCTCAATAAAATAATTTCACGAGTCTATTAGAAAATTTGAACTATTTATTTAATACGAACTTCCTGAATTTCAGAACTCTTGTATATACTTTATCATTTATTCATTTGAAGTAAAGAAACCTAGAGAAGGGAGAACCTACTGTCAATTGGTCCTTCTGACCATCAATGTGACTATGGAAGATTCTTGGCATCATGATCATTAAGCAAAGTCCTGGACCAAGATGGCTCATCTGGACAGAAATATGTATTGAATTTCGAAGTACCATATTTCTATGACTTTAACTTCGACGCAACATATTATACAAATTTTAGCCTTAAATCCACTACATAAATAAAATATATTGCAAAGATAATGAAGTTCATCATTTGTCTTGCCCTTATCGGCTGCTGTCTCGCTGGATTGAGAGTTCAAGCTCCTTCTGCCCATGACAACCTTACTATTTTCCTCAACAACGCCTTCTCAAGCTTGAACTTGAGTTCTCCTACCAACATTATCAATTGTTTCGATGAACAAGCCTCCAGTGACTTCTTCCAATGGGTCATTAACCTCCAAAATAGAGAAGCTGATCTCTCTGAACAAAACTTCGTTTCTTACCAAAAATACCAAACCCTCTTCAGCACTTACACCAGAAAGCTCAACTCCAATTTTGCCTGTGCCGCAGCTACCTCTGACTTCGCTGGTCTCCTCACCAAGCTCAAGATCCCCACCTTTTATAACAATCTGACCCTTTTAGAGTCTGTTTATGGTACTTATGGCACTCAAAATTGTGATCACTGGGCTGATCAACTGTCTCCTGTCAAGTTCGATATCTGGAAGGATGCCTATGATAAAGCTGGTGCTGCTGCAGGTACTTTCCTCAAAGGCCTCTCCACCACTGCTTTTGATCCTAAGTATATGATTTTTGCTCAAGTTGAAAACTTCTACAGGGGTGTCTTCCTTAGTAACAATTTGGGCTACGGCTTCGACTTCAGAGGATGCCTTAACACCCTTTATAACAGTGGAAATTTAGCCAACATCACCGTCTTCTATTCCACCCTCTCTAATTTAGTCGTGAGATGCGCCATCACTGGAAACGTCTTGGGCTGTGTCAAAGATTTCTTCCAAAATGCTGGTGCTGCCCTTAACCAGACTGTTCCTAGCTCTCTCTGGACTTGCATTAACGCAACTAAGAGCGCTCAAAACTTCTATAAGAAGTTCGGATTCACCACACAACTCCTGGACCCCACCATGGAGGTCACCATGACAAATTATATCAGCACCAACTTGAATCCTTATCAATTAGCTATGGCATATGTTTCCAACCAATTCAATTCCACTGCATATCTCGGAGCTGGTATCGCATACGGAACTTTGTTGTGGGCCATGAAACAATCCAACGCCACCGGACCCACTTCAGCTATTGAAGTCTAAGCTTACACATCTGTATGCTTATATTCAAGACTGTACGTCCATATTGTTATGATTCGAACAAAATATTTAACCAAAAATTCGTCTCAAGTTAAAATAGAAAAAGAAGAAAATTTTCCCCTCTGTATCAGCTAAACAACCTCAGGCTCGTTCTGAAGAACCAGAAAGAGCCTCATCTCTTAATTCTAAAGAAGCCTATGAGGAGGGATATTTTCAACTCCAATGCATTAAAGCCCTTAAAAATGAAGAAAGAATTAATCTGTAGGCCGACTTAACAACCTGCCCTTTTAGATTATTTCAAGGAGAAAAGACTTGCCTTCCATGAGGCTGGAAGCATCTTCTTTTGCCGTATTGAAATCAGTCAGATATCAAAACAAAGTCAACCTAAATTGGCCAGGGAATAGAACAATAAGGTTTCATTTCCTCATCGTGGTTTGGGTAAATCCTGCTAGCTAATGGATCTTCAGCTAGATATGTCTTGTGCTCTGAGACGATTAGTTTTGCTTAGAATTCAATAAAAAAGATCTCAGGTCTACTTGAGCATTAAACGTGGTTCAACTTCAAGGAATTTTGGGTAAGTTCTTGGTTGTACGGTTTGGGCATGGTCATTTTTGCCCATCTGGAGATGATGTCGTTTGTTTCGAGGCTCAAGTCGGCCAAGTGAGATTAATTCAATGTCTAACAAGGAAAAAGAGTTCTAGAAGGTTTTCTCACTTTGACAGCCTGTTATCAAAGAAAGACTTTCGACTAGAAATATTTTAGCAGAGCATTTTTCCTGTATCAATCTAACTTAGAAGTATTACTACTAAAAAACCTAGAGGATTTTCATGTCTTACTATCAAGCAAGATTCCAAACAAATGCTTAATTTTCTAGATTTTTCCTAGACTGCCAACTTTGTAGGGGTGGCTTAAGTTGATTTTCATAGGAAGTTGTTGTGATATAGAAGCCATGGTTGAATTTTTTTGCTTGGTAAATGTAATATGAATTGACTAGACTAGCATTTAATTTTTGAAAGTTTTGATACTGAATTCTGCAAGTTTAAATTCAAGTTATCATTGGTGGATGTCTTTAAACTTTATAACAAACAAATTCTCGAGGGTTTTTCTAAGAAGCCTAAGCAAATATACAATTAATCCAATCACAATTCACCTTAGGAAACTTATTTTATCCTATCAAACCACCTGCTCCATCACCTACACAACCACTGAATTCACCTATGATTACTCATCACGAAATTGACAATGATCCCAACATCGAAAACGAACCCAACGCTAACTCAGTGGCCATATTCAAGAGTAAATCTCTCTCTGATCAGCTTGAAAATACATCTCCATGTGACAAGCTGCAAAAGAAATCAAGTTCAGAGCCCCAATTGGCAGCTATTCAAAAACAGTCGTCGGATGTTCATGAAAAGATCTCTTTTGAATACTTTGACGTGATGGTTTGTGATGATGACTCCTTCCAACATCTTTATTATGAAAACTTCTTTGAAAAGAAAGTTGAGTACCACAACCCTGACATCCTGAAGGGAAGTGTTAAGCTTTACATGAGCTTCTCAGGCTCCGAGCTGTTATCTAAATTCAAGGCCCTGCTGGACAAAGAAAGTAAACCTCCTTTATTAATCATCACAGACATGAATATGGGAGAAAATAGCATAAACGGTATAATCACCGCCCAGAAACTCAGAGAAAATGGATACACTGGACCCATCATTTTGAGATCGAGTGAATCTGAGTCGCATATATCAGAGGTTCTTCATAAAGAACTAGAAAATGGAACAATCACACACTACTTAGAAAAAATAAATTATGCAGATTTTAAGAAAATAGTCGAGAGATATGTCTAAGCATTCCTATGGGAAGTCATTAGATATCCTGTAAACTCTTTTCTTAGGCGAATGAAGCACTTGTCCTAAAGAACTTCTCAGAAATTATTTGTCACAGTGAGCTTTGGCCTTGTTGAAGGATCTGTATATTATCTGCACATTTCTCATCCTGGGTACCATCCCCAAGTCGTAATTAAAATCCATAATTTCTTTTGTATTTCAACCTTTTGACTAATTCAATTATTGAATCAAGTGGTTATTATGATTTTCTGCTTTAAACCACTAAAAACCTCAATTATCAAAAAACCTGACGACTTACGCAAATTTAACAAACCTGAAGAACTTTCAATGCTATATATTAATTATTTGTTTTTGGAAAAATGTGACAACTCAGCCTTCCTCCTCAACTTTTAGCCGACCAACGTCAAACGACAGAGTTAAAACCCTTTTGGAGAGACTAGCTTATCTATGAGATTGATTTGTAACTTGACCTAGGGGTTTGATGAAGATTTCAAGGGCAAAATCTTTAGATTTAATAGAGATTTGTTACTGTAAGAAATCATGGATAATGAAAACATATGAACAGTACTATACAGGAGTATATAAAGCCAGAAGTTTGGCATATTTGTTAAAAATTTGATAAATAAGTATGACCCAATAATAGTCATCAACATTAAGGAGTATTAATTGGAGAAAAATTAGATTCTTTGAGGAGTAACAGGTCTAATTTTTCCTGTTAACTTCAACTTAATGTCATTGTGTGAATAAACAGGCTTGTTATACCATTCTGAGGTTTTAATCTCCTCAATGGTCGCCCGCTCAATGGGATCTGCTTTTGTCATGAGGAAGATCAATTTTTTAAATGATTCATCAGTGTTTGATGAGGCTTCAACATTATGCTCAACGCTCCAAAATGAAGGATCACTCTTCTTCAAGAGCTCAAATGCCCTTGTGTAAGGGTGAAGCGATTCATGGTAAGGTAAGTGACCATTCATCATGACAAATAGACAGATCCCTGCTGAGTAGATATCTGCAGCAAAAGGGTCAGTACAATCTTTGTTAATAACTTCGGGAGCCCTAAAATTGATAGTTCCTTTACCGAGCTGATCTTCGTCACCATTTTTAAAGGAACGATCAAAATCAGCTATCTTGAGAGTGAAATCAGATCCCATCAAAAGGTTCTCGATTTTAAGATCAAGATGAGCAACTCCCTGTGAATGCAAGTATTCAAGGCCTTCAATAAGCTGATGGAAATAGGTTCTCACCAACTTCTCATCTTTGAATATGTCATACTGATTTAAGATAGTCTCAAAGTCTCCAAAACATGCATATTCCATGAGAAGATACGAACCCACCACTTCTTTGGATCGAAATTTAAATTTTCGTTCATCCTTTCTTCCTCTATAGGAAATAATATTTGCATGAGAAAGATGCATGAACCTGGTTTCATTGAGGTACATCTGGTCCAGTTTGCCATCTTTGTACGGAAAAATTTTCATGGCATATTCCCTTCTATAGATAGGATCTACCGCTAGACATACTAATACATTAGAGCACCCTAGCATGCTCTGAACAAGAACATCATGGGCTGGTTCTAAGCTCCCAGAACTTCCTCCTTGAAACATTCTCAAGAATTTTTCAAAATTATTAATGAGACTGGACAATGTTATTTATACTGGCAAATTCTCAGACAAATTTAAACAAGTACATTGTTTTAAGAGTTTTCGATGTTTTCTAGTAGGAAAGATATAAACCCCAACCGTATTTCAATATAAAGCAGGGAATTTGGTATCGACTCAAAGGAAAAATAGGTTATCTACAGGCGAAACCCCACATTAGCTGCTAACTATGAGTCTCGCGTGTCAAAGAGAATAGATTGGTCTGATCAAAAACCACCACCCAAATATCTTTAACGGATCCTCCTTAATGTAAATGGCCAGATATAAGCCTATGCCTTATTATTTAGAAGCACGTGGTGTGTCTTTTTGGTTATATTTGTTTTGTGAGTCAGTAAAAGAGTTTAATCTAATTCGAATAGATATTATGTCGATACTTTGCTGGATCAAAGTACTAAAATGTTCTTCCAATCGTCTCAGGCCTCTAATATTGGTCTTCCCGAGCCAATAAGCGAAATAGACAAGTATTCGCTTTGATTGCTGGCTAATACTTCTTTGAAAAGGTCGTCAGCTTTAAAACAGTAAAGACCAGTCAAGCCAAGGCTCAGATAGAGCCTAAACTAAAGAGATACATATTAAGGAGGGGCTCAGGAAGAACATTGCCATGCTGAGTTTCTATTTAAAGGACTTATAAAATTCAAAAATGAAAAATGCGAGTTTCAAAATCATGGTTCTCTTTCCTTCAGAATCATTGTATCAAGCGTAAAGAGAATAATGAGCATTTTTAAGTCAATATATTGGATTTTTTTAATTTTTCTCCTCTCATTAGAGTACATTTAGTCTAGTTTAGGAATTTTTATATTAGATTTTGAGAAAAACCTTTTAGTAATAAAGCAATTTCTAACTTATATTATTTGAAGAACATGTCCTCTAATTGAAAAAGAAGGTGGTCCATTAGAGAGAGCTTGTATCTCCCTGATAGAATTTAGAGAAAGATATTTTGAATTCCTGATATAATTCTGGGATTTTTTGGGTTTCCTTTTGATAAAGCTTAAAAACAGGACACGCCTGCTCATAAATATAAGAAATGATAATCGAGTAATATGGTTTAGAAAAAAACACAAAAAAGCAAAACACACAAAAAAAAAAAATCAAAATGTAAAAAAGTAAAAAAGGGGAAAAATTAAATGAACTTTTTCAGCATATCGAATTGAGCGATATGCCTCTTCATCTTTTTTCCCAATTCTTCTGGAGAATAAATCGGTCCATTGTACCATTCAGATTTTTTGATTTCATCAATAGTTGCTCTTTCAACAACATCTTGTTTAACCATCATGAAAAATAGTTCCTTAAAACTCTCACTGATACTTGTCTTGTGATATTTGGAATGAAGATCCCAAAATTCTGGGTCTTCTGCCTGAAGAAGCTGTTCAAACCTCATTGTTTTACAGTCTTCAACATAAGGGAAATTCCCTGTTTTTAATGTAAATAAAATGATCCCTGCTGAATAAATATCAGCAGCCTCTGGGTCTGGACATGACATAGCTTTGATTTCAGGAGCTCTATAGTTCTTAGTTCCTCTTCCGTGTAGCGTAGTATCTTCTTTACTAATAGTGGAATCAAAGTCAGATATCTTGAGCTTGAAATCTTTGCCCATGAGCAAATTATCTAGCTTGAGATCCATATGCGCAATTCCTTGAGCATGAAGGTGCTCAATACCAGCAATAAGTTGATAGAAGTATGTTCTTAGAAGCTTCTCCTCTTGGAAAAGTTTAGTTCGAACATTCAATGACGCAAAATCTCCGTAGGGAGCCAGCTCCATAAGAATATAGGAGCACTTGAAGCGATCTCCATCTCTCATGCAACGTTGTTCGGGGTTGACTCTGTTTAGAGAGATAATATTTGGATGGCTGATTCCAACAAATCTGGATTCGTTCTTGAAAGAATAACTTAACTGTTGGTTTTCAAAAGGAAATACTTTCAGAGCATAGAATTCTTTAGCTTGGCTGCACCACACCAGAAAGACATTGAACTTAGAAGATCCTATTTTCTTCAGGACTTGAAATGTTCCTTCAGATTGTGAACTGTGGGAAGTCGGGGAGGAGCTAAAGGATGATACGAAAGAACTCATATGTTTGGTATAATATTAATTATAATCCCAATCAGGGGGTCCTTTTAAAAGGCACAGATAAATTTTATTGAATGCAGTTCTGTCTTTTTAGTCCTGCTGATGTGAATCCTTTCTGCAGTGAACGAAACCGGCTTACGGTCCTTCTGGAAGCTCTGTCACATCTCTTAATTATTGTTCAGAAAATCAACAAGTAGGAAAGAAGTGGTAAATCAAAATGATCAGATCAGATCTACAAGAACGGCATGAATTTTGCCAAATATACTCTAAGTACATGAAACATGCCAGCCTAAGGAAAGAAAGAACAACTGTTGATTAGGGTTGATCTATCTTGGCTTTAGACATGAGATGATGTTGTTTTGGTTAATATTTGAATATAGATCGGTATTGTGTTAATACCAATTATTTGGTTTTTAGGTCAGAGCTGAGAGAGACAAGATGAAACCCAAGAACCTATCTAAGGTTTTATGATTACAGTGCTCATGCTCCAGTCCTCTTTCGATTAGCTGCGTCAAATTCGTTTGTTTTGATGGAAAATGTGCCTTTACAGTCATATCAAAAATTGGCAATTTTCTTGCACATAAATTTGGTTCTTTATTTTGACTTCTTTAAAAAAAGATATTCATGAACTAGAGTTAAAGCCCTGAAGTTTGCGCTCTGAAATTTTGTTTCTCATGAGCCCTAACATGCTTAGACATATGAAGTCCATTTGGTACTGAGATAAACATGATCAAAGGAAGAGAAACCTATCGCTACCTGGGTATCCAAATAGAGAGAGACGAGCTAAAATCGCTTGTAGGATCCTCTACTCGATGTTTATCTTAAAGACATGTGAGTTATGGACTTTGTATTACCCAAGATTGCAAGCCTGCTGATTTCGATTGAGGTGTCATGGGAGACTGTTTGGTGTGCTCATGAGTTATAAGACGAGGTGACATCCAATAAAGTACAAAAACCAATGAAAATAGTTTACAAAAAAAAAAAATGGAATACAGAAAACAGATCCCTTGTCAATATTTTACGATTTCTCAGCGTTTATCTTTAGAGAGGACATCTGCCTTAGCCAGCTGTTTCATTAGCTTCTTCTGCAGCTCTTTCTGCGTATAGATCGGACCCTTGTACCAGGTGCTGTTCTTCACCTCCTCAAGGGTCGCTCTCTCCACAACATCCTCTCTAACCATTGATGAGAGCAACAGCTTGAATTCTGAGCTCAGATTTCCCTGTTTTTTATTGATTTGCTTATGGGCTTGCCAGAATAAGTCTTCTCTATTTCTTAAGAGCTCTTCAAGGTCGTACCCTTCGACCCTGCTGCCCTTTATATACGGAAAATTCCCTGTCTTTAAGACAAAGAGTATAATTCCTGCTGAATAAATGTCCGCAGCCTCTGGGTCCTCACACTCATTCTTCAAGAGCTCAGGAGCTGTGTAATTCTCAGCACCTCCGAAATATAGTTCCATGTCAGTCTTCTCATGAGCCACGTGGAAATTTGCTATTTTCAAGTGCAGATCTTCACTAAGCAGAAGGTTTTCTGGCCTCAGGTCCATATGGGCAATCCCATTGGAATGAAGATATTCCAGCCCTTGAATTAGCTGATGGAAATAAGTTCTCAGGACTTTGTCGTCCTTGAATATGGATGTAGTCTCAGACAAGTAAGAGAAGTCTTTATAACGAGCGAGCTCCATAATAATATATGAAGCATTATAGACTTTTTCTTTTAAATTCACCTTATACAGATTTTGGGTCCGCATGAATTTTATTATACTGGGATGTGAAAGATAGCAAAATCTAGCTTCTTGAGTATATATCTGGCTCATTTTATTATTTACATAGGGGAAAAGCTTCAGGGCATAAACTTGCTGGTCTTCCTGGGAGAATATTAGGAAGGCGGTGATCTTTTGACTTCCTAGCTTCTCGAGTATCTTAAAGCTGAAGTTAGGAAATGACTGAAGAGGCAGCGAAAATGTTTTGACCTCTACTACAGAGTTCATATCTCTTTCAGCTGTTCAAAAGGTTTAATAATTATATTTATTGAGCAAAATTCAGAGTCCAAAGTTGCCTTTAATTTCTCATTATGGTTCTAATTATAGCCCCTATCTGGAATAAGAACATATTACAAATTTCTCAGAGTCAATTCCACTCTTCGTTCCCAATGGTAATTCTTACAAGGCTCTTTTTCAATGGAAGATCTGACCAGAATATATTGCCTTTTAACAATAATTATTCTGATATTCAAAAGTTTCTTGATTAATTGGTACCCAGATACTATATTTCCAACCTCATTTAGCCTGATTCCTCAAGGAGTTCCCGGATCTCATGAATCGTGAAGGCCTTAATTTGATTTACAGTCTAAAGATTTAATTTCTCATAATATTACAAGAGTGAAAAAAATCGCTTAAAAAGCCTGGATGTGACTGGACTAATTATTGGGCAAGTGGAAGTTATTAATTACGTTTTACCATTAAAACATAGAATAGGTTGAAAGTAACAACAAAATTTGAAACCTTACAACGAAAAATGTTAAAATTTTGTAGATGTTTTCACTTGTGGCCCGAGGATTTAGGGCTCACTTTGAGAAGATCACTCATCCTCTTCTTCAGTTCATTTTCATTATATATGGGTTTAATGTACCAATTACTTGATTTGATCTCTTCTAAGGTGGCCCGATTTTGGGGATTTGGCCTGATCATACTAGAGAAAAGGGTTTTGAAATCTTCATCCACTGTGAATTCTCTATTGATCTTGCTATGGAACTCCCAAAACCTTGGGTCGTCCTTGAGCATCATGTTGCAGAGATCAGCATTCTCTATATAGTAGTCTTCAACACAGGGAAATACCCCTGTGCTCAGGACAAATAGCACAATTCCTGCAGCATATATATCAGCAGCATAGGGATCATAACATCCTTCGAACTGAATTTCAGGAGCTCGGTAATTCTTAGTCCCTTTACTAAGAATTTGTGAGTCTCCTTCTTTGTAGGCAGAGTCAAAATCAATTATTTTCAGCTTGAAGTCATCCCCTAACAATAGATTTTCAGCTTTTAGGTCCAAGTGGGCCACTCCTTGGGAATGCAGGTATTCAAGTCCATCACAAAGTTGATGAAAAAATGTTCGGACCAGCTTCTCATCTTGAAACAAAGGAGAGCTATTCCAAATGGTGGCAAAGTCCCCATACTTCGAGGCCTCCATGATTATATAAGAGGCTTGAATGCTACGGCCATGGTATTTGAAAGGTTGGCTCTTTTTTGTAGCAACAAAATGGATGACATTAGGATGAGAAAGGAAGGTAAATCTGGACTCAAGCAGGAATAGCCTATTTGGATTCTCATCTTTGAAAGGATAAACCTTCAAGGCATATTCTTGCTTTTGGTCTTTGGTACAGATTAAGTAAATGGGAACTCGAGAGACACCAATTTTACTTAGGATGTCAAAGCGTAGTTCTGAAGGGTGCTTTAGATTTATAACCATGCTCATAGGTTATTAAGGATAATCGGTTCAATGCGTGAAGAGTTTGGAATTTTGGATTCTATAATTTTGTAATTAAGAATATATTTTTTGTTAAGGTGTCCTTATTTAAGCATTCTCTTTATCTAATCTAATTCTATAAATTTGCACTAAGTATGGTCATATCGGGAACCTAACATTGCTCATCAACCCAGCAAAACTCCCATAGCAATACCATAACCTATACTTCAGAGTTGTTCAGACCATCATTGATAATCCCTCAAGGACTTGTTTGAGAGGAAAATTCTTCATTTCAGGCCAGCAGATCTATAATAAAGACCTCGAGAGAATTAGGGACTTACAGTATGTAGAAGCCCTGTTGAAAGGGAGAGTGCCTCTGAAACTTTGCGGTTGTTGCATTTGAAATCCATGATTCGATACTGAAGAGAATTTAAAAATTTTCTGTTGGTATATTATTGGGATTTGTTCTTCTAGAAACTATAAACTACTCTTATACTGGGCATAAAGGTTCCTGATGTGCTCCGATTGGACTTAGAAGCGAGCGATGACGTAGAAAGGTAGCGGGATTATATTATCATGAGAGGTAAACACTCTAAATGAAATGTGATATTATAGATAACAAGTTCCAAAAGGACATTCTTATCTTTTGTCACATGTGAATGCTTACAACAAAAGTAGGATCTTACTAGTAAATAAATAAAAAATAAAAAAAATCAAGAGCAACAAAGGCCTTCTAAGGCCAATAAGCCCAGGAAAAAACACTCAAAGGCTTAAACACTCCAGAAACATAGGCGATAGACAGCTTGTACTCCAGGCTGCTTAGCCCTGTTTAACTGAATTAAAAAACTCAGTGAAAATCTCTTTTGTTTCATCGATAGTGTATATTGGTTCATTGTACCAAGTACTCTTTTTTACTTCTTCTAGTGTAGCTCTTTCAACAACGTCCTCTTTCACCATATTGAGAAAGAGGGTCTTGAAAGAATCACTAAATGTGATTTTTCTTGGTTGGATCTCCATATGGAATTCCCAGAATTTGGGGTCCTCATTCCTTAGGAGTTCTTCTAAGTTATAGTTGTCCACGATACTGTCTTCGAAGTATGGAAAATACCCTGTTACCAGAACAAAGAGTATAATCCCTGCTGAATAGATATCAGCAGCTTCAGGATCAGTACAGGCTCTTTTTATCACTTCAGGTGCTCTATAATTTCTAGTTCCTCTGCCGAGGATCTCTGGGTCCCTTTTCATGTACGCACAGTCAAAGTCTGTGATTTTTAATATGAAATCTTCACCAAGGAGTAAGTTTTCAGGCTTCAAGTCCATGTGAGCTACCCCTTGGGAATGTAGATATTCTATTCCTTCGACAAGTTGATGGAAATAGGTTCTAGCAAGCTTCTCGTCGTAGAAGAGAGTAGATGTACGTAGGACTCTGGCGATATCTCCATAAGGAGCAGCCTCCATAATAATATATGATGAGTCAAACATTTTTTCTTTGTGAGAACTTTTTTGTTTGGGTTGGGCTCGGATGATGGATACAATATTCTTGTGTGAGAGGAAGAGAAAGCGACTTTCATTTACGAAAGAAGGGTTAACTTCATTCTCCACGTAAGGATATAATTTCATGGCGTAAGTTTTGTCGCTTTCATGGGCATTTATCAGAAAAACAGGGAACTTTGAATTCCCAATCCTGCAGATTATTTTAAAGGAGCCAGAGACGGAACTTTTCAAAGGCTGGGTGGGATGGGCAGGCTTCTGTAAAAGACTCATTCGGTGACTATATTACAGAAATAATTATAACACAATACAGAGTGCGAATTATAAAATCTGACGAGTTAAAATTTAAACTTGGTTCTTTCAATTGTATCATTCAATGATTGTGTACAATAACCTTTGTACAGGCAGTATGTGCATCTGGAAATTTCCTATTTTAAAATAAATCTTCGCATCTATTACTATGAAACATACAATTTTAGATTAATACTAAAATTGCCTGCTCAACGAATCAATGTAAGGAATAAAAGAGATAGTATCGGATTGTTGCGCAAAAGACCGATTAGGTGTCAGCAATCATCTCTTCGTGTGGAAATAAACAGAAATTCATTTAAGCTTTCTAGAATTGAGAATAATGAAGAAAATATATTGGCCCAACTCTCTCTCTCCATTTGATCAAGATTTGTCTTAGAGTTACGGGATAACTGATAAATCTGGTTACTAAGTTTCACTTAAAATGCACATGAGATGAAAGGTATTGAGAAAAACTCGCCGTTCGTTTAAATGTTAATTGCCTGACTCGCATCCATAAATATTACGCACTATGTTTTTTCTGAACACTTTTGTAAAGGAAAAATATTCTAATCTGTTAGTTGAGGATTTTCTCTGATCTCCAAATACTCACCTAAGCCTCTAATGTTTCTACCCTAGAATCAGCCCTTAGACTGTCCTCTATTCTTGCCAATCCATACTTAATAAATTTATTCACAATCAAAAGATCGGCTGATTTTTAAAGGCTATAAATCTTTGATTGCGTAGATCCAAGCTCATAAAACCCGTTTCAGGATAGCACAGATTCGGATTGAAGGACTCAAGACGTCATAAGCCAGAGGAACTATGTTCTCCTAATTTTTTGGATTAACAATTTCATAGCGTTTTCCAAGTAAACCTGTGAGGAAACTCTCAACGAATTGGCAATTGTCCCTTACTTTGCAAACCAAGGCTCTGCTGACAAAGTTTTGGTTCTAGCCTTTGACTCAATTTATAAATTTATTAAGTAAAGGGCCTAATTTCTGGTCAACATCATCAGTCAATTTTAGATTTGTTCCTGATGAATAACTCCCAGATACTTCTCAAGAACAGTGGCGGAGGTCCCTCTGAGCTAGAGAAAGTCAAAACAAGGATTTGAGAATATTTCCACCCTCATTTTCCCTGAACAAACAAGTTCCAGATCGACAATGGGTAATTAGAACTATGAGCCAAACAGCACCCTTGCCAGTCTTCAGCGACAAGGTTCTACTTGACGAAATCTTGTTTAGAGAATTACATACTATTGAAATCTTTTAATAAATTTATTACAAGAAAAAATGTTTCTTGTCAAGCGTCTGTTAAAACCCATCCTGGTCCAAGGGACCAGGTTTCAACTTCGTAGTTTTAACTATTTCAAGCCCGTCTATTTCTCACACTTTTCTAACCAAAAAATAGAACTTAACAATGAAGAATCCAAATCAGGAGATGCCAGGCGGGACTTTGTCACCTTTGTACAAACTGGCCTTATAAAATTTTCAGAAGGCGATCTGGACTCCTCATTCAAGGCATTTCAAGAAGCATTGAGAATACATAACGAGACATGGGCTCCCACAGTGGATGTTATTGAGATTTTGGTCTATCAGTATATGATATATGGAAGAAAAGGACAGATCCAAGAGGCTCTCAGTACCCTCGAGACTGCAGAGTCCATAATCCCTTCAATTCAAGAAAATCAGCATGAACTCTTAACGAAAGTCAAACAATTACAAGGAGAAATTTTGTTAAAGCTCGGCCGAGTGGATGAGGCCTTAAAAGCTCTCCATGATGGGCTGATCAACCTTGAAAAATCTACCGCCAAGGATATAAGATATAGAGCAGTATTATACATGAGATTTATAGAGGCTTACAAAGTGAAAGGAAATTTCAAGGAAGCTCTTGTCTGGGGAAAGAAATTCCTAGCTGAAATCAACAGCCCTCAAGTTGATCCGACACGTACAATGGAAGTGTACCAAATGCTGGGCACCATTTATTTCAAGCTAAGAGATTTCGAGAAGGCTCAAGAATCTTATCAGAAAGGACTGGAATTAGCAGGGGAAAAATTACCTATCAGTGCCCTGCTCATTCAAGGACTTGGCAGCGTAGCTCAAGCTCAGGGAAAGTTTAATGAAGCTCAAACTCATTTAGAAAAAGCTTTAAAACTTGCTCAGATTCATTTTTCTCCTAAGTCTATTGGCCTGGCCGTAATTTACAATGAACTAGGCATCCTGAAGAAACACTTAGGTAAGCTTACCCAAGCAATTGACTATCATAAGAAAGCCCTTGAGATTGTTGAAGGAAAGGGCACAGTTGAAGAAGCCAATACACTCAATAATCTAGCAAGTCTTTTACTTGACCAGAGAAAACACCAGGAGGCGAGAGGTTATTTGGAAAGAAGTCTTGAGATCAATCAAAAAATCAATCCAGAAGTTAATTTGGAACTCTCATCTATCTATATGAACCTCGGAAGTGTCTGTAGATATGAGAATGACTTCCAAAATGCTATCAAATACTACAAAATGTCTATGGAAAACACCGAGAAGATCTTTGGTGAGGACCACCCCGAGGGATTTATTGCAACAAAGAATCTTGGAATTACATATCAGTTTGCCCTTGACCTCACTAACGCTAAGGAATACCTCTTGAAGTCTGCTAGGATTGCTGATAAGCACAATATTAATGATATTTACCAGCTAATTGATCTATATGGCTGTCTCACCAGACTTCATTTCGATCTGAAGGATTATGATGAAGCTTTAAAATACTGTACTAAAGCCCAGGAGTGTGCAAAATCATACGGAGATCCCAACTGGATCAAGAATTTTGAGCTCTTCCAGAAAATGATCGAAGACCAAAAGGCAGGTAAGTCTTAAAAGAAAATTTTTTGAATATTTTGCTGTAGATTCATAATTAGAGATAGAAATTCATTCACACAACACTTATAATAAACATAACATTAAGAAGAATTTTTGAGGATATATAAAGAATCAAGAAAAAGCATGAAAGCTATTTTTTAATAAACTAGCCATTTGTTTCGTCAAATTTTCATTAGAATAAGTCGGCCCATTGTACCACCGAGAGTCCTTAATCTCTTGTAAAGTGGCACGTGTAACAGGGTCATATCTTACCATAGAGAGAAATAATTCTTTGAAATCTTCATCGAATTCGATATTCTGCTTTGAAATCTCCTTATAAGCAGCCCAAAATTCTTTCGGACTATGATAAAGTAACTCTTGCAAATTATATTCTCCAATCGGGGTATCTTCTAGATAGGGGAAGCACTCAGTCTTAAAAAGAAATAGAATAATCCCAAGAGAGTATATATCTGCGGCCTGGGGATCTTTGCAGTTCTCAGCTCGAATCTCCGGAGCCCGATAGTTCTTGGATTTTGATATAAAGATAGTAGAGTCATTGTTTTTGAAGGCATGGCTAAAGTCTGCGATTTTTAATTGAAAATCAAATCCTAGCAACAAATTCTCAGGCTTAAGATTTAAATGAGAGATTCCATTTGAGTGTAGATATTCTATGCCCGCCAAAAGTTGATGGAAGTAGGTTCGCAGCAAGACTTCATCTTGGAATAAAGAAGTTAATCGAATCAATCTGGCAAAATCTCCATATTCGACAAGCTCCATAACGATGTAGGAACAGATTTTCTTCTGCCGATCAAAAGATAACTTGCCGTTCTCCTCTGCCTTTACATAGCGGATTATATTTTTGTGAGAAAGAGACTTGAACCGGGATTCATTCAAGAAGTATTTATGAGAATTTTTCTGGTTCTCGCAATAAACCTTCATTGCATAGTATTTATGATCCGATTTCACAAGGAAAACTGGGTTCGTTGATTGTCTCAGCTTACGGATGATACAGAAGTTCCTATCCAGTGTCCCGAGTGTATTAGCGTAGCACTGTGAATTGCACAGATTGAGATTCATCATTCTAATTTCCAGTATATTTATTTATTACTCGAACAGATTTATATATCTTATCCTGTACTGGTTGGGAAACCAATAAACCACTGTCTTAAATCCTAAATCACAGTTACAAGAACCTAGGAATCTAGAAACTAAGATATTTTGCTGAATAGAAAATGGTGCATAACAAGTTTGAGGATTCTGACAAACACGAAACTATACACCATAATCCTGACCCTCTGGGGCTTCTGACGGCTCTAATTGAGAGTCTTTCTTGATACCCTAAGATCAGACAGAAGAATTCTCAAGACATAATGCTAATCAATTGACTACATCTTGGATTAAATATATTCTGTGCTGAATGCTACGACTCAGAAACAAAGCAGTTAATATTGATGCTGGGAGCTTACTCCCACTCTTTCTGGGACTTCTGTAGAAACTTGGAGAATTCTGAATAGACAGAATTTGAACATATTCGAATTAATAGAGCCAAATACTGTGAAATTTATTGAAGTTAAAGTTCTAAATTAGGTTCCAATTCTTTTGTTTTGTTGAAGCGAGACCATTTTAGGACGTTCTTATGATTGAAATAAGATATTTTATACTCAATGTAAAGATGGACATTACAAAGTAAGTATTTGTTATGCATCAAAAAAAAAACAATTTGTCACTTTATATATTACTTGAAAAAAAACACAAGGATCAAACTAAAAAAAAAAAGTTTGATTGTTTATTATCTAACTAGTTTTCATTTTATGAAAGCTCTTTTTACAAGAGCTTGGCTTCTTTTAGTAACTTGGTCATTCTCTTAGGAAGTTCAGTTGCACTATAAACGGGACCTTTGTACCAGGCACTTCTCTTAATTTGTTCAATCTTGGGTCTTTCAGAAGGATCCTCCTTAATCATTGATAGGAAGAGAGCCTTGAACTCCAAAGAGAAATGGACTTCATCACCAAGCAATTTCTTGTGAGTGTCCCAGAAGAGGTTGCGCTGCTTTTGGGCTAACTGATAGAGATTAACGCCTTCGACGAGGTCATCTTCCAAAAAGGGAAGGCAACCAGCAGTCAGGACAAACAGACAGACACCAGCAGAAAAAATATCTGCGGCAGCTGGATTCAAAACTCTGTTTTCCTTGACTTCTTTGGCGCGGTAATGCTTTGTGCCTCTGCTTCTAATATGCTCATCTCCGACAACATAAGAGCTGTCAAAGTCTGTGAGCTTCAAGTTAAAGTCCTTGCCTAACAACATGTTGTCAGGCTTAATGTCCAAGTGATATATTTTATTTGAATGGAGGAATTCAATAGCTCCAATCAGCTGATGGAAATATGTTCTTACAAGCTTCTCGTCCTGTGAAAAGTGGGTAGAGCCTAAGATGGCTGTGAAGTCTCCAAGAGGTGCCAGTTCCATAACAATATATGAACACTTTGATATTTTGTTCTTGTGTTGGAGGGTGACCTCTTCTTGAGCGTCCACGATAGATATGATATTTGGGTGGGAAATAGGGCTGAATCTGGCTGTGGAAATGAAGCAGGCATCCACTTCATCGTTCAAATAAGGAAAAATTTTCATGGCATATTTTTCCTTGCTCTTCTTAGAGCTGACTTCATAGACTGAAACCCTTGAAGTTCCAATCTGTTTTCCAATCTCGTACTCTACAGCTTGGGTAATACAGAAAGATGCTTTGCGTCCGTGTGTTGAGGCTGATGAACTTTTCATGCTTTTTGAAATCTTATAAATTATTAATTTTATTGACTCAGGCCTATTAAACCTGGTTATTCAAAAATCTGGTTCTTTTATTTACCAGCAATACCTATAATATTTTGACTCTAATTATTCGATTTTTTGAGATAGGGTTGTTATTGGTCTCCAGACCTTAGCTCACTGCACACTCTAGAAGTCTAGAATCTCACCCTCAGCAAAAGGAAAGTGGTTACTTCACAGGAATAAACAATTTTAAAAGAATATGGAGCGTTTAATCGATGGTCTCTCAGGATGGCCTATAGACAAAAGATCACGGTGAGTTGGGCTTGGAATCTACAACATGATAATAGCTTCAAAATTTGGCCTTAGCAGCAGACTTTCGATTTAAATTTTTTTTAATAATCGCAATAATTTTAGACACTATATGATAGAGAATGATGGCTAAACCCAACAGTTTAGGAGCACTGTGGAGAGAGTTTGGGCATTGTAGAAAATGTTGTACCCCGTAAGTGATTGAAAGGATCTAAGTTAAAAGTTTTTCAGGGGAGAGAAAGGTATTCTATGCACAATTAAGCATATTTTCCTATGTTTGCTTTTAGTTGTATAGGAATTGTCCATTAATTAGTTAGCTTCGACTGACTTGTTCTACTTTAGCAGAACTCAGAAACCAACAGACGTTAGACTTTATTACCAAAGCTCTAACCCTAGAATGGGATGTTTTTGAAATATTTTATGTACTCGTGCTAGAAATAAGCTAAAAAGGGTCCTGCACTCTCATGTAAAGAGTATTTAAGAAACAGGTTGAAGCCATAATAAGAAAAAAGACATAGGTAAAGGAAATAAGTCAATACCAATGAAAGACTTTACAAGAAAAATCTCTTAAAAAATTGATAGGTACTGTATGGTAAACTATATGAAATTCTCGTCAAAAAGCTCTAGAAGCTATTGTTTCTGTTAAGAAATAAGATCTGCTTCAACTCTTTTGGAGAATAGACTTCACCAGAAAACCATTTTGAGCTCTTAACTTCATTCAAAGTTGCCCTTTCCACAGGGTCGCTGTGAACCATGGATAAGAAAAGATCTTTAGCATCTTTAGAAAGTGCTATATTGAATTTGGCGAGAGCCTTCCAATATAGAGGCGATTCACTTTTAAGCAGCTCAAATAAATTGCCATCCTCACCTTTGTGGTCCTCCAGATAAGGGAAGCAACCTGTGAGGAGAACAAAGAGGATAACACCAGCTGAATAAACATCAGCAGCAAAGGGATCTGCACAGGAAAGGTCTTTAACTTCAGGGGCCCTATAGTTCCTTGTTCCTGCTCCTAAGATCCCCATATCAGACTTCATGAAAGCTGTATCAAAGTCAGCTATCTTCAACATGAAGTTCTCGTCCAATAGGAGGTTATCCAGTTTCAAATCCATATGAGCCACTCCTTCGTTATGAAGGTAGTCAATCGCCTCAATCAGCTGATGGAAATAGGTCCTCACCAGCTTCTCGTCCTTTAGGCTAGATATGATGGGAGCCACTTTGGCGAAATTCCCATAGGGAGCATATTCCATAATAATATGAGATGTGTAAATCAAACTCTTTTTATAATGAGTTTTTTGGGTGTTTTGGACCTGCTTGAAAGAAATAATAGAGGGATGGTTAAGAAATGAAAATCGGGACTCGTTCATGAAGGCCCTGTGCGGAGCTTCGTTCTCATAGGGGAAAAGCTTGAGAACATACTTTTTTTGTGTTTCCGAGCATGAGATGAGGAAAATAGGGAATTTAAAAGCTTGCAACGTCTGTACAATGGTAAACTTCATTGGAGATCCCTTCATCCCAACAGCATCTGAGATTTTTGGTGTGCGTTCACACATGAAAATGTAATTCAAATCTTAGTGTGTAATTTCAAATAAGAATATTTTTATATTTTGAGTCAAATACACATAGTTAATTGAATCTTGAAACGTTAATTTAAGAAAAGTAGCTTAGCGTTAGTCTCCCTATCCAGGAACATTAATTTTGCCGGTAACAATCCACCATTCTAGGAACTGAGAACTCGCAATGAATACAACTCAAAACTAGAAGCGAGAAAGGCTAGCCATACAGAAACTCTTAGTCTAATAGAGCCTACAGAAACTGATATGTGCGTTAGTTTATCTTTATTGAAATATAAAAATAATTAAGTTCACTATAAATTGAATTATAAATTAATCTTTCCGATAGCTATTTATTGACTTCCCGAGTAAGAAATGAGCTATCAAGACCAAGTGGGTCGACCAATTTATACCACTTTTGCTCATTTCCTTATTAGAACGAGAAATAAGTGTCTAACGACTCTATAATATGCTTTTACGTTTCACAGTCATCTGCTTCAGCATTGGAAGTCCTGACATCTGAAACTCAATCTCTATCCTGTCAACATCTTTTATAGATTCGAATTCTCTACATAGAAACGGTTTTAAATCAAAAGGTTTGGCGTTTTACCAATTTATTGAATTAAATCTTTACAAAGAAACGATAGGATATTAAACCTCAGGCTAAGCAAGCTGATTGAGCAAGAACTGCACTTTTTCTTTAATTTTTTTAATTTTCTTTGTTTCTTCTTGAATGAACTTGCTGTGTTCTTTTGAAGGCTGGTTTATTAGAATGAGTGGATTAAATTCATAAACTGATCGTTAGGTACACTAGTTCATTCCAAACCTTGAACTTCACAACTTTCCTACACCTTTTGTCTGAGCTAATTGCTAATACTCTAAGCTTGTTCTGAATCCTCAGCAGGTGGCTTTGAGATACAACTACCTTCTCACTATGAAATCAAAAGGACGAATGTGAAGTTAGAAAAATTGATCATAGGTGCTGATTTTGTGGGAAAGACTTGCCTTCACAGTGACTCCATCTATTTTAATTGGAAGGGTTGTTGACTGTACCCTGAGCAAAAGGGAGATGTGTTTTCTAATGTCCAACATAGTTGAATGCATTTCTTCTCTTAATTCTAGCTCTTTTCGAAGAGGTTTAGTTCCCTTGAAAATCTCTAAAGTCGATTTTGATTAAGCTAAACTAAAATTGATGATTTCCTAAGAAAGGGTTATTAGTGTAAGGAATTAAAACATAATTATGGAATCGGTTTCGCTAACTCTAGACTTCCTGACTTGCCACCTAGTTGAAATATTGAATGATAAAATCCTATAAAGAACAACAAAATAATGTTTGAGATTTTGTATCAATACCACATACATTGAGATTCGGAATTTAATCAAAGGGACTGACCTCTTGGTTTATTTTGTCAAGGAGTGTATGATAGGAGGTTGTCTATGAACTTCTTTGATGCTTTATTAAAAGGATGTTTAATTCAATACTTAATAAAAGTGGTATTTAACAAAGTAGGATTGACTAATTTTGTTGAGCTAAACCAAACCTTGGAAATTCAAGAATTACTCTGGAGAAACCCAATTCCTTTCTAAAAAATCCATTGGCATGGTTGGCTTAGAATCAATAGGATAGTTCCTTCAAATTGTATGAGAATCTAAACTTCAATAATACTACTACAAAGTAGATCTGCAATTTGAATTTTCTTGAGTTATCGCATTAAGGAATGTTTATAGTAGTTTGAAAATGTTAAACACCATTACAAATAAGCCATTTCGCACATAGTCTTAATTTGAAAATAAGTTAATACAATCCTAAAGAAATTATATCAATCAGATCTGGCAATGTCAGACCTAATTCTAAAGTCTTAGACAAAGTTTCCTTAATTGTTCTTTCGTATAAATTTCTCCCGAATACCATTTAGAACTTTTAACTTCAGCCAAAGTGGCC
>Ga0065720_1002916_pt1 | contig 43242 bp, 32 predicted proteins | sample Thericmetagenome_FD_59107 | JGI IMG/M metagenome (GOLD analysis project Ga0065720, IMG submission 59107) | Thermophilic microbial communities from the Joint Bioenergy Institute, California, USA of rice/straw/compost enrichment - eDNA_2 v2... | ecosystem: Engineered > Solid waste > Grass >... | reverse complement strand
GATCGTAAACTCATCCAGGTCGCTGGAGGCCGCGATCCTGACATCCGTCAGGCCGGCGGCGTCGAGCATCTCCCGCGCCCGGATCGAGAGATAGGCCAGGTCTCCGGAATCGAGACGGATCGCCTTCAGCCTCTTCCCCTGCGCCGCGAGCCGCTTCGCTGTCTCGATCGCGTTCGGGATGCCGCTGTACAGCGTATCGTACGTGTCAACGAGCAGCGTCGATTGCTCGGGCAGCGCCTCGGCGAACCGTTGGAACGCCTCCAGCTCCGAATCATGCATCTGCACCCAGGCATGGGCATGGGTCCCGGCGGAGGGGATGCCGAACATCATCGCCGCCTTCAGATTCGACGTCGCATCGAAGCCGGCCAGGTACGCGGCCCGCGTCCCCCAGATCGCCGCGTCCACCTCCTGGGCGCGGCGCGAGCCGAACTCGAGCAGCGTATCTTGGCCAGCGGCCTGTCGGATTCGGGCCGCCTTGGTGGCGACCAGCGTCTGATAATTCATCATATTGAGCAGCGCCGTTTCGATCAGGTGCGCTTCTCCCACCGGAGCTTCGACCCTGATCCAGGGCTCGTTCGCGAACACGATCTCCCCTTCCCGGACCGACCACAGGTCACCGGTGAAGCGCAGCTGGCGCAGATAATCGAGGAAACCCGGATCGTACCGCTCCGTCTCCGCCAGATAAGCGATCTCTTCCTCGGTGAAGGCCAGCTGCTGCAGGTATTCGACGATGCGCTGCAGACCCGCAAACACCGCATAGCCGTTGTCAAACGGCAGCTTGCGAATGTAGGCGTCAAAAACCGCCTTGCGCATGTGCGTCCCGTTCAGCCAATGCGCATACATCATATTGATCTCATATTTATCGGTATGTAATGCCAATGTTCCCATGAACGACACCTTTCCTGCCTGATCTCTCCGGTACCGGCAAGCCTGGCCTCATGACCGCCCTGCCACAGGGCGCACGCGGACCAGACCGTTCCAAATCCTACGTGTAGGATGTCCTGCCTGATAGCGGAATAAAACAGCATCCGACCCCACATCGGATGCCTGCAGCCTGTTGTCATATCGGAAGAAGCTTCAGCCTGTCCCGCTTCTCGAGCCGTTCCACCATATCCAGCCACTCCTGCGGCTTGTTGGTCAGAAACGCATAGTACCGCTTCAGGAAATCGACGACAAGGCCGGCGGGAAGCTCTTCCCCCTCATGCTCGATCGGCATGAAGCAGAGGTCCAGCCCGCTGACCGCCTCCCCGTCATTTTTCCAGGATGGATGGACGTAGGTGAAATCCAGCTTCCTGAAGCCGAGATGGGCGAGCACCTCCCTGCGCACGAACGGGTCCATCGGCTTGATGCCGCCGAACTCGAGCCCCTCGGCCTGATACGGATCATAGATCTCGGCGAACGTGCCCAACAGCCTGCGGTTCATGGCTGCAGCCGTCGCCTTGAGATCGCTCAGCCTGCGCTCGGCAAGGAACGGACCGATACCCAGGCCTTCCCGGCCGATGATCGTAAAGTCCGTCATCGCCACCTCCAGATCCGGATAATAGCGATATTCCGTGGCCCCCACCACTTCATCCTCGCGCACGGCCACATATACGCGAATGCCCGGGTCTGCCAGCGGCTCCCGCCACAGCTCGCAGGCGAGCACTTCCTCAGGCGGGAACACCTTCTGCATCAGCTCGTGCATCTTCCTGAACAACGGATCGTCGATGCTCTCAATGCGGTGATATTCCATCCATGATATCCTCCCCATAAACTGTCCTGGTCATGCGAACCATTCCTATTATAGCGCATAATGGTACCCGACACACGCATGGATCAAACGGAATCGGCGGAATCAATTGAACGAATCGTGAAAGATTGCACCTGACGCTCGCCGCATCCCGAAGTTTTCATCCATGGAACGTTTTCATGTATGCATGTATAATAGAACGATAGATACTCATCCAGGGCTGCGACCCGGAAAAGGAGACGATGAATGGACGCCAGATTGGAAGAAGCTCTCCGGAAGACCATCAGCAACTGGGAGAAAATGGGCCGCTCCGATATGGAGGAGTCCGAGGATGCGGCGAACCAGTTTGAGCATGCGTTCTATGCCTTCATCGACGTGTTCCGCGAATGGGTGAATGATCTGGATCCCCGGCCTTCCACGGTCGAAGAGCTGCTCGCCCTGGACACCTGCCGGGAGATCCTGGACCGGCTGCCCGGCCCTCTGATCCTGAACTTTGAAACGGAGGCAGATCTGATCATGGAGAACACGATCCGCATCGACGAGGACAAGTACGACTAGGCGCGTCAGCCTGCCCGGCAACGTTGAAGCGGTCTCGCGCGTATATCATGACAGGGAAATCTTTGATCAGTTGCCGCTTCCTTGTGGCTTGGTGAAACATAGCCTGACAGAAACAGAAGATGGAAGGAGATGCTGGCCATGTATTATATCCTGATTGCCTTTATCCTTGGTGCTCTGGTATGCGCAGCGATCATGTACATCTCTTCATTGAAGCAGACGATCCGATATCAGACGGAGCAGATCGTCGATCTGGAGAACCAGCTTCGCAACCTTCTCGCCGAGCGCACGGACAGGGAATCCATCCACTGAGCGCCGCTTCGCGGTTAGGATTGTCTGTTCCTTGCCAGATTTTTGGCGTTGAACCTGCTGACGCCCCCCTTCTATAATCGATTCCAGGGGGAAATTATGTTTAGACGAATTGCCATGACTGCCATGCTGATGATCATCGCCATCTGTTCGTCGATCAGCCTGCATCCGTATCAGACCGCAGACGCCTCCGCGGTCCTGAAGATCGGCAGCGTAAACGGCGACGTCTGGGACGCCCAATATCGGCTGAAAGCGCTCGGATATTATGACGGGCCGCTCGATGGCGTGTATGGCACCATCACCGCCAATGCAACCCGCAAGTTTCAGCGCGATTACGGCCTCAAGGCGGACGGCATCATCGGCGAGGCGACATGGACAGCCTTGCGCAAGTACAGCCTGAACATGTATGAGGTGGATGTCCTGGCCAAGATCATCCACGGCGAAGCAAGGGGCGAACCGTATATCGGCCAGGTGGCGGTTGGCGCGGTCGTGCTGAACAGGATTCGGTCGCCGCTGTTCCCGGATACGATCTACGATGTCGTCTTCCAGGCGGGCGCCTTTACCGCCGTCGCAGACGGACAATACTGGCTCAAGCCTGGCGCCACCGCCTATCAAGCGGCGCTCGACGCGGTCAGAGGCCGGGATCCGTCAGGCGGCGCCTTGTACTATTACAATCCCGATACCGCAACCAGCAAATGGATCCGATCGCGTCCGCAAACAACGCGCATCGGCAATCATATCTTCGCGAAGTAAACATGGGCTGTCCTCACTGGGGACAGCCTGTCGTCTTGTCAAGCGACTGAGATCCGGCGCGCGGCGGATGTCCGGTCCAGCGATGCCCTATCGCGCGGCTCATGTCCTATGCGCGGCGGTTGTCCTGCATCGCGGCCGCACCTTCGGGTGACTTTTGCCTGACGTTGGAGTATCATAATAGTCATATCGTTTACTATTTGACGAATGGAGGCTGGCAGGGTGCTCACTTTTGACCAGTATGTGTATAGCAGACCAGATATGAATGAGGAGAAAGAGAAGTTCGAGGGGTTGCTCCGGCGGCTGAGTCAAGCGGCATCGAGTGAGGAAGCCATCCAGGCGGTCAGGGACATCAACGCATTCCGCAACCGTTTGTCCACCATGGGCAATCTGGCTTACATACGGGCGTCGATCGACACCAGGGATCCGTTCTACCAGCAGGAGCGGGATTTCTTCGACGAAGCCCAACCGCAGATCCAGGAGATGGTGACCAGGTATTACCGTCAGATCCTCTCCTCCCCTTACCGCCCGCAGCTGGAGGAAGCCTTCGGACGCCAGCTCTTCCAGTTGGCCGAGCTGGAGATCAAGGCCTTCTCCCCGGAGGTGATGGAGCTCCTGCAGAAGGAGAACAAGCTCGTCAGCGAATACAACAAGCTGAAGGCTTCTGCGAAGATCGATTTCCAGGGCGGCACCTACACGCTGGCGCAGCTTGAGCCTTACGAGGAGAACAAGGACCGAAGCGTGCGCAGGGCGGCCGTCGAGGCGAAGTACGGCTTCTACGAGCAGAACGGCGAGCAGTTCGACCGCATCTTCGACGAGCTGGTCAAGACGCGCCATGAGATCGCCGTCCGCCTGGGCTATCGCAATTTCGTCGAGCTCGGCTATATCCGCATGCAGCGCGTCGGGTATACCGCCGATGACGTCAAGGCGTTTCGCAAGCAGGTGCGCGAATCGATCGTGCCGGTGGCGAACCGGCTGTATGAGCGGCAAGCGGCACGCATCGGCGTCGACAAGCTGAAGTTCCATGACGAGGCCATCAAGTTCCTCAGCGGCAACGCGACCCCGAAGGGATCGCCGGAGTGGATCATCGATCATGGACGCCGGATGTATGAAGAGCTGTCGTCGGAGACCGGGGCGTTCTTCCGCTATATGCTGGAGCGCCGGCTGATGGATCTCGAGGCGAAACCGGGCAAGGAGTACGGCGGCTATTGCACCTACATCGAGGATTATGAATCGCCGTTCATCTTCTCAAATTTCAACGGCACCTCCGGTGACATCGATGTGCTGACGCATGAGGCGGGCCATGCCTTCCAGGTGTATCAGAGCCGGCACCTGTCCGTTCCGGAATATGCCTTCCCGACGATGGAGGCAGCGGAGATTTTCTCCATGAGCATGGAATTCTTCACCTGGCCTTGGATGGAGCTGTTCTTCAAGGAGGATACGGAGAAATACAAATACGCCCATCTCTCCAGCAGCCTGCTCTTTATCCCTTACGGCGTGGCCGTGGACGAATTCCAGCACCTCATCTATGAGCATCCCGAATGGACGCCCGAAGAGCGGAAAGCGGCATGGAAGAAGGTGGAGTCCATCTATCTGCCGCACCGCGATTACGACGGCATCCCTTACCTGGAAGCCGGCGGCTTCTGGCAGAAGCAGGGTCATATCTACCAGAGTCCGTTCTATTATATCGATTACACCCTGGCGCAGCTCTGCGCCTTCCAGTTCTGGAAGCGGGACCGCGAGAACCACGAGGAGGCATGGAAGGATTATCTCGCCATCTGCAAGCTGGGCGGTTCCCGTTCGTTCCTCGAGCTCGTGGAAGCGGGCGGCCTGGAATCTCCGTTCAAGGATGGCGTCGTCGACTCCGTCGTCAGGACGATCGAGCAGTATCTGGATTCGGTGGATGACAAGGCTCTGTAATCCCGGATCAGGCAACCCGACCAAGAAGGGGCAGTCCGCATGGACGCCCCTTCTTCGTTATGCTCGGCCATATCTTGCAGCATTATCTTCCGAATCTCGCCACGGAACGCGCTCGCGCCCTGGCGGCCTCCTGCTCCCGGTTCTTCGGCTCGGCGCTTGTCACCAGCGAATCGAGCAGGCGGCGCACCGCCTCGGCCACTTCATCCACCGCCTGCTGAAACGCCTGTTCATTGGCGGCAGACGGCCGGGTGAAGCCGGATATCTTCCTGACAAACTGCAGGGATGCGGCCCGGATCTCCTCCTCGCTCGCCGGAGGGTCGAAGTTGAACAGCGGCTTGATATTGCGGCACATCGGCATCAGCTCCTGTCATCAGGCTATAAGGCGATCAGGCTCTCTCAGCCATATGTCCATATTACCGCATACACCATCAATAAGGAATAAATGAACTCCAGGATGCCGATCTGCTTGACGGTCATGCTGCGACGCGGCATCAGCACCGCCCTGACGAGCAGCACGGCGAGCGGCGCACAGATGACCGGCGGGTACAGGAGGATGCCCGCGATCAGCAGCAGGACATGGTAGATGACCGAATACCGGTAAAAGGCCTTGTTGTGCTTCTCGCGGATCATCGTCTTCACATAGAAGATCGTGCCGGTGAAGTAGAGCAGGTTAAGCGCGAACAGCCGGGCGGCTGCGGCCCACTCTCCCCTTCCTCCGAGCTCGTGCGAGACGAACACGATCAGGCTGAACTGCACAACAGCCACCAGATCGTTCACAAATGAGCGCTCGTTGTTCGCCCTGGCGAAAGCGCAGTTGATCGCGAAGAGCGGGAGGAACGGGACGACCCACACGATCAGTCCGGGCTCAAGCCACGCCAGCGCAACGCCGCTTGCAAGCAGCAGTCCGCCATACAGCAGCATCGGCGTCCGATACACCTTCCACTTCCTCGTCCTGATCGCTTGCAGCACCGGATACGAGAACAGATAGGTGAGCAGCCATACGGCGAAGAGCAAGATGTGCATCAGGCGGCTCCGCCAGACACCATTCCGAAGATGAAAGGCACGACCAGCATCGCCCATGCGCCGTGTTGGGTCGGGATATATCTTCTTTTGATTCCGGCTGCCAATTGCCTCACCTCATCAGCATGATTCCTGAAACCTTTGCCTGTTGTGATCCGTATACCAGTGTAGCCCGTCCATATCGCGAGGAGCGGGCATCTCCCTGCAGCCTGCGCGTCCGTTCATCGGAAGCTCGGGCAGATTCGATCCTGTTCATGAAGCCTATGCCTTGCGTTTATGCCTTTCTACATATTGAATGCAATAGATGAGCCAGGACATGTCGGGGTAGGCTTGCAGGTTGCCGAGCAGTCCCTTGACCAGCGCATGCCGCGGCTCCTCCTGCCTGATCTCCTCCAGCAGGAGCGCAAGCGTCTCCTGGACCAGCGCATCGTCGCGATACCGCTTGAGCGCATCCTGCGCGAGCATCTCGACCATCTCGAGCGTCGGCATCTGCAGCGTCATCATCTTCGGCGTGCTGTTCCACATGTCATGGGTGATAAAGACCGGCTCCCGATGCCCGGACAGGATCAGCGTTCGCTCGACCAGCACCTGGGCCAGCTGCTCGATCTCGTATTTGCGCGGGTGTGTAAACATGAAGCCGACGTATCCGACGACGAAGCTCTTGATCGTGATGAGCAGATCATATCTGATCTCCTGCACACCGCCCAGCAGTTCGTCGATCAGAATCAGCAGCGTTTCGTCCAGGATCCGGTCGAACTCCTCGATCTTCCCCACGATGTCATCATTGACCGGCCTGACATGCTCACGCATATAGATCGTCATAAAAGTGGAATATTCAAAGAAGATCTTGAAATTCAGCAGATAATATTGATACAGCCGATCCCGCACAGGCGCGGGCTGCCGGATGACGGCATCGATCCTGGCCACGATATCCCGCATGAAATAATCGACGATGGCGTTGAGCAGCTCTTCCTTCGATCTGAAGGACAGATAGAAGGCCCCTTTGGAGATGCCGCATGCTTCGGTGATATCCTGTACGGAAGTCGCATCGATGCCATTTCTCGCGAACAGCTCGATTGCCTTCTCGATGATCAGCGTTTCTCTGGACAACCGTCTCACCTCTTGTCGCATCCCGTTTTCTTGACACTTGACCAATCAGTCATTATTATATTAAAAGATGACTAATCAGTCAAAGGAGTGGGTGGATTCGTGAATGCCATAATCAATTTTGTCATCAGGAACAAGCTGGCCGTATGGCTGCTTACGCTCATCGTGACCATAACGGGCATGTATGCCGGCGCCAATATGAAGAAAGAGATGATCCCGGATATCACGATCCCGTATGTGATGGTCATGGCTGTCTATCCTGGGGCAACTCCGGAACAGGTGATGGAGGAAGTCACCATTCCGATGGAAGATACGATCGGACTCCTGCCAGGCGTCAAGTCGATCAACTCATCTTCGTATTCGAACCTGACGACCTTGCAGGTGGAATACGACTATTCGAAGGATATGGAAGAAGCCCAGAGACAGATCCGCTCCGCGATCGAGTCGATGAAGCTGCCGGATAACGTGATGGAGCCCACCATCACGCGCATCAGCATGAATGCCATGCCGGTCGCGGCGCTCAGCATCAGCAGCGAGAGCATGGACATCACCGACCTCACCGAGGTCGTCGAGAACCGGATCATGCCGGAGCTGCGGCGCACGGAAGGCATATCCGTGGCCATGTTCGGACAGCATATCGAGCAAGTCGAGCTCACCTTCGACGAAGCACGCATGGCGTCCCTCGGCCTGACCGAAGATACCGTCAAGCAGATGATCCAGATCAGCGACGCGAGGGTGCCGCTTGGCCTGTTCGACTTCGAGGATGCCCAGCAGGCGGTCGTCGTCGACGGCAAAGTCACCTCGCTGGATGCGCTGAAGCAGATCATCATCCCGGTGACGCCGTCGGAGACGAATCCCGTTCCGTTCGTCACCCTTGGAGACATCGCGAAGATCGAACTGGTCGGCAAGGTGGAATCCGTCTCCCGCACCAATGGCAAGGATGCGATCGCCATCCAGATCACCAAGGCGCAGGATGCCAACACCGTCGACGTCGTGAATGAAGTGAAGGCGCTCATCGAAGAGTTCGAGGCGGACATCGAAGGGCTGAAGATCGACATCACGCTCAACCAGGCGAAGATGATCGAGGACTCGATCTCCACCATGATCAGCAAGGCACTCTTCGGCGCGGGCTTCGCCATCCTGATCATCCTGCTGTTCCTGCGGGATATCAGGTCGACGATCATCTCCGTCATCTCGATCCCGCTGTCGATCCTGATCGCGCTGCTCGCTCTGTACGCCATGGACATCAGTCTGAACCTGATGACCCTCGGCGCGATGACCGTGGCGATCGGCCGCGTCATCGACGACTCGATCGTCGTCGTCGAGAACATCTACCGCCGCCTGCACCTGAAGGACGAGACGCTGAAGGGACGCGCGCTCATCCGCTCGGCGACGATCGAGATGTTCAAGCCGATCCTGTCCTCGACGCTCGTGACCGTCGCGGTCTTCCTGCCGCTCGTCTTTGTCGGCGGCATGGTCGGCGAGCTGTTCGTGCCGTTCGCGCTGACGATGGCCTTCGCCCTCGGCGCTTCCCTGCTTGTCGCCATCACCGTGGTGCCTACTCTCGCCCATACGCTGTTCCGGAAGAAGCTCTACAGCGACCGGACCGGCGACAAGCGGGGCAGAACGCACAAGGAACTTGGCGCGCTGGCGCGCGGCTACAGGCGCATCCTGAACGTATCGCTGCAGCATAAGGTGATCTCGTCCGTCATCGCCCTGGCCCTGCTCGTCGGCAGCTGCTTCCTCGTGCCGCTGATCGGCGTCAGCTTCCTGTCCAGCGAGACGGAGAAGGTCATGTACCTGACCTATACGCCGAAGCCGGGCGAGCTTCAGGAAGATGTGCTGAACAACATCAAGGTCGTGGAAGACATGATGCTGGCCCGCGAGGATGTGGATATCGTGCAGCTCTCCGTCGGCGGCACGGCCAACGAACTGACCGCGATGCTCGGTGCCGGTTCGGGCGGCGCCCTGATGTATGTCATCTTCGACCCGGACACGGAGCACTTCGACCAGGTGACCTCCAGCGTGCTGGAAGAGATCCGGGCGCTCGGCCAATCCGGCACCTGGAAGAGCCAGGACTTCAGCGCGATGTTCGCCAGCAGCGAGCACAGCTATACGGTATACGGCGAGGATCTGGACGCGATCGAGGAAGCGGTCGCCATGATCGAAGCCGTTATGAACGAATCGGACAAGCTCAAGGACGTCTCGTCCTCCCTGTCCAAGCAATATGATGAATATACGATCAAGGTCGATCAGGCAACTGCCCTGACGTACGGGCTCTCGACGATGCAGATCGCGATGATGCTGTATCCGAACACCCAGGACGAGGTCATCACGACCTTCGACAAGGATGGCAAGACGCTCGAGGTCATCGTCAAGCGCAACAAGGAAACGCCGAAGACATTCGAAGAGCTCATCAATCAGCAGGTGCCGACGCCAACCGGCATGCCGGTCAAACTGAGCGACATCGTGACCGTCGAGCAAGGCGTCACGGCCAACAGCCTGGATCGCAGCAAGGGTCAGTTCTACGCCAGCGTCAGCGGCAAGATCATCACCGATGATGTATCCCAGGTGTCCAGGGAACTGGATGAGAAGATCGACAAGCTCGATCTGCCGGAGGGCGTGAAGCTTGGCGTGGCAGGAGTCATGGCCGATATCGACGAAGCGTTCTCGAAGCTGTACATCGCGATGATCGCAGCCGTGCTGATCGTCTACTTCATCCTCGTCGTCACCTTCGGAGAAGGTCTGGCGCCATTTGCCATCCTCTTCTCCCTGCCGTTCACGGTGATCGGGGCCTTCACCGCGCTCTGGCTGAGCGGCGAGACGATCTCCGTGCCGGTGATGATGGGCATCCTCATGCTGATCGGGATCGTCGTCACCAACGCGATCGTCCTCGTCGACCGCATCATCCACAAGGAGCGCGATGGCTTGCCGATGCGTGAGGCGATCCTGGAGGCTGGCGCCACCCGCCTGCGTCCGATCCTCATGACGGCGCTGGCCACGATCGGCGCGCTGATCCCGTTGGCGATCGGCGCTGAAGGCGGCGGGTTCATCTCCAAGGGACTGGCCGTGACCGTGATCGGCGGTCTGATCAGCTCGACGCTGCTCACGCTGATCGTCGTGCCGATCGTGTATGAGATCCTGTCGAAGCTGTTTAAGAAGAACCGCATGGAGATCGTGGAGGATTGATCCACAAGCAGGGGGTCGTCCGGATCGTCAGTGACAACTGACTTCCGGACGACCCCTTTATGTTGGCGAGATGATGCCCCTTATCTGTCCACCTCAGGCAGCTTCAGGGCGAACAGGCCGAGCAGCGGCAGGAAGCTGCTGAAGATGACAACCGGTTTCAGGCTGAACAGGTCGATGAAGTAGCCGATCCCGACCGCGCCGATCGCGCCGAGGCCGAAAGCCAGGCCCACGGTCAGGCCGGAGGCCATGCCGATGTGTCCGGGCATGATCATCTGCGCATAGACGACGATCACGGCGAAGCCAAGCATGATGATAAAGCCGATGACGATGAGCAACGGGATGACCCACAGCTTGCCGACGAAGGGCAACAATATGGCGAAGGGAGCAGCTCCGGCGAGCGACATGAGGATCACCTTCTTCGGGCCGAAACGATCCGCCAGCGGCCCGCCGGCCAGCGTTCCGAGAACCCCCGTCAGGCCGAAGAGGAACAGCGGCAGCTGCGCATGAAGCAGCGTCGTGCCATACACATCGGCATAATAATACTGGTAGTAGTTCTGAAGCATCGTGATATAGGTCGATCTGGCGATCATCTGCAGCATCAGGATGCCCATGCCGAGCAGCACGACCTTGAGCGCGATGCTCCGCGGCTCGCTCCTGGACGCGGCAGAGTCCGCGGCCTTCGCCTTCGGCGCCGCCTGCCGGCGCAAGTGAAGATTCGCCCTGTACCACCTGGAGACGAACCAGGATACGGCGATCGCCAGGCCCGCCACCAGGGCGAACCACAGCGCGGCGATCTGGCCGAAGGGCAGGAAGACGTATCGCGTGAGCAACGACTGGGTCGAGCTGCCGGTGTTCCCGCCCACCTGATAGATCGACTGCGCGAGCCCGCGGCGCTTGCCGGCCGCCATATGGACCACCTTCGATCCCTCCGGATGGAAGCAGGCGGAGCCGAGCCCGATCAGGATGACGGAGAGCAGCAGCCAGCCGTAGCTGGGACTGAGCGCCACGCCGATGATGCCAAGCAGGCTCAGGCACATGCCGAGCGGCAGCATGTACGGGGAGGGACGCCTGTCCGAGTACAGGCCGACGATCGGCTGCAGCACCGACGACGTCATGTTGAGCATAAACAGGACAAATCCAACTTGCGTAAACGACAGAACGAGCGAATCTCGAACATAAGGCAGTACCGCGGGGACGACCACCTGCATCGTATCGTTCAGAAAATGAATGACGCTGATCGCCGCAACAACGGGAAATACGGCTTTGGCGGCTGCTTGCGCGGATGGGGTATGACTGGTGGACATGGGGATATTCGTCTCTCCTCTGCTCCGATTTTTTCCATGAACCTGTGCGGCAAACGTTTGTATGACGCAGGTTTCTCATTTCCTCCATCATAGCAGATTTCAGGAATCGGCGGGTAGAGCCAAAAAAGCGATGCCGGATTCATCTCCGGCATCGCCTTCCCTCAATCATCGGCATCCAGCGCCGTGACGGTGCGCTTGTTGGCATATCTCTCCAATTCATCCCCCTCAGACTGGCCGGGAATGGGCGTTGCGAGCTCAAAGGCGTTCGCATCCAGCACCCGCGCCACCCGGCTGGCGATCCAGCCGCGCGTGTTGTTGCGGATCCAGTCGCCCTCCTTCAGGCCGTGGCCAGGCATGTGCACGATCCGCTCATTCGTGCCGCCGAAGGCGTATCCGTTGCTGAGGCGGGACAGCAGGATGATCTCGTCGCCCGGCGATTGTCCGTCGATCGGATACTGGTGCCGCAGCACATCGCCATCCACCGTCTCCACCATGCGGAACTGCCCGCCTCTCGTCAGATTGACGATGCCATCGTAGCTGTTTAGCATATGATGGTTCACCCGGATATATTGCTCATCGGTGCCGTATCGGGGCGGAAGATGCTTCACATCCCTGGTGGAGTTGAACGGCAGAACGGGCAGGCCCGATGTGTCGAACAGGGTGACGGACGGCCAGTTGCGCCAGGCGTAACGAACGCCCAGCGGCTCGGACACGTCCTCCCTCCATACGATCACCTGGCTGCGGTCTGCGCTGAGTTGCGCCTTGGCCGGAACCCAGCTCCCGCTCTCAGTCAGGATCTCGAAGCCGCTGTCCCTCATATCCCGGGAAAACCAGTTCAGGACCAGCCCTTCGTCCGCATGGTCGAAGCGGATCGTAAACGCGCCGTCCTTCAGCAGGTAATCCCGCATCTCCGGGCTTCTTGTCTCCCGGTAACCGACATCGCCATACATCAGCTCCATCGCCCGATACGCGGCACGCTCCGCAAGCGGCCGCTTGTTGCGCGGAAGCGTCACCAGCGGGTCCGGATCGGCCAGGTCGACCGCGGTCACGAGCGCCGTGCCCGGAACCGTGTTCGCCACCCGCATCTGGATCTCCCGGATGATCGGCCAGCTGTCGGCGTCCGTCTCATAGTAGTTCTCGCCATAGCCAGCGAGCTGGACGAGGATGAACGGCAGATCAGGATCATGGAACTCCTCTCGCCAGGTGCGGATCAGATCGTGCAGATAGGACTCATAGGCATAGCCCATCCGGGTGCTGTTCTCGCCCTGGTAATACAGGATCCCCCTGACCGCATAGGGCGCGATCGGGTGGATGAAACCGTTCCAGTACCCCGACAGGATCGGTTCGTCATGCCGCTGCTCGTAGCCGATCGATGCGTAGTAGGAATCCGGCATGAACACCTCGATCGACGAACCGCCATAGGTGGCCCGGATGATGCCGATCGGCACTTCGCCCAGGCTCTCGTCCAGCTCCAGCAGCTTGTTGACGAAGAAGGTGCCAAGCGCCGGCGAGGAATCGATCGACCACGGATGCGCGTAGGTCCACGAACCGCCACTGTCAAATCTCGGGCTGACCGCCATCACCTTGTCCGGGAAGTAATATCTGAGGTTGGTGCGGTTCGCGTACTTCTGATAGATATCCTCGGTGTCGTTCACGTCAGAGATCGGCATCTCGGCGTTGGATTCGCCGGCGATGACGAACACATCGCCCACGAGCACATCGGTCACGATGAACTGCTCGGCGATCCCGGAGACGGACAGCGTATCCGGCCCTCCGTACGGTTCGGGATCCAGCACGACCGACCATCGCCCATCGACAACCGTCGTCTGTTTCGTCTGTTGCCTGAACCTGACGGTGATCGTGTCGCCGCTCGTGCCGGTCCCCCAGATCGTGATCGGCTTGTCGCGCTGCAGCACCGATCGGTAGAACAGGATGGATGGAAGCCTGATGTTGCCGTGCGGCAGACGATATCCTTCATCCATCAGGCGAAGCAGCATGAGCGCCGCTTCCGAACGCTTCACCAGCCGGTTCGGCTCGAACAGGCCGCTGGCCTCCAGACTGAGGATCCCCTTCTCAAACGCATGGTGGCTCGCCCGATCGGGCGTCTCGGTCGTGCCTTTCGCCAGGATGCCGCGATATCTCATGTCCGTGTCCGGCCGGCCGAGGACCTCGTAGATCATCTCGGCCGCCTTCTTCTTCGTTAACGCCGCGTCCTGAACTCCGCTCGTCGGCTTGCCGCTCCAGGCTTCCAGCATGTCTGCGAATTCCGCTTCCCGGATGGATTGATCCGGATACAGCCTGCCCCCCGCCTGCACGTCCATCAGCCCGCGGTTGATCAGATATTTCATCTCGCCCTCAAGCGGATGCCCCTTCACATCGACCGGCTCCACCGCGCTGTAACGCTTCAGCCACTTCTCCCACTTCCTGTATGCCTCGAGGCTCAGGACGCGAAGATCGTCGTAGCGGATCGTCGGAATCTCGCCCCAGCTGTCCTTGCCCAGACCGTTCATGGCGAACGCGGGGCCGGCAGCGGAACGGGTGATCCGGTAAGGAGAGAGATCCGTATAGGATACCACCGGCGTGTAGCCGGATGCCGGAGATGTCGGGCCGTCGATATAAAATTCGATCCGGACGGCGCCGTCTTCGGTATTCTCGATGACAAGGCGCGCGATATAGTCCACATTTTCCCGCAGCAGATAGGACCCGGAAGCCAGCGAAGTCATCCCGGAAGGCGCATTCGTATTGATGATCGACCACTTCGTCCTGAACAGATTGCCCCCCATGGCGGTCGGCTCCATGTGGTAGGTGACCGCATAGTACCTGCTGTAGCTTGCGTCCTTCGTCCTCGGGATGATCATCACCATCGGCCGGCCGCTGTGCCCTTCATTGCCCATCCTGCGAATGTTGACGGTGAATTCCATGGCGTAGCTGTCCATCTGCGAGGCATCGAGACCGTTCAGTCTGGCGAGCTGCATGGTTCTGGACCCGCCCAGCTGCAGCGCCCCGTCGGCGATCACATATGTCTGCTGGGCGATCTCATTGAACTCCCAGACCGCTTGCTGCCGGGCATCCACGATCTGCCTGCCCACGATTCGCTTGTCCTCGAACGTTTCCGTGTACAGGCTTGGAATATCCGGCGGGCGAAGCCTCTCTTTCTCCGTATAGAAGCGATCCAGCAGGACGACCAGCTCGGCCCGGGTCAGCTTGTCCGATGGCCGGAACGCTTCATCCGCCGGGATCATGCCGGAGACAGCCAGCGCCCGAATCGCCTCCTGGCTCCAGCTTGCCGCATGACCCAGATCCGGGATGCGGACGGGAGGGACAGCAGCGGTCTCGCTCTGCCCTCCCGTCCAATACCGGTACAGCATCACGGCAGCTTCCTGCCTGGAGATCACCTGATAGGGACGGAAGGTGCCGTCCGGGAAGCCGGTGATCGCACCGGCAGCGTAGACGCGCTGCATATCCTCCAGGTACCAGCTGCCTCGCGGCGTGTCGGGGAAGACGATGTCCGAGCGGTCAGCTAGCTCGAACACCCTGTTCATAAACGCGACGAATTCGGCGCGCGTGACGGTTTGATCCGGACGAAACGTGCCGTCTTCATACCCTTTCGCCAGGCCTTCTGACAGCCAGATCTCGATCAGGCTCCTCGCCTCACTCGATATCCTCTGCTGCGACAACCGTGATGCTGGTCAGCAAGAAGCCCGCAACGGCGAACATCATGACGAGCCAGGCGGCTCTGCCCCTGACGATGATCCGACTCATGCTCACACCCCTATGTTCATATCAACTTCATCCACCTGTTTGTCCCGCAGGTTTACCCACGTCTTCTTCTGCCGATGAACCAGACGATCAGCGTGAAGACGACCAGCACCAGTACGATGGCTCCCACCAATAGCAGCCTCTGCAACACCGGCATGCCGTCCGTGGTCAGGAAATCCGTGGCATCGCTCCAGATGGAACGCACGGGCTCATATTGGTCCGTAACAAACACATGCATCCGCTCCAGCGAGTCTGCGACCAGCACCTGGCCCTTCATCAGGTCGCGGGAACCGGAATCCAGCAGCAGGGAGCCAATCGAGGCCAACCTCGCCGGCGAAGTGGCGGACAGCATCAGGATGTCACGGGACTTGCTGAAGGCCGACGGGAACAGCTGGATGACGCCGGCATCGGCGCTTGTGCCGCTGGTCAGCTTCACCGGGTCGGCCATCGCCTTCCACCCGCCGTCGGCATAGCTCATGGGGATCGTCTCCGCCTGGGTGAGCCAGTGCGGCAACTGGTCCGCCAGGCCGATCACGATCAGATTGTCGCTCAGCCATTCCTCTTCTCCCGTGATCGCATCCGGCATCGCCACCAGCCTGACGTTCTCGTAGGAGCCCAGGCTGCCGCCGTACAGCCCGTTGACGATCGCGAACAGGGTCAGCTCATCGGACGTCATCTCACGCGGCAGCAGGATCGTCGTGCGGCCCCAGGCCGAGTTCGTGACGAACGGATAAGGAAGGTTCTGCAGCTTCAGGTCGCGGTTCGGCAAGGTGGAGAAGCTGAAGTACGAATCGTTGTCGATCACCGCCCAGTTGCCGATGTACGAGCTGCTGGAGCAACCTTCGCTGTTGGAGCTGAACTGGAACGAGATATCCGCATTGATGTATCCGCCCTGCAGGGCCGAGGACGGAATCTCGGCCTCGATGACGCCGAATTCGCTCGATTCCTGGCTCAGGTAGGTGCTGGCCACCGGAATGTCGTTGATCTTGACCGTTGCCTGGGACTGCGCGAAGTTCAGCGCCTTGGAGTGGTTGAAGTACACGTGCAGCTTGCCGCCCTTGGAGACGTCATATTCCGCAGGGAGCAGGTAGGAGATGCGCGCACCGCCCACCATCATGCCTTCAACCACAATGTCCTCATATTGGAGCGATCTGAGCGTCACGGTGCTCCGGCCGCCGGACAGGGACGCCGCCAGATCGGCGGAAGTTCCCAGCTTCACGTTGGCTGCACTGGCGAATCTGCCGGACAGCTGACCGTACAGCTCCTCATCGGTCATCATGGCCACGGCCTTGCTGAGCCCTTCCTCCTGACCTGTGATCAGCAATGCGTCATACGCGTCATTCCATCCGGAAGCCTCCACATAGACGGCACCAGCCTCCATACGTTCGCCGTCGGCATGCTTCAAGGCCGACTCCAGCAGGTTCATCCCTGCGCCATGCCAGGATGCGGGCGAGCCGATCCAGATCAGATGGCCGGACTTCAGCACCTCATCCGTCAGGTCCGATTCCCGGTATACGCGATGCTCCAGATTGGACACCACGCTCGAATAATAGCGGGCCAGCTTCGCCAGCCCCAACAGTTCATATTCGGAAGGTTCGTCGGGAACGATGAATATGGTGTTGTACGGTTGCAGACTCCCTTTCTCCAGGAACGGAGAAGGATACCAGGACAGATCGCCCTGCTCATAGATCGACGTATATTCCAGATGGATGACGCTCTCCTTCTGCAGGATGAACCAGTTGGCCGGATTGTTCTGATCCATGCACAGATTGTCCGTCGCTTCCATATGGATAACGACGGACAGCTTGTGGAATCCGGATGTCAGCTCCAGCCCGTCCAGATCGAGGCGCCATCTCGCGTCCTGCAGATTGGACTTGTCGAGATACTGGCTGCCGAGCGGCAGATCGTCCAGCATGACGGTCACCGTCGAACGCTCCTCGATCAGCGCCGGCGAATGGCTGAAGTTCAGCTCGATATAGGAGCCCGCTGCCACGAGGCGCGATGCGGGCACCTCGAAATAATAATCCTGCCGGCTGGTGACGCCCTGAATGACCAGATCATTCTGGAAGAGAAGCAGATTCTCCACATTTTTGCCGGCTTCCGATGTTTCCAGCGGCTCAAGCACCTTGCTGATCTCTTCCGTCTGGATCTCCCCCGTCACTTCGACCGTTTCCGCATAGATCGTGGTGCGCGGGAAGATCCAGGTCAGGATCAGCATGATCACCACAACTGTTGCGATTTTCCTCTGCATGGTTCGTCCCATCCCTTTTCCTATTTCGTAAAGTCCCTGGCTGTCTTGGTTGTCGTCTGGAATCTCTGCGTCTTGTCCCATTTCACTTCATCATGGCGGATCCAGGCGCGGAGCTGTATCCAGGCTGAACGGAAGATCAGGAACAGCCAGAGCTGCGAATACGTGACATACATGAGCAACAGGATCAGGAAGTTCTTGAAGGTCAGCTCCGTCTTCTCGATGGCGAGCGTGACCATGATCTCCACGACATACAGAACGTAGGCCAGCAGCCAGATGAGCAGGAACGGACCGGGGAGCGTGATGTTCACCGCACCCAGGAGGTTCAGGATCATCAGCAGGTGCGAGAGCATGACCGCGCCGAGGAACACGAAGTAAGTGAAGAAGAAATACACCAGATCGAACACGATGCGGCCGTTCCACTTGCCGAAGATGCGAGGCAGGTTCTTCATGATGACATATTGATTGCCCCGCGCCCATCGCGTGCGCTGCTTCAGCCATACGCGCCAGGTTTCCGGCTCCTGCTCCCAGGTGACCGCCAGCGGATGGAAGCGGATGTGGTACCCGTTGTCGTACAGCCGGATGCTGAGCTCGGTATCTTCCGTCAGCGCCTTGATATCCCAGCCCCCCATCTCCTCGATGATCGACCTGCGGATCAGGAAATTGGTGCCGGGGATCGTGCTGATCCCGAACCAGAACCACCGGCCGGCCTGCGCCATCCATTGGAAGCTGATCGTCTCGATGTTGATGAAGCGCGTGAGCAGATTCTTGCGCGCGTTGATGACTCTGAACTTGCCGACGACCCCTCCCGCCTTCGGGTCCTCCAGCGCAGCTTCGACGAGATGCTTGACCGCTCCGCTGTTCGGCGTGTTGTCGGCATCATAGACGACGATAAGCTCGCCTCTCGCGATCATGAGCGCCTGATTCAGCGCATTGGACTTGCCCTTGGCCGCTTGCGGCGGCTTCAGGTGCAGACAGCGGACGCGCGCATCCCTGGCGCAATATTCATCCACGATCTCGCCGGTGGCATCGCCCGAGTTGTCATCGATCACGATGATCTCGATCTTGTCATGCGGATAATCCAGCCGCAGCATCGCATCGAGCGTGTAGCGGATCACGATCTCCTCGTTGTGCGCCGGGATGAGCACCGAGACGAACGGCCATTCTTCATCCGGCCGCCTGCGTCTCGGCTCCGCCTTCCGCCTCTCCATCCTCTCCGAATACAGGTATCCACCCAGCATGAGAAACATGTGGTACAGCAGCATCACCCAGATGCTGCCAAGCGCGACGAGAAACAGGACGTTGCCGGTCATTTACTCCAGCTCCTTCTCCGAGAATAGTCGACGTCTTCTGCGGTAGCGCATCATGACGACAAACAGGACAAACAGAACGACGAATCCGCCGACTACCATGACGAGTATCCAGGTCGAGTAATACGTGACCGTCCCGAACTTGTAGGTGCTCAGCTGGACCTTCACCAATTCCGCCGCGCGGGTCTTGTCCAGCATCCGGACCTCCAGCAGCCCGTCGCCGCCGGTGGCCACCTGGAGGAATCCGGCATCCAGCAAGTGGACATCATAACGGATATCCGTCCACATGATCGGCTCCCGCCCGAACTGCTCGACCATAGACTCCAACAGCTCGTAGGGCTGGCTCGCATCCAGTCCGACGACCAGCCAGGCGTCGCGAACGAGCATGAGGGTGCGGGCGCGGGTGATGAGCTGAGCCGCAGCAGCGTCGCTTGCGGCTGACCCGAGCGATACGGGATACATGATCCTGTCGGGCGCCGCAATGTGATCATAAGGGATATCGGTATAGCGGCTGCCATCGAGCCGAAGCTTCGAATACTCCAGCGTCGTCGTGAAGCTGGCATGCTCTGGCGCTGATTCCAGGCGCAGGACGACATCCCGCGATGCGTAAAGGGCGATCGGATATACGCCGATCTCATACAGGAATGCGATGCCCTGATCGATCCGGTAGGCGATCTCCTCCGGCTCGAGCCCCTCCAGCCCGCTGCCGTCAAGCACGATCGTCCCGCCGGCTTCCACCATATAGCGAAGAGCGGCTATCCATTCCCGATCATCCCCCGCTGTATGCAGCCGATCATCTTCAGATGATCGCAGCACGGGCTCCACGATGATGACATACGGGATGCCGCGGCTGGCGAGCAGATCCGCAAGCTTGCGCAGCTGCTCGGGCGGAGTCAATGGATTGACGTGCTCCACGACGTACAGGCCCCTGGTTCTGTCCGCATGATGCTCGCCGAGAACATCATGCAGGATATCGGCGACGATCCAGCTGACCAGTCCGCTCTCCAGCTTGCCGTACACCGTCCACGCGTCGCCGCTTCTCACGATCAGCGGCCTCTCCGTCCGTCCATCGGATATCGCGGCCAGCACCACTCCTGTCTGGCCATCCTCGGCCGGGGCAACGGAGACGGGCAACGTCGGGTAGACCTCGTCCCGGTATCGGATCGTGATGCCGCTGAACGTCTCATCCGCTGCTCCCGAGTTGAACACCATACACGGGATGTCCAGCTGCCCGATCGCGCGGATCACCGCTTCCCGATCCAGCCTGGAGGTACGGATGGAATCGAAGAAGATGAGACAGTCATACTGCTCCCAACGCAGTTCCCCGATGTCAGAGGAGCGCGCAGTCTCCGTCTTCACGGCAAAATGCTGCAGCAGACTCTCCATCACCTCCAATTCTCCTGATGGCTCAGGGGAGTTATAGATCAGCAGCACCCGGACATCACGCAAGTTCGACGCCACTGTCGCCACGGGCGTCTCTACCGCAGCAACCGTCAAGGATAGCGAGCCAGCAGCAGCGAAGCCGAGCATCATGACGATGATCAGCAGACAGAGACGTTCACCCCGCATACAGATCTAACATCCTGTTCGCATCTTCCAGCAGCTCCTGCACCGTCTGGTACTTCTGCGGGCAGCCGGAGTAGCCGTACCGCATCTGGATCTCGATCTGTTTCTTGCCTCTGGCCGACTCGATGTGAACATTGCGCAGCTGATCGTTGATCCGCTTGATGACGATATCCGCATTGTCGATGCTCGTCTCAGGCAGGATAAGACCGAACAGGCCATTCTCGAGATAGGCTTTCTTGTCCACATCGCGGAACACATAATCGATCTTGTCGCTGACCTGCTTCAGCAACTGATCGGTCGCTTCCTTGCCATAATCCTTGACCAGCTCCGGGAAATAGGCGATCTCCATCAGGAGCAGGGTCATCGTGTGACCATAGCGAAGCGTTCGGGAGATCTCGATGCTCAGCTCCGTGCGGAATTGCCGCTCGTTCGGGAATCTCGTCACGCTCTCGACGGTGACCAGCTCGCTGACCATCTTCCGGTGATACTGCAGGGCTTGCATGAAGGCATCCAGCTCCCTGCCCAGCATCCCGGCTCCCACCGCCCCGATCGGGAAGGCGAGCAGCCAGATCAGGTCGTTCACCTCCATGCTCGCCATCGTCTGCACGACATAGAGCTGATAGAGGATATAGGAGCCGTAGCCGAAGATGACGAACATCGAGCTGATCAAGGCGGTCATAAGTCCGCGCAGGAAGCCGATGATCGAGATCATCAGGAAGGCGACGACCCACAGATAGTTGAGCGGGTACATCGTGATCGTAAAGGCCATATACATGAACACGATGACGAGCAGGATAAACTCCATCATGAAGTAGAGATAAAGCTCGGACCTGGCCTTTTCCTGCTCCCGTCTCGCTTGCCTGGATTCGACGGTCTTTTGCTTGAGGCGTTCTTTTCTGCTGACTGGATGTGTTTGTGCCATGGATTCACCGCTCCACTTCCGTTTCTGATTCCGCCAACAAGGCTTGAAGATGATCGAAGGAGTAAGCCTCCCGTGTACTCGGCTCCACGAAGCCGCCGTAATAGGGGGATTGATCGTCCCGAATGGACAACTGGTGCAATGTCTCGCCCAGCTCTTCGGCCACATCCGGCCGATCCGCACGGACCATCAGCCGATAGGCCAGCGCGTAGACCGCGGGGGAGATCGAACGGTTGACCGGCTTAAGTTGCCCGTCATAGGAAGCAAACAGTTGGCCGTCCTCCAGCCATTTGCGCTCGATCAGACTGACGGTGTTCGTCGCATCCCCGCCGCCCTGCATCAGATGAAGCGCCGCGTACAGCACATCGATCATGTTGAACTCTTCGGGCACGATCCAGCGGCGCTCCGGGATCACATAGGTCTTGTAGAACAGTCCGTTGGGAAGATGCGCCGATCGCAGCAGATCGGCTGCCCGCTCATGGATCGGTTGCCACGACGGGTCGCGATCCGCCAGCTTGCCCAGCACTTCCAGCTCGAGATAGGAGGAGGTGATGGTATCGGCCATGCCGCCGTATCGCCAATCGTAGTAATCCGCGAGGTACCCGTCTTCCGTCACCCCATGATCCAGCAGGACCTGTGCCAGCCGGTCGGCGAGGCGCTCATAACGATCAATCCGCCACCTTTCCGCCGCAGCAAACAAAGCACCGATGATCTTCAGGTCATCGATGCTGGCATTGGCATGAACGTCGCTGTACGGTCCCCGCTTCTCATACACCCAGCGAATCTGACCATCCCCGGTCATCAGATATCGGGTCAGGAAGGAAACCTGTGTCTCGTACAGTTCCTTTCGGTCCGTACGAAGCGCGTAGGCCATCATGAGGCCGGTGGATTCAGACAGCATCTGATGATTGCCCGCCATATCCGGAGCAAGCTCGAGATCGTCGCGCAGATTCGTATAGATGCCTCCGGATGGATCGAGCAGATGTTGGATCACGAAACGAAGCAGGGGGCTTTCATCCCCCTGTAACTCGTAGCGTTGTTCCTGTTCGGGACGAAGCCACCAGACCAGTGCAGCTATGATCACCACGATAACAGCAAGAACAATAACTGGCTTGAACCGACTGTTCACGCTTGCTTCACCTGTTTTCCAAAAAGACTGATAGCCATATTGTAAGGATATATAGGCGAGAAAGTTTAGTGAAAAATGTTGCCAACTCCAATCCTAGCAGTGAAATATCAACAAATTCTCTACAGATTTTGACAAATTACATCCATTGACCCGGTAAAATGGATATAGTTGTTTCCCGGAATATGGGGTTATAGGACTATCTCCCTCTGCAAACAGAGAGACCATGATCTCAGGAACTTTCCTTTTTTCTCCCGTGACATCATATGATGTATTCAGGGGGCGTGACAGGATTTGTCGAATCAAGACAAAAAAGACACCCGCCTTGAACGGCCAGGTGTCCTGCATCTTCCCGATCAGGGAACTCTTTTCAACCGAATGGCCATATACGGACGCCCCGGAAGTTCGATCCGGAACGAGCCTTCATAGACTCCGGGCAGCTTCTCGATCGTCATATTCCAGGTGTCGATCACCTCGGCTTCGAATCGCAAGCCAGGCCGATATTTGAAGGTTTTGAAGCTCGGCTGAAAAAATCCGAAATACGTTATATAGTATTCGTCTTCGATTCCCGCCACCGGGAATCCCCAAGGCGGAGGCAGCGGCTCCAGATATCCTCCCGGAGTCTCCTCCATGATCTGCCTCAGGAATCGGATCCTGGCCGGACTGGATCCGGTCAATCTGCCGCCCTTGGACCACCACAGGATCTCCTCCGGGTTGACATAGGTTTCGCCATGGCCGACATATCCGCCGCGGATCGCGCCTTCCCAGAAACGCCGCGTCATTTCTTCACCGGTGATATTCCCCCAGTCCTGGTCGATATTGCCTTCGTACGCGCATTCGTCAACCACCACCGGCTTGCCCCATCGCTGTCTCCACTCCCGGGTTGTTTCGGTTGTCTTGTAGGCATCCGTGCGCTGGATGCAGCAGTGGGTCACCCACGGCTTGCTGAAATCATAGATGCGAATGCAGTTGTGGATCGAGATCAGATGGCGATAGGGATCATGCTCCGTGATGAGCGCGGCGAACCGTTCCCAATCCTCTTCCTTCTTCGCCCACATCAGGTCATATTCATTGGCCAGCGACCACCAGACGTTGCTGTATGCGGACAGCCTTGCGGTGATGTAGGTCAGGTACAGCTCGTCCGCGCGCCTTGGCATCTCGCTGAAGCCCCAGGTATCGTATGGATGGAACAGGATCAGATCCGCCTCGATGCCCAGCTGCTTGAGCTGCGCGATCCTCTTTTCCAGCCGCCGGAAAAACGCCACATTAAACCGGTAGTAATCCCAGCCGGTCTCTCTGGAGCCCTCGTAAGGATAGATGTCCGGCTCCTCCAGATTATACAGATAGGCCTTCGGAAACACGCACATCCGAAGCTTGTTAAAGGGCGATTGGCGCAGCGATGCCAGCGTCTGCTCCTGCAGGTCTTCCGGTTGATGAATCCAGGCATAGCAGGTCGTGCCGAAGGGAAGATACGGCGTCCCGTCCTCATAGGCGAAATGGAAGGTTCTGCATACCCGGACAGGGCCCCTGTCTCCATCCTTCGCCGGCCCGCAGCGGAAGCTTCCCGTGATTCCATCCATGGACGGTATATTGGAGCTCGTCCGGAAGGTCCAGTCGCCTTCCGCCGGCGGCATGAAGCGAATCCTGTACCGTCCGTCTCCATCATAGAACCCCCTCTGGGCGAGGACCAGATCCCCGCAAGCAAACTCCGCCGACAGCTTCACCTGCACGAAGGGGTTGCCGCCCGTCGGACCGTTCAAGGTCACTTCATAGACGCCCCATCTGGATGCGTAAGGCGCTGCTTCGACTGGCGCGGTGCCGCGCGTCGCCTCACCCAGGTCATAGGCTTCCATATTGGCAAAGTCGGGCTCATCGTCCCTGATCTGCGGGACAACCGAGGCCAACTCCTTCACCAGCGCATCGGCTTTGGCCTCATCATACTTTTCAAAATGAAGCAGCTCCTGCAAGGTTCTGATCTTCATATTGGCCAACAGATACGGCTGCTCGAACAGCTCGGGCAGATGCCTCATCAACACTTCTTTCGCGGCTGGATCATACAGCAGCTCGCCGAGCAAGCTCTTCTCCGAATACATCCTGTGTCCTCCCCCATATCTGAACTCACGTTCTCATCCAAGCAGCTGCTTCGTCAGGAAGGCGATGGCCTGCTCCATCATGCGCTCCCTTGCCGCAACGGTCTCCACGACATGGTGGACATCGGCGATCGGCTGCGCGGTCATCCGGTCTCCATAGACCTTCCGGCAGCGATCCATGAGCTCGCTGCTAGCTTCCTGGTCACCGTGCACCAGCAGCACCTTCGCCGTCGCGCTTGCCAGCGATTCGGGCTCCGCGTTTCTCAGTTCCTCCGCATAGGCCTCATGCCGGCAATTCAGCGTCGGCGACAGCAGGAGCAGGGCTTGCCGCTTCCTTCACCCTGCTGGCCATCTGGCAGGCGATCATGCCGCTGGTGCCTTTGCCAACGATCGCGATCCGGTTGCGATCAACGAAAGGCAGCGCATGCGCGTAGGCCAGAATATCCGACGCGCCATCCAGATCCGAGCGGTACGATCTCTGGTGCATCTCCCCGTCGCTTTCCCCGCAACCCATAAAGTCAAAACGGACCGAGGCGATGCCCCGCTTCTCCAGCTCCCTGGACAACTCGACGTAGATGAACTTGTTCTCGGTCTTGGTAGCCATGAAATCATGATACATGATGACCAGCGGCACCTGGTCGGCTCCAACCGGCCGATGCAGCATGCCGCGCAATGTCAATCCATGGCTGGTGCACTCAATGGCAGTTTGCATGTGATCACCTCTGTTCGGTATCCGCCTCACGGCTTTCATCGAAATTGCTCGGCCAGAAAGTCGAGCGATCTGTCGATCAGCTGCTGCCTGTGAGCCGGATTCAGGAAAATATGATCGGCGCCGGGGATGATATGCAGCTCGGCCCGATCCGGAAACGTCCTGGCATACTCCTCGGACACGCGCAGCGGCACATCGATGTCGGCATCTCCTTGGATCAGCAGCACCTTCTTGCGGTAGGGAGCCGATGCCTGGTAGATATCCCATGCCAGACCGTCATGGACGAATCCCGCTCCCAGCTTGATGCCGCCCATATCGACATATCCGGTCTCGTCGATCCTCGTAATATCGGTGGTCGGACCCATCGTTCCCTGATGGAGATGCTCGGAGAAGATGAAGGCCGGGCAGATCAGGACGAGCGCCCGCACGTCATCGGGACGCTTGCCCGCAGCGAAACTGGCGATCACGCCGCCCAGGCTCGTCCCCATGATCGCGATGCGCTCCGGGTCCACGTAGTCGAGCTGCTTCACATAATCGAGCACCGCCAGTCCGTCGCTCACTTCGCTGGAGATGGTCATGTCGACAAAGTCTCCGTCACTTTCGCCGCTGCCGGCAAAGTCGAAGCGCACGCTGGCGATGCCATGACGCTCCAGGCGCCTCGCCACCTCCACATACATCATGCTCATCGTCGCCGTGAAGCCGTGAAACATGATGACCGCCGGCACCTTGCCAGCGGCGTGATCCGGTATATGCTGCATACCTCTCAGCACCTTGCCGTTATTCACGCATTCAAATGCAACCTGCACGTTAGTCCCTCCTGTATCCGTGGTAAACTGGTCAACCCGTGAGCGGAACCGACATCCTCGCCTGTCCGGTGAAGGCATGCGTCGTGTCATCCGGCAAGGTCAAGGTGACCGGCACTCCGTCCGGAGCCTCAACCGTGATGGAGAACACGTCACCTTCGATCCGCCAATCCACCTTGACAAGGCCCTTGACCATTGGCACCGTCCCTCTTGCCCAGGTGAGCCCGTGGATGACCGGCCGGATGCTGATCGCCTCGAACCCCGGCTTCTCCGGAGTGACGCCCAGGATCGTCGTCGGGAACTCGACGAGCGGCACGGAGCTCCAGGCGTGACAGTCGCTGCGCGGATTCACTTCCGTCTCCGGCAAGGTCGTGAGTCCCTGCTGCTCAAACACGCGCCAGCGATCCCAGAGGGGCAGCAGCGCTTCCGTGAGCCCGACCTTTTTTAACGCCTTCATCAGCAGATAGGAGAACGGCAGCGTCACCCGGTGGATCGGCGCCGTCAGCGTTCGCTGCATCAGTTCCTTCGCCGCCTCTCCCTTGATCGCACCTGCCAGGACGGCCATGATCTGCGAATGCTGGGTGTAGATCTCCGTGCCGGGAAGCTCCCTGAACAGCCGCCTGTCCTCTGACCAGGATACGCGCACCGCTGCCTCGCACAGCCGATCCGCCCTGGACTGCAGCTCGCATATCGATCCAGTACAGGGCGAAGGACGGAATCACCTGCGGATCGGTGCTGGGATAACGGGATTGCAGCATCCCCGAGGGCAGTCTCGATTGGAAGAAATCCTCCATCGTCCGTCTCGGCAGCCGATCATCGGCGCTGACGTTGTAGGTGTACAGCATCATGAGCCGGCTGTCCATCGTATACTGAAGCTGCTCATAATACGGGCAGTCCTCGTAGGTTTCGTGCATGCATCGCCTGAGGGTGCGAAGACTCAGCTCCCAGATATGATCCAGCTGGGGATCGGATGACTGGAAGCTCGCCCTGACCTCCAGTGGATAACCGGTTTCCCGGTATTGGATCGCCAGGACGTCCATCGGCTCATCGCCGGTCTCGATCTCCACCCGCACATAGCGGAACGTGCGGAACCAGAATGGCTCATACACCTCCGTCTTCCCGGAGCCCGCGCCCGCCACGTGGTAGACGTCGCTGTCACCCAGCAGCTTGCCGCTGGTATTCTCCCGATGCTTCTTGACCCGCTGGAAGGGCTGGCTCTCCGGCTCCTCATAGCATTCGGCGCACAGCAGCGAGATGACGCTGCCCCTTCCTCCCTGTACGGCCACGGACAGGTAGCCGGTCGTCAGCTCGCCCGCGTCGAGATCGAAAGTGAGGCGCTGACGGGCAGCGAGCCTGATTGGCAGCTGGTGGCGGATCAGACGCATGATCTGATCGGGCTCGATGCCTGCAGCATTCGCCGCCGCCTGGAATCTGCGCTCCCTCTCATACAGCAGCGGAATCGGGCGCGGCGCCAGCTGCCAGGGATTCAGCAGCCCGTAGCCTCTGGGCCTCACGCATTCGATCGCCGTTCCCCACTCCGCATCGTCGTATTCAGGCAGATGCCAGTCCAGAGGGGCCTGATCGGCGTACACCTCCTCGAGCCCGCCCATCCAGAAGATGAGCATGCCTGGCCGGTATCGGTATCCCTTGTGGCGCAACACCTTCCAGCTGGCGTCGGTATGGACGCTTCCGATCACCTCGTCCCGATCGTTCCGCAGTTCCCCTTCGACGAACAGGCCCGCCGCCTGGGAGCGCCAGATCGAGGTCGGTCCGCCAACACCGTAGGGGAACGGTTCAGCGGACGGATATCTCAACACCTTCACGGCGATGACATTCGTGCCGAGCCTCAGATGCTCGCTGACATCCACCGTCTCGTAATAGTGCGTATGCCGCGTGGATTTGCACGGGCCGACACAGATCCTGGTTCCATTGACATAGAGGATATACCGGCTGTCCGCCGTGATGTCCAGCGTGAGACGAGCCGCCTCATCCAGGTGAAAGGTCTTGCGAAAGTACACCAGGATCTGCTCGCTTGCCTTCTCGGGCTGCGGCGCATCCCAGATCCAGCAAGCTTTCCATTCCCGATTCTGTAGATCCGTTGCTTTCATCGAACATCGTCCCTTTCATCGCTTGATCATCCTCAGCCCTTTACGCTTCCCAGCACGATCCCTTTCATGAAGTATCGCTGCAGGAACGGGTAGACGCACAGGATCGGCAGCGAGCCCACGAAGATCTGCGCCGCTTTGGTCGTCCGGTCGGAGATCTCCGCCAGGTCATTCAGATTGACCATGCTGCTGATGATCGAGCCGCTGGTCAACACATTCTGCAGGTAGGTGGAGAGCGGATAATTGGAGATTTTGTTCATGAAGATCATCCCGTCGAACCACGAATTCCAGTGAAAGACCATGGTGAATCGGGACGATCAGGCCGACGATGATCTTCATTACCGCGATGTAGACCGTATTCCACAGCACCTGCCAGATGTTGGGCAGATCCAGGAGATAGCGGAAGTTATCCAGGCCGATCCACTTCGAGCCCGTGATGCCGAGAGCGGGAATGAATTTCTGGAAGGCCATGACCAGACCCAGCATCGGAATGTAGTTGTAGATGATGACCAGGATCAATCCGGGCAAGATGAGCAGGTGCAAGGGCCATTCCATTTTCAGCCTTGAGAATTTCATCAGATGTCCCTCCATTTTCTTATCCGGGCTATCGCCTCTGAATTTAAGAAGGGTAAGATGACTCTCGATTCATCTTACCCTCCCCCTTCATGTGTCTGATCAGCCTGTCAGGCCGGCACGCCATTCATTGACTTCCCTGGTGATATCGTCGCCGCCCAGCTTCTTCCAGTCTTCGACGAATTTGTCGAAGCTGTCGATCGGATCGCCCATGATGATCTTCGTGAACACCTCGACCATCAGCTTCTCGAGGCTGGCGCTTCTCTCGGCCATCGTATCGGTCGACGCGCCGTAGAAGGCGTTCGGCATGAGATTGCCGTTAACCAGATATTGGTTCAGGACAGCCTGAGAGCCGTTCTCGCCGAAGATCTTCTCCCCTGGCCACTTGTTCATATCGCCATTCTGATAAGCTTGAATGTCACTGAGCGTAATCTGCATCTCGCGATTCAGCTTGCTCGTATCGCCGGTTCTCAGCGCTTCCGTCACCTTCAGGTGGACGTTGTTGTTCTTGAACGGAGGCTCCGCCAGCATCAGCGTGTAGTGCAGGGCTTCTGTGCCGTCAAGCGTCGTGCCGTACACATCCGGCTGCGCATTCGGGCTCCAGAGATTCTCAAAGTTCAGGTTGTAGATCTTCACGGCTGCCTCCGGATGCTCATACCCTTTGCGCACCGCCAGGAAGCGAACGACCGGCGCTGCCGTCGCCGCCTTGGCCGGCTGGCCGTCGATCGACGGGATCGGATACGCTTCCCAGTCCGAGCCCGGATTCGAGAGCACCTGGGACAGCATCGGGACGATCGGGTTCCACATCATGCCGAACTGGATGCCGATCTTGTTCAGGTCCTCGCCGACCTTCGTCATATCCTTCGTGGCGAATTCGCGGTCGATCGCTCCGGCCTTGTAGAGGTCCTGCAGCTACTGCAGCGCTTGCTTGACCTCCGGCTGAATCGCCCCGTAGACGAGATTGCCCGAATCATCCTCGATCCAGATGTTCAGATAGGCGTGGAAGCCGTTCATGAAGCCCTGCAGATCCGCAAATCCCGTGCCGACCACGGCATCCTTCGTCAGGGCGATGCCATACGTGTCTTTCACCCCGTTGCCATCTGGGTCGTTATTGGCGAAGGCCAGCGCCATGTTGATGACATCCTGCATCGTCTTCGGCTCCGGCAGGCCCAGTTTCTCGCGCCAATCCTTGCGCACATACATGACCGGCGCCGTGTCCAGAGCGGATGCCAGACCCGGAAGCGCATACAACCTGCCGCCGAAAGTAGCCGAGAGGAGGTATTGTTCCCCCGCTTCCTCGAAGCTCTGTCTCAGGAAGTCCGAAGCGTACTGGTCAAACACATCGGTCATATCCTCGACCAGGCCCGCTTCCACCAGCTGCTTCAGCTGTTGCGCGTTGACCTGGAAGATATCCGGCAGGTCGCCCGAGGAGATGGCCAGATTCAGCTTCTGGTCATAGGCACCGCCTTCATAGATGGCGCTCCACAGGTAGTTCAGCTTGATGCCCAGCTTCTCTTCATTTTCACGCTGCCAGACGTTGTTGTCGATATCCTCGCCATCCTTGAATCGCATGTTCGCGGAAGCGGCTTTGGACACGTTGATGGTGATGGGCGGGTCATACTTGCCGAATGGACCAGGAGCGGACTGCCCGGCTGAACTTCCCGATCCCGCGTTGGAGCTGTTGTTGCTGCTGCCCTGGGTTGTGTTCGTGCTGTTGCCCGAGTTCGTACCACATGCTGTCAGGAAAACCGTCGCGCACAAGATAACTGCAATGACCAATCTGAAATTCTTCATGACGCTCCCCCTCAATAGAGATGTTGTCGCTACATGTCCAGTATAGATGGCAGGGAATCGGCGGTTCTACTAAGTTCCTTTTACATTTGTGACTTTTGTTTACGTGCTACGGTTTGTGATGTTCCCTGTATTCCATCGGGGTCAGGGAGGTCTCCTTCTTGAAGAACCGATAGAAATAATGCTCCGATGTGAAGCCGATCTGCTCGGCGATCTCGCTCATCTTCAGGCGATTCTCGATCAGCAGCTTCTTCGCCCGGTTCAGCCTGACTTCCGTGATGTAGTCAAACAGACTTCGCCCCGTCATCTGCTTGTATAGCCGGGACAGATAGGAGGGGTTGTAGCCGGTCACCTCGCCGAGCTTGGTCAGCGACAGATTCTCATGCAGATTCTGCTCGATGTATTGATGGATCTTGAGGATGGACTGCTCCTCCATGTCGCGCTCGTTGCCCTGGGCATTCATGAAGGTCTCCGCCAGATGGCTCAGGAAGTGGACGGCCTCCTGCCAGTTCGCGTGCAGATCGAAACGCGTCAGCCTGGCGTAGTCGATCTTGCGCTCCCACTCCATCTCCGGCCGCCTGGCGATATAGTTCAGGAAGATCGGGATGATCGCGTAATAAAGGGAGCTCAGCACGATCGGATGAGCCGACGCCTCTGCCTCCACTTCGGTGACTTCATGGAGCAAAGCGAGGAAGTCCGGGTATTGGCCGGACTCCAGCAGATTGGCCAGCTGTTCCAGCTTGTAGGGCGGGATGGTGGCCGGCTTGGTCAGCTTCATCGCGGCATGCCCAGGCTGTTCGTTCAGTTGAACGAGGCGCATCTCTCCGCCCATGATCAGCTTCTGGTTCATCATGCCGTACAGCATGCTGAACCGCTGATGCGCCTCCCGCCACGGGTAAGGCTCGTGATCCACGATGATGGAGAGCTTGGTCTTCAGCAATTGATAGCAGAGCTCCTGCACCTGCTCGAAGGTCCCCATCGCATATTTCAACAGATTTCTTCTCTCGAAATGGTCCGCCTGGTTGCTTGCGCTCGCCGACCTGGACTGGATGAACCAGACGATCTTATGCTCGTCATAGGTGATGGAGGCAGTGGCGACACGGCTGGACAGGCACTCCTCCGCCACATTCTGTATGGCATAGGTGATCAGCGGCCGATCCGTCACGTCGATATGTGAAGGCCAGGCATCCACTCTGCCCAGGGCCATCAGCACGTTCTCGCTGTGGCGGAACGGGAGGTCCAGCTTCTCGAACTGTTCTCCCAGCTCCCGATTGACGCGGCGGTGTCCCTGGATCAGGGAGCGCAGGCATTCACTCTGCAGCAGCGGACGCGTCTGAACCACGCGGCTCTCCGCTTCCAGGAGCAGCCGTTGCTGCTCGAATTGCTTCTGCAGCTCGTGGATCGCCCGGTCGATGGCTTGCAGGATTTTCTCATCGCCTTCCGACTTGAGGACGTATTCGATCCCTCCCTGCTGCATGGCCTGCTGAATGTACGAAAACTCGCTGTAGCCGGACAGGAAGATGACCTTCGCCCTTGGCCAGCGCAGATTCACTTCCTGCTGCAGCTCCAGCCCGGTCATGCCGGGCATCTGGATGTCCGTCAGGACGATGTCGATCTTCACCTGCTCGAGCCTCTCCAGCGCCTCATGCGCCGAGTAAGCCTTGTACAGCTCCAGGTCCGGCCGCCTGTCCTTGATCATCTCAACCAGACTGTCCACTAGATAGGGTTCATTGTCAACTACCAGCAATCGGAACATACATGCCCTCCATGATTCAGGATGATGCTGTGATGCTTCCTGGCCGATCAGCCGAATGATCACCTTCAGGCCGCCCAGTTCGGATCTTGCGAGCGTGATGCCCGCTTCTTCGCCAAACTTCAAGCGGATCCGGCGATGGACGTTGATCAGCCCGGTCGTCTCGGCGCTCGTGCTTCGATCTGCCAACGTGTTGGTCAGAGTCTGCAACAGCTCGTCGGTCAGTTTCTCGCCGTTGTCCTCGACCACGATATGGAGCCCGCCGTCAAGCTGGGCGAAGGATATGCGAAGCTGCCAGTCATGCAGCTTCTGTTCAAGGCCGTACTTGAAAGCGTTCTCGACGATCGGTTGCAGGATCAGCCTGGGGACCATCAGCTGACGATAGGCCTGCGGAAGTTCCGCGAACTGGATGGTCAACTGCTTGCCGAAGCGCATGAGCTGGATATCCGTATATACCCTGGCGTGATTCACCTCTTTCTCCAGAGGAATCTCCTCATCCGAGGAGCGGGTGATGAACTGGAAATACTCGCTGAGATGCTGGGTGAGCGAGATCACGTTCCGGTAATCCTCGGCGATCGCCATCCGCTGCACCATATAGAAGCTGTTGTACAGGAAATGCGGATTGATCTGCGACTGCAGCTGCCTGAGCTCAAGCTGCTGCTCGCGAATGGTATGCTCGTAGACCTCCTGGATGAGCTGATTCAGACGCTCCACCATCAGGTTGAACTGACTCGACAGCACTTCAAACTCATCCTTCCAGTTATGCGTGATGCGGACGTTCAGATTGCCCTTCTGCACCTGGCGGAAGGCGTTGATCAGATTCAGCATCGGCCGGTGGATCGCCCGGATGACCAGGAGCGATGAACAGAGGATGATGATGACGGACAGGATCGATACCCCCCAGATCCATCCCCTGTACACGGTGAGCGGGCCATAGATCTCGCTCTCCGGTATGATGTAAGCGATCGTGGCCTGCAGCTCACGGGAGTTCAGGTAGAAGATGAGATGGTCCTCCTTGCCGATTCTGATCGAATGCTGGCCGCTGCTCGTCCCGATGCCTTCCACATTCAGGAGCGAATCCAGCGCCCGGGTCGCCAGCTCGCTGCCCTCGCCCTCCGTCACATGCCACGAGGCGTCATTGGAGAAGATCAGGCTGCTTCCGGTTCCCGAGGAGATTTGTGACAGGATATTCTGAATTTTCGGTATGGAGAGCGTGACCTGGATCGTGAAGACCGGATCGACCTCCCTGTTCTCCGCGTTCGCGGGATGCATCGAGCCGAGATAAAGCTTCTGTCCGTCGGTGAAGATCGGACTCTTGCCGATGCCGATATGCGCTTTCAGAAATTTCAGGTGCTCCTCCGGGAATCTCTGCTGGAGGAAATTGGTATAGATCACCCGATCCAGCATGGGGATGTCGATCATGATCTCCTCCACGAAGGCGCTGGATTCCTTGATCGTCAGCAGCTTCCTGACCACACGCTGGATGCTGCTCGTCTGCTCGATATCGGACATGACCGGCAGCAGGCTGGAGAGATATTGCAGATCATCGTCGGCGAACAGCTGCTTCTTCTGCTCCAGCAGGTGATCGACTTCCCTCTCCAGCGCGTTCATATAGAAGTTCAGGTGCGACATCGTGGAACGGGTGATGTTGTCCTTGACCGAGGCAGCTCCCATCGAGGTCACGATCAGACTCACCACATACAGGGGGATACTGGCGATCAGGCAGGAGATGATCAGCTTCGCAAGAATGGACATGCGTCGCGGGTCGTAGAACCTGGACTTGAACATGAGCGGTACCTCCCTCGTGTGCATCAGGGCGACAAGGATAGATAATCCTATCATAAGCCCGATCAGGGCTTGACCGCTACTGTTATATGATGAGATGAGTATCTTCTGTTGACGCTGGCGCTGCTCCGGAGACACCGCCTTCTCCATCTGAGGCTTATCGGGATATTGACGATCATATGACAAAAGATTGGTGACTGGCAGGAATCTTCCATATTCATATCGTATTCAGTTGGAAAATTCTATGTAGAGAGGAAAATGCATGTGAACTTTCAATTAACAGAAGCGGTGGAGCTCCTGTCGCGAACACCGCGCACCCTGGAAAGCTGGTTGTCGGGCCTGTCCGAAGAATGGCTGCTTGTGAATGAAGGAGAAGGAACATGGAATGCGAGTGAAGTCGTGGAGCATCTGGTTGAGGCGGAGAAGCATAACTGGATACCCAGACTGGAATCGATCCTGGTGGATGGCGGGAATCGGACCTTCCCCCTTTTCGATCGTTATGCCCACCTGAATGCGCCGGCGGACAGGACGATCGAGCGGAAGCTGGCTGATTTTCAGGCGCTGCGCTCCGAGAATATCCGGAAGCTTCAGACGCTTGTCACATCCGATCAGGACCTGGAACGCACCGGCTTGCATCCGGAGTTCGGCGTGGTGAAGGCGAGGGAATTGCTGTCCACCTGGGTCGTGCACGATCTGACGCACATGGCTCAGATCGTTCGGGTCATGGCCGCAAGATATCGATCGGACGTGGGGCCCTGGATCGCCTATCTGAGCGTGCTGAAGAAGTGAGGTTGATTGAGGATAAGCTTGGTAAGAGAGGCTGTGTTCGCCGGTGATGCTGATGGCGGGAGCAAGGAACAGAAGGCCACGGCGCGATCATCCTTTGGCACCGTAAACATTCCTGTATGAGCTAATTTTCAGCCTTGGACAAAAAACGGAGCGTCGATTCGTGATTGGTGGCGAAACGGCCATTTTCACACAGCTGACGGAACGTCAGTGCGTTATTTGATGATTATGGCTGCTTTTTCCGCCTGAACACGCACAATCACGCATCGTCGTTCCGTTAGCAACAACGCCATCCGCTCATCAGCAACAATCGATCAGGCTCATCATTGACTCCGAAAATCATATGAAGTTAAAAAGTTAACCTCATCGTCGTCTGGCACAGGCCATTTTTGCAAATGAGGTTAAAAAATTAACCAGAATCACCCATTCAGGATAGAAAAAATCAGGAATATAGTCAAAATTTTAACCTTATCGTGATTTCGAGGATGTTGAAACGGATGACAAAGTTAACATTTTAACTTCATTTGTCCGGAGACACAGGAGTGGAAACTGATTCAATCCGTATATCCAAAGCAAATGCTGCATTCCCTATACTTCATATGAGACCGCTCACTTCGATGAAACGCTTCTGCCTCACGCCTGGTATCGAAGCTGAACCATCCACCGTCTCTGGCCTCTTCATTATCACCTTTGAACGCCGTAGGTCCATGAACATAGGAGCAATCTGCCTGGTGCAGGGTGCATGTGTTGGTCGGCCGATCCACATTCAACCAATACACGGATATCACTCTCCATATTTTGTAATCTTCCTTTACATCATAATACGATAGAATTCAAAAGCGTGGTAGCATGAAATCGAAATCAGGACGGAGTAGGATAAGGGAAGTCATCAGAATAGCAGATAAAGAAAGAGGCAGTAAAACGCGGAGTGGTCCAGCGGTCGCAGAGTAAGCATTCGATGATCGAGATCGTGAGACAGATTCGCATCGCAGAAATGCCGAAACCCCTTGATGATCAAGGGGTTTCGCTGATGACCTGTAGTGGGTTCGAACCACTGACCCCCACCCTGTCAAGATGGTGCTCTCCCAGCTGAGCTAACAGGTCGTATTCATTTGCCGCATCGCTCGTATCTCGTGGCGACAAAAAATATATTAGCAAGGAATGAAGCCATTGTCAACACGATTTGCGCATGTATTTTATTCCAGTTGAAGAACAGCAGAAGCCCCGCGCATGGCGAGGCTCCTGCACCCGATCACTCGGCAAAATCCCAAAGCGTATAGGCGATGATGCGGTATTGGTCATCCAGATAAAGCGTCATCCGATAAGGCACAACACTCGTATCCCCAAGAATGATTCCCTTGTCCGGTTCATAGATGTTGTTCATGCCCGGGTTGTTCTCAGGGTCATCTGCAATGACCACATAATAGGCCAGACCGATTCGACCTTCTGTCGATAACTCTTCAAATGATGATGGCCTTCCCAAATCATAAACATAGGCGGCCTTGTTCAGCATCGAATAGTCGGTCAGCGATGGATTCATGTACTGCAGACATCTGCCATCCGGATAGCAAATTTCGGATGTCAGTTGATACGCGCTGGCCGGAATCTGAATGGCGCTTGCGACGCTGTTCTCATAACGTTCCATCCATTTGATATATTCCTCTGGAAACTCGGTCCGCCAGGTGATCGTCATGGCTTCATAGTCAATGTCACTGCTGAATGCATAGGCGATCACGCTTCTGTCAGCATCGAGCAACCAGTCGATCGTTTCCCTGTTTCGGCTCTGCTTGTCCGCCAATAAGGGACTTTCCTCTATCGTGAGCGGATCCGGGAAGAAAAATGTATCTCCGATCACCGATTGTGCCAGATGCCTCGGGGTGTTGGAGACAACCGCTCCTCTGCGATACACCGCATTCGGGAAAGCCTGGTGAACCAGATCGGGAATCAGTTGATAAACCTCGTTCGACTCCGCGATCGACATCACGACCCGGTTCTCATAGACCTCAATCGCCCCGTTCGAAGACAAAGGGGCAGAGGCTTCCACCGCACCGATCGAGACCAACAGCTCCAGCAGCATCTGGGTGCTCCCCTTGAGCTCTGCGGACAACGCCATGCGGGAGATGCTGGCAATATGGCCGCGTGTCAGGTTACCCTCCGTCTGCCACTCGCTGTCCACGATCCCAAGCTCAATCGCTTTCTGCCTGGCGCTGTTCCACACAAAGTCCCCCTGCCTGTCATCATAACGCAACGCCCGCAGGACAAAGGTGAAATATTGCTGATCGTTGATCGGTTGATCGCTGCCAAAAGAAGTTCGGCTGATCCCGCTGGTGATCCCTTGCGCATAAGCGTACGCGACGTATCTGTCCGCCCACGCGGGCACATCATCAAACGGATGCAGGTCAGTGCTCCTTAACGCCTCTTGCTCCTTGCCGAGCAATCTGAGCAGCATGACCAGCGCTTCGACCCTGGTCGCTTCCCGTTCCAGTTCAAAGCCATTGCTCGTTCCCTTGAACAATCCAAGCTCGTGGAGATATGCCGCGTCCTCATCCACGGAGGCCGAGACCTGGGTAACCAGACACACAGACAGCAGAATAAAGGCAACCATCGTTGGCAACAATAACTTCGTCCAATGCTTGATCATCTGATTCGTTCACTCCGTTTACATGATTCCGTTTGATAGACATCGCCCGCGTTATCCGGATCCAGGTCCTGAGATGATATGATTCCCTCCCAACTTCACGCATGATGGAATTGGATGATGACGTCAAACGCCATCTAATTCGACACCGATACAACCCTTTCCTTCATTTTCCTTTACATAATTCAACATCATCATACAGAAAAAGCTCCCCGATCATCAGCCCCCCCGAATGAATGATAGCCAGAGGACCCACCAGGCGGCGCGAGATAGATATGGACAATGACGCAAAGAAAGCGATATTGACACCGCTTCAAGGAAGCCGTTATAATTAGCACCTGGTACTAATACATATACCAAAATGTGGATGGAGGATCACTTCGATGATGACCGGCAAGAACATCGTAATCATGGGGGTCGCGAATGAAAGAAGCCTTGCGTGGGGGGTGGCTCGCTCATTACACCGGGCGAACGCCAGGCTCATCTTCACCTATCGGAAGGAACGCTCACTGTCCAGGCTGCAGCAGCTTCTGAACGAGGAGAATATCAGCCCCATCGCTTGCGTGCCATGCGATGCGGACGATGACCGCAGCATTGAACAGGCTTTCCGGGAGATCGGGAAGCATGCTGACCGGATACATGGTCTGGTTCATTCGATCGCCTATGCGGACAAGGAGGATCTGAAGGGCGAGTTTGTTGATACGACTCGCGAGGGGTATATGATGGCGCAGTCGGCAAGCGCCTATTCGCTGGTGGCCGTTGCCAGAGAAGCGAGGAAGCTCATGCCCGAAGGCGGCAGCATCGTCACCCAATCCTATCTCGGAGCTGAGCGGGTCGTCCGAAACTACAATGTGATGGGCGTGGCGAAGGCAGCGCTGGAAGCCTGCGTCAGGTATCTGGCGGAGGATCTGGGAAGGCAGGGGATACGCGTCAACGCCATCTCCGCCGGGCCGATCCGCACGCTGGCCGCCAAAGGGGTCAGCGGATTCAACGAGATGATGTCCGTCATCGAAGCCAAGGCGCCGCTCCGTCGCAACGTCACCCAGGAGGAAGTCGGCGACGCGGCCCTGTTCCTGCTCAGTCACCTGTCGCGCGGCATCACAGGCGAGGTGCTGCATGTCGATGCGGGATACCATATCATGGGGATCTGATCGGATCTTCTCTGCTGCCGCGCATACCGATCAGTCGAATGTCGGCGCAACCCCGTCATGTGGGGTTGACTTGCTCAGCCGCATCGTTTCTCTCGTACGCGATCAGCGTGACATCACGACCGGTCAGCTCGGCGATGGTCGCTTCCGCCCGCTTCAACAGCTCGACTGCCTCCTGCCTGTCGTTGAGCGGAGCGATCCGATAGTCGTTCGTATGGATGTCCATCTTCATACTCACTCTCCTGTAACGATGGCTGGCCCTTAGTATTCACCACACTTCAACCGGGCATACATGGAACTCAGCCATCCATCCCGGCTTCCGTTACTTCTCCAGCCAGCCGTTCTCTTCGGCGATGCGGATGGCGTCCAGCTTGTTCTTCGCCTCCAGCTTGGAGATGATCTCCGACATATAGTTGCGAACGGTGCCATGGCTGAGGTACAGCGCCTCTCCAATTTCCTTCAGCGTGGCCCCCTTCGCGGCCTGCCTGAGGATGTCGGTCTCGCGGGGCGTGAGCGGATTGGATCGCTCCCAGATCGCCAGCGACAGCTCGGGATGGATCACCCGGCTGCCCGCCGCCACCTTGCGAATCGCATCGGCCAGCTCGCTGCTCGGCCCGTCCTTCAGCAGATATCCCCGCACTCCGGCCTTGATGGCGCGCTGGAAATAACCCGACTTCGCAAACGTCGTCAGCATGATCACCTGACAAGGGTGGTTCAGCTCCCTCAGCTTCTCCGCCACCTCGATGCCGCTCATCACCGGCATCTCGATATCCAGCACGCATACATCGGGGTGATGCTTCCTGATCAGCTCCACCGCCTCCGCTCCGTTGCCGGCCTCGGCCACCACCTCGATATCTTCCTCCAGCGAAAGCAGGGTAGCCAGGGCGCTGCGGAGCATTTGTTGGTCATCCGCCAGCAGGATACGTATCACTTACGCTTCACCTCCGTGTTGTTTGCGTACGATCGGGATATGCATGGCAAGCTTCAGGCCCTTGCCCGCTTCGGATTCCAGATCCAGATGGCCCTCAAGCAGAGCCAGCCGCTGTCTCATGCCGGCAAGCCCGTTCCCCATCCCGGACGATGCTTCAGCCCGCATCTCCATCCCTTTGCCATTGTCTTCGATCATGCACCGAATCCCCGACACATCGGCCGTCAGCTCGATGCGGCATGCCGTAGCCCTGCTGTGCCTGACCACATTCGTCAGCGCCTCCCTCAGGCACATCGCGATCACCGATTCCTGCAACGGAGTGAGCGACACCCCACGGGCGGCAAGCTGATCGTCTATGGACAGACGGATATTGGCGGCCGCGCACAAGCTGCGTGCGTGCTCCCATTCCTCCGACAGGCGGACGACCTTCATGTCGCTGACCAGCTCGCGCATCCTTCGCAGGGCCGCCGTCGCCGTATGCTGAATCTCCCGCGCTTCCTGGATGGCTCTGTCGGGAGCGCGCGGCACCAGCTTCTCCACCACTTCGCCCTTCAGCGCCAGCAGGGACAGGGTGTGGCCGAGCGTGTCATGCAGCTCCTGGGCGATACGCTGCCGCTCCGTCTGCTGCGCCAGCCGTTCGATCTCCTTCGTCGCCGCCTGCAGCCGCTGGGCCATCTCCCGGTATCTTCCCGAGATCTGGACGATGTAGGGCAAGATCGCGCCTCCGAAGACCGGCGGCAGCATGAGGATGAGCCATTGCCACTGCGACAGATAGCCGGAGCCGACGATCAGCCAGACCGAGCTGGCAGCGAAGAGGATCGTGAAGACGATGATCCATCGCATCGACAGCTTCAGATACAGATTCACCATCAGGAAGATGAGATACGTATACATGGGATGATAGAGATGACCGAGCACGATCAGGATCAGGAGCTGCCCGAAGGCCACCGCTTCCGTGAACCGTTCATACCTGATGGACGCGATCTGCAGGCCGGCCATGAGGACAAGCAGCAGGAGCCCTGGCAAGAGCCTGCCGGCTGGTTCCTGCAGCATGAAATAGAGAGGAAACAGGAGATTCAACAGCAACAGATAGTCCCAGGTCTTCGTCCATTTGTCCATTCGGATGCGCTCACCCTTCCATCCTGTGTTCATTCAATCCGCGTCCCATGCACGATGTCTGGATGCGATCATCCCGGGCCATATGGCGGAAGACCAGACCAGGATCATGCCGCTAAGAAGCAGGCTCCGGGGAGAGACAACAGGACTCCCTCCCGGGCCATGGCCAAATCTATGAACCTATTATCACGGAATCCAGGTGAATCTTCAAGCGTTTTCACGCCGACGGTGCAGCATGAGGGCGATCATCAGGAACATGGCTCCATATCCGAGCAGGACCGGCACATCCAGCCAATCCACCTCCCCGCCTGCCACGATGCTCCAGGATACGCTCGCGTAGGCGTGTGAAGGCAGCATGGAGCCAACCTTCTGCATCCAGTCCGGGAACGTGCTGAGCGGCATCCACAGGCCTCCAAGCACCGACAGGCCCATATACACGAGATTCGCGATCGCGGTGGCCGCGTCGGTGTTCCGGATCATCCCGAGCAGGATGCCAAGCGCCAGGAAAGGAATGCTGCCGACCAGCAGCCACAGGCCGCTGGCGACCCATAGCCAGGCTGACATCTCCGTCCGGAAGGCGATGGCCGAATAGCCAAACATGACGGCGATGATGATCAGATGGACCAGCAGATGCGCGGCTATCTTCGCCGATGCCCAGGCGCCCGTCGACAAGGGAGTCAGCTTCATCAGTCTGATCAGCCCGTCCTTGCGCTCATAGGACAATCGGATCCCGAACTGGCCAGCCGCCGTACCGATCAGGCTGAACGCTGTCATCGACATCAGCGAATATGTCCCCCAGGTGGTACCTCCCACCTCGACCGAGGTCCCGTTCAGCACAGCGAAGATCGAATAAAAGGCGACGGGCATCAGGACGGAGAACAGCAGGAAAAATGGACTGCGAACAAGCCTGAGCATCTCAGCTCTGCTCTGTGCGACAAAAGATTTCATCGGTTGCTCCCCCCGTTATCTGCATGGGTTCCGGTCAGGCGCTGGAACACGTCCTCCAGCCTGGCCGCATGAATCTGAATATCCGTCAGAGGAATGCCGCTGCGCAACACGAGAGGCAACAGGCGGTCCGTATCCTCGCAGAACAGTTCCGTCTGCTCTCCGTACCATCTGACCTCTCTCACTCCCGGCCATTTCAGCATCAGCTGCTCGTCGAACCCTTCACCGATGATCCGGAAGGAGATCTTGCGCAGCGGCATGGCAGACTTGAGCGATTGTGGCGTCCCTTCGGCGACCAGCTGTCCGTCCGCGATGACGGCGATGTGATCAGCGACGGCATCCGCCTCCTCCAGATAGTGGGTCGTGAACAGGATCGTCTTCCCCTGCATGGCATACACCTTGAGCACGTCCCAGAACCGCATCCTGGACTCCACATCCATGCCGGTCGTCGGCTCGTCCAGGACGAGGATGTCCGGATTGCCCGCCATCGCCAGGGCGAATGCCAGCCTGCGCTTCTCTCCGCCGGACAGGGAGGAAGCGCGACGGCCTGCTTTCTGCTCCAGTCCCGAGATCATCAGCAGATGCTCGAGCGGCAAGGGATCGCGATAGTATCCCCGAAACAGCTGCAACATCTCCCGTACGCGCAGCCCGTCGGCCACCGGACTCTCCTGCAGCATCGCTCCCATGCGTTCACGCAAGGCCCGGTCACCGGCCATCTGCTCGCCGACCCTGACCGTGCCTCTCGTCGCCTTGCTCAGGCCAAGCAGGATCGAAATGGCGGTCGTCTTGCCGGCGCCATTGGGTCCGAGCAGGGCTGTGACTTTCCCGGCGGGCAAGGTGAGCGACAGTCCCTGAAGCGCTGCCCTGCTCCCGTATGTTTTCACCACTTGATCATAAACAATCGGTCCCATAAGGTTCCCCCCATAGCCATGTTCTGCTATGATCGTACCTCACAGGACCGACCGCCGTTAGAGAACAGTGTCAGCAAGTTGGCATGACATGTGTCACCTGGCATACACGATAACAAAAAAACTGCCGACATTCAGGATGTCGACAGCTTCCACTTCGGCGCACCGAAAACTCTATCCTATTCGAATGGGCCCTACAGGACTCGAACCTGTGACCAATCGGTTATGAGCCGACCGCTCTGACCAACTGAGCTAAAGGCCCTTAATTGCGGGGGCAGGATTTGAACCTGCGGCCTTCGGGTTATGAGCCCGACGAGCTACCGGACTGCTCCACCCCGCGACACTGGTAATAT
>Ga0065720_1002940_pt1 | contig 43303 bp, 38 predicted proteins | sample Thericmetagenome_FD_59107 | JGI IMG/M metagenome (GOLD analysis project Ga0065720, IMG submission 59107) | Thermophilic microbial communities from the Joint Bioenergy Institute, California, USA of rice/straw/compost enrichment - eDNA_2 v2... | ecosystem: Engineered > Solid waste > Grass >... | reverse complement strand
CGCGGCAACCGACGCGGCGCTCGCGACGAACCGGGCGATCGCCTCCGGCACACCCGCCGGGTGCAGGTGCAGGAACGAGGCGTGCACCCCGCCCTGGACGAACCCCTCCGGCTCCGCGCCGGGCCACGACCACGCCGGCGCGTCGCCCGCGCGGCGGTCCAGCCCGCAGCGGTGGAACTCGTGCCCGCTGACGAGCTGGCCCCGGCGGAACGCGGCGGAGTCGGTGGCCGCGGTCGCCTCCCGGTAGCCGAGGGTGAGCCGCGGGGCCATCGCCGCCGATGCGGGCAGCACCCCGCACATCGGGGCGCCGCCGAGGTCGCGGCAGAGGTAGAGCAGGCCGGCGCACTCGGCGTGCACCGGCGCCCCGGACGCAGCCAGCTCCCGCACCGCAGCCCGCAGCGGCGCGTTCTCGGCGAGCCGGTCCGCGTGCTCCTCGGGGAACCCACCGGGCAGGACCAGTGCCGTCGTGCCCACGGGCAGGGCCTCGTCGTGCAGCGGGTCGACGGTCGCCACGGCCGCGCCCGCTGCGGTCAGCAGCTCGACGTGCTCGGCGTAGCCGAACGTGAACGCGGGCCCGCCCGCGACCGCGATCACCGGCTCGCCCGCCACGGGTGCGCCGACCTCGGCCGCGGGGTCCCACACCGGCCCGGCCGGCAGCGGCTCGGCCAGGCGCACCACCGCGTCGAGATCGACGTGCCGCGCCACCAGCTCGGTCATCGCACGCACCGCCGCGACGGCGGCGCTGCCGTGCTCGACGGCGGTGACCAGGCCGAGGTGGCGGGACGGGACGGCGAGCTCGGCCGCGCGCGGCAGCACTCCGAGGACCGGCACGCCGACCGCGGCGGCCGCCTCGCGCAGCACGGCCTCGTGCCGCGGGCTGCCGACCCTGTTGAGCACCACCCCGCCGATGCGCACGCGGGGATCGTGGTCGCGGAAACCGCGCAGCAGCGCGGCGAGGCTCTGCGACTGCCCCCGGCAGTCGACGACGAGCAGCACCGGCGCACCGAGAACGGCGGCGATCTGGGCGGACGAGCCGAATCCGTCGGACAGCCGGCCGTCGAACAGCCCCATGACGCCCTCGACGACGGCGATCTCCGCGCCCCGCGCGCCGTACCGGACCAGCGGGCCGATGCGCTCCTCGCCGACGAGCACCGGGTCGAGGTTGCGGCCGGGCCGGCCGGCGGCGAGCGCGTGGTAGCCGGGATCGATGTAGTCGGGGCCGACCTTGAACGGAGCCACCGCGGTGCCGCGGGCGTGCAGCGCGCCGATCAGGCCGGTGGCGACGGTCGTCTTCCCGCTCCCCGACGCCGGGGCGGCCACGACCAGCGCGCGCGGCTTCACCACTCGATCCCTCGCTGCCCCTTCTGCCCGGCGTCCATCGGGTGCTTGATCTTGCGCGTCTCCATCACCAGGTCCGCCGCCTCGATCAGCTCCGGTGCCGCCTCCCGCCCGGTGATGATCACATGCTGGCGGCCGGGACGGCTGGTGAGGACCGACACCACCTCGGCCACGTCCACCCAGCCCCACTTCATCGGGTAGGTGAACTCGTCGAGGACGTACAGGTCGTGCGCCTCGGCGGCGAGCCGGCGGCGGATCTCCGCCCACCCCTCGGCCGCGGCGGCCGCGTGGTCCTCCTCGGTGCCCTTCTTACGGGCCCACGACCAGCCCTCGCCCATCTTGTGCCACTCCACCGGGCCGCCGGCGCCGGTCTCCACGTGCACCCGGTGCAGCGCCTTGAACGCCTCCTCCTCGCCGACCTTCCACTTCGCGGACTTGACGAACTGGAAGACCCCGATCGACCAGCCCTGGTTCCACGCGCGCAGCGCGGTGCCGAACGCCGCGGTCGACTTGCCCTTCATCTCCCCCGTGTGCACGACGAGCAGCGGGCGGTTGCGCCGCTGGCGCGTCGACAACCCGTCGTCCGGCACCGTGAGGACCCGTCCTTGGGGCATGGCGTCTTCCTCTCCCTCGTCCGTCCGGCAATCATGCGCCACCCGGCCGGGCCACGGACACCGCGATCGACACATGGACAAGATCTCTGCTCGACGTGAGATCTGCACGACTCCGTCGTCGCCAGTGAGGGACCCCGATGCCCGGGATCCCCGATCGCCGCGGTGGCGCTCCCGGGTTCCTCGAGCGGATGCGCAGCGGTGGCCCGTGCCCGCCGCGGCGCGGGCTGCGTGACCTCGTCGACCCGTGCCCGGCGAGCCTCGTCGGCGTGTCGCTCGCAGCGCTGCCCGCGGCGGTGCCGCTACGGATGGACGCCACCCCGGTGATCGGGCTGATCGGCGCGTTCGGCGGCTCGGCGGTGCTGCTCCACGGGCTGCCGCGGGCCGAGGCGGCGCAGCGTCCTGCTCGGACACACGTCGGGGGTGACCGCGGGCGTCGTCGCGGCCGCGGTCGCGGCGGGCGAGCTCGCCGCGGCCGGGGTGTGCGCGGTGGCCCTCGCGGTGGCCGCCACCTACCTGGCGCGAGCCCTGCATCCGCCCGCGGTGGGGACGGCGCTGGTGGCGGTGACCGGTGGGCCGACCGTGCACCCGCTCGGCCTGGTCGTCGTAGCCGCGCCGGCGTTCACCGGCGCCGTGGTGATGCTCGGCGTCGCGCTCGTCGCGAACGACCTGACCCACGACGAGCAGCGCAATTGCCCCGTCACTGGTGTGAGCCACCGCGCGCCGGCCGACGAGAACCAGGTGAGCGGGGTGGTGCCGCCGATCGACGGCGGGATGTCCCCCTGATCGGGTGACCGGTACGGTAGCGCCGCCCGACTCGTCCACTCCAGACATGAGGTGCCACGGCGATGATGGCCGGGTTCCCCGGGCGCCCGGTGCGCGCCCGCGACGCCGACCGCGCGGCGACGTGCGCCCGGCTCGACACCGCGTTCGTCGACGGCCAGCTCGACGCCGTCGAGCACCGCGAACGGGTCGCGGCCGCGATGACCGCGCGGACCCTCGCCGAGCTGGCCCAGCTCACGGCGGACCTGCAGCCCGACCCGGACGCCGCACCGCCGCCCGCCCCGGTGCCGATGGCCAAGCCGCACCGGATCTGGCGGGCCTACGCCGTGGGCCTGGTCGTCCTGTGCCTCCTCGGGATCGTCGGGTACTCGTGCGCCGAGAGCGGCCCGCGCAGCGCCGTCGGCGGCCCTGCGGCTGCCGCGAACGGCTCGCTGTTCACCGAGGAGGGCTGGCAGGACTTCCTCACGTGGCTGCGGGAGGAGCACGGCGGCACCGCGGTCGTCGACGCCTCCGTCTACCCCGACTACGCCCGCGTCGAGGTGCTCGAACCCGACGATCCGCGGCACACCCGCGCCACCCTCTACCCGGAGCGGAACTTCGGCGATCTCACCGGCAACCGCAAGCTCGACGATCCGCTCGTCGATCTCGCAGCAGTCGATCACGCGGCTCTGCGCGCCCTGCTCGACGAGGCGCCGCGGCGGCTGAAGGTCCGCGACGCGACCTCGCGGTACGTCGTGTTCGGGTTCCCGACGGTCGGGCCGGACGTGATGATCGTGTACGCGAGCAACGACTACAAGCAGTCGGGGCACCTGTTCGCGGACCTGAGCGGGCGGGTCCTGCAGGAGTGGCCGGTCCAGGGCTGAGCCGCGTCGGGGCACGACCCAGGGCGTGGCGATCGCGGCCGAGCGGAACCGGACCGGAGCGGCGGGCAGGCCCGCCACCGCGAACCAGCCCTCCACGTCCACGGGCACCGTGATCGGGTCAGCGCTCCCGCGTTCGACCGTGATCGCGGACGGCCGCGGGGCCGCCTCGATCAGGCCGCGCAGCTCGGGCACCCGACGCGGCTGGCGCCGATGCTGCCCACCGGCATGTCCAGCGCCGCCGACACAGCTGCGTAGCGCGGCGGGGGCGTCGACATCAGCACCCGCAGCTGCTGCCGGCAGCGCTCCCCCGAGGGAACCCAGGGCCCACCACAGCGCGGCGTCGCGTTGTCGCGCCATCAGCGCCGACGGGAGGTCGGCGGCGCGGTCGTACGCCCAGTCCTCCTCCACCGGGGTCTCGCGGCCCGCGCGGCGCAGGGCGCGCAGGCACTCGCGGCGCGGCGCACGGTGGTGGCGCGCCAGCCGGGCAGCCGCCGCCGATCCTCGATGCGGGCGAGTTCGCCACCAGGAGCAGCCAGGTCGTCCGGACCGCGTCGGACGCGTCGAGCCGGAAGCTGCGCGCGATCCCCAGCGCATGCCCGTGAACGTCTCCACGAGGGCGTTCCAGGACGCCTCCCCCGCTGCGGCCCGCACGAGCCGTGCCGCCGCACCGTCGTCACCCATGCGCGCCCTTCGCATCGATACCCGGGCACCGCACTGCGGAAGAGCGCCGGTGGTCCAGCCTCGATCCACTGATTCACCCGGACGGACGCGCCCTCGCGGCCATAGGGTGCGGCGCATGGAGCTGTTGCCGGGGATCCGCGCCCAGATGGTCGACACGGACCGCATCCGGATGCACGTGCTCGAGTCGGGCCCGGACGACGGCGCGCCGATCGTGCTCGTGCACGGCAACCTGTCGACGGCGCGGTTCTTCGAGCGCGTGATGGCCGGGCTGCCCAGGACGTACCGGGTGATCGCGCCGGACATGCGCGGATTCGGCGACAGCGAGCACGCGCCGCTGGACGCTACCCGGGGCCTGGCCGACTGGGCCGACGACGTGCACGCACTGCTGACCGCCCTCGGCGTGACCGCGCCGCCGCACCTGGTCGGCTGGTCGACCGGCGGGGCCGCGATCGTCGACTACGCGGCGGAGCACCCGGTGGCGTCGCTGACGCTGCTCGACCCGGTGTCCCCGTACGGCTACGGCGGGGTGCACGCCGACGGCACGCCGGTGTACGACGACTGCGCAGGGTCCGGCGGCGGCACCGCCAACCCGGAGGTGGTGTCCCGGCTGGCCGCGGGCGACGACTCGGCCGACAGCCCGTTCTCGATCCGCAACGTGATCAACGCCTTCTACTTCGCACCCGGCCACCGCGAACCGCAGGAGCGGGAGGACCTGCTGGTCCGCGAGGTGCTCAAGACGATGATCGGGCCGGGCGGCTACCCCGGCGACAGCGTTCCGTCGCCGAACTGGCCGGGCAGCGCACCCGGCAAGACGGGTGTGCTCAACGCGCTCTCGCCCAAGTACTGCTCGTGGACGCGCATCGTCGATCTGGACCCGAAGCCGCCCGTGCTGTGGACGCACGGCAGCGCGGACATCGTCGTCGCTGACGGATCGCCGCTGGAGATCGGGGCCATCGGGGCGTCCGGGGCGATCGACGGGTGGCCCGGACCCGAGGTGTTCCCGCCGCAGCCGATGGTCACGCAGATCCGCGAGGTGCTCGACCGCTACGCCGCGGCCGGCGGCACCGTCCGGACCGCGATCATCGAGGGCGCCGGGCACAGCCCGCACATCGAGAAGCGCGACGAGTGGCTCTCGGTCTTCACCGACTTCCTCGCGACGATCGGGTGAACCCGCGACGGAGCCGGTCCGGCCCGCGCGATGAAGGGCTGTGAGCGGCGGGGAGAACGTCCGACCCGTACGGGCCGAGCTGGCACTGCTCGACCTGTACGACGAGGCGCTGCCGCAGGTCTACGGCTACCTGCTGGCCCGGTGCGGGCGGGTGTCCCTCGCGGAGGAGTTGACGGCGGAGACGCTCCTCGCCGCCGTCACCGCCTGCCGCCGGGTCCCCCCGCCCGTGCCGAGCACGGCGTGGCTGGTCGGGATCGCCCGGCACAAGCTCGTCGACCACTGGCGGGCCGCGGAGCGCGAGCACCGGGGGCTGGCGGCGGTCGCGCAGGAGCCGGGCGCCGACGACGACCCGTGGGAGAACCGCATCGACGCGCTCGTCGCCCGCGACGTGCTCGCCCAGCTCGACAGCCTGCACCGGGCCGCGCTGACCCTGCGCTACCTCGACGGTCTCGGCGTCGGGGAGGTGGCGCGGCTGCTGCGTCGGACGGTGCCGGCGACCGAGTCGCTGCTCGCCCGCTCCCGCGCGGCGTTCCGCCGGGAGTACCGCCGGATCGGAGGGCTCGCATGACCAGCCCGTTCGACGAGCTGCGCGCACCGATCGTGCCCGTCGACCCCGATCCGGCGTTCGCCGCCGCGCTGCGCGCCCGGCTGGAGCGCGCGGTGCTCGAACCCGGATCGGAGACCACCATGACCACAGCCGTGCCGACGAGGGCCGTCCCGGACGTCCTGCCCAGCTCGACCGTGCGGCCGCGCACGCTGACGCCGTACCTGCGGGTCCGCGACTCGCGGGCCGCCGTCGCGTTCTACGTCGCGGCGTTCAGGGCGGTGCCGCAGGGGCCGGAGCACCTGCGCGAGGACGGGCGGATCGCCCACGTCGAGGTGGTGATCGGCGACAGTGTGCTGATGATCGCCGATTCGAACCCCGAGATCGACCTCCTGTCGCCTGCCGAACGCGGCGGGCCGACCGGCTCGGTGCGGATCGAGGTGCCCGACGCCGACGCCGCGTTCTCCCGTGCGCTCGCCGCCGGTGCGACGGTCGAGCGGCCCGTCGGTCCCGAGCCGTACGGGCGCGGCGGGGTCGTGCTGGACGACTCCGGCAACCGCATCATGATCGTGCAGGCGGAACCGGTGCTCGAGGCGGGCGATCTCACCCACGCGTCGCTGCGGGTGCCCGACGCCGAGCGCGCCGCCCGGTTCTTCGGGGCCGTGCTGGGCTGGGCGACGCAGCGCGATCACGACGGGGCCGGTATCCGGGTCGCCAACCTGCCGTCGCACCTGGGGATCTGGTCGGCCGCGGGCAGGCCGACGCTGTTCTGCTGCTACGCCGTGCCCGACGTGGCGACCGCGGTCGCGGCGGTGCGGGCCGCGGGCGGGACGGCGCAGGAGCCGGCCCGGACCCCGTACGGGCTGCTCGCGGACTGCGTGGACGACCAGGGCGTCCCGTTCGCGGTGAACGAGGCGGTGGGCGACCCGGCCGCGGGGCCGGCACCGGGCGCGATCACGTCCGTCGAGCTGCGGGCGCCCGATCCGATCAGGGCGCGCGCGTTCTACTCCGCGGCGCTGGGCGTGCACCACCGCCCGGGGTCCGGTGGGTGGCGGGCCCACCGCGGCGACGCCCCGCTGCGGCCCGCGAGCGCGATCACCGAGGGCCCGGTGGCGACGGTGGTGCCGCGGTTCCTCGTCGTCGACCTGGAGGCGGCCACGGCCGCGGTCGTGGCAGCGGGTGGCCAGGTGGAGGCGCTGCGGGAGACCGGCGCGGAGTGCGTCGACGACCAGGGCCTCGCCTTCGGCCTCACCACGGCCTGAGCCATGAGCGAGTCCCGCGCCTCGCCCACGAGTCTCGCGTTCGGCCCAGCGAGTCCAGCGGTTCGTCCCGGCGAATCGCGCGTTCGAGACCGGGTTCAGCCATGGCGCCCTGGCCTCGAACGCAGGCTCACCGTCCCGTTCAGCCGGCTCCGATCGGGGTTGAGCGCCCGGCCCGAACAGACGACTCGCCGTCAGGATCTCCCCGGCTCGCCGTCACGACGACCACGACTCGCCGCCAACCCCGCGCCGGCCCGGGCTACAGCTGCACGCCCTTGGTCAGCGCCCCGTCGACGACGAGGTTGGTCCCGCTGATCCGGGACGCCCGTGGGCTGGCGAGCATGACCACGGCGTAGGCCGTCTCCTCCGGAGTGCCCATGCGGCCGGTGGGGTTGAGGCCCATCGCGGTGGCGAACAGCTCGGGGTTGTTCTGCTCGATGTTCTGCCACACCCCGCCGTCGAAGTACGTGTTCCCCGGCGAGACGACGTTGGCCCGGATCCCCTTCGGGGCGAGGTCGTAGGCGAGGCCGGAGATGTAGTGGATGATCGCCGCCTTCATCACCCCGTACGAGCCGTCGGCGAAGTCGATCTCCCGCCCGGAGACGCTCGACACGGCGATGATCGACGGGGACGAGCTGCGCTCCAGGTGCGGCATCGCCGCCTCGACCAGCCGCACCGTGTGCATGAGGTCGACTTCGAAGCTGGCCTTCCAGTTCTGTTCGCCGGGGCCGATGGCGAGCGCGCTGACGTTGGCGACGACGACGTCGATCCCGCCGAACCGCTCGGCCGACGCCGCCACCCAGTTCGCCAGCGCGGCGCCGTCGCCCACGTCGAGCGCGGTGCCGGCCACCTCACCGCTCGCGGACAGCTCCTGCTCGGCCTTCTCCACGTCGGCCGCGGTCCGCGCGCAGAACGCCACCCGGGCGCCCTCCGCGAGCAGCCCCTCGACGATCGCCCGCCCGATGCCCTTCGTGCCGCCGGTGACGAGCGCGACCTTGCCGGTGAGTCCCAGGTCCATCAGGAAAGTCCCTTCGCGATCGAGCGCAGGTGCGCGTGCATCCCGTCGTAGGCCGACGCCGCCGGCAGCAGTGACTTCTCCAGCAGGGTCAGCGCGCTGTAGTTGACGTCGACGACGTTGGCGAGCGGCGCCTTGCTCGCCTGCGTGAGCAGCTGGTAGGCGTCGAGCTCGGCCAGCCCGTACAGCTCCCCCAGCCAGCCGATCATGCCGACCTGGCTGGCCCGCCACGCGTCCTCCAGCGGACGCGCCGAGCCGACGACGGCGTAGTGGTCGTCGTGCTCCAGCCGTGGCCACGGCGGCGCTCCGCCCTTGATCAGCTCGACGATCAGGGTGACGTCCATGGCGCCCTCGACGGCGGTCCCGCAGCTCTCCCCCTCACCCTGCCGGTAGTGCCCGTCGCCGACGGAGAACAGCGCACCCTCGACGTTGACGCCCAGGTAGCAGGTCGTCCCGGGCTTCATCTCGGGGGTGTCCATGTTGCCGCCGAACGTGTCCGGCACGAGGCTCGTGCGCACCTCCCGCCCGGGCGGGGCGACCCCGACGGTGCCGAGCATCGGTGCGAGCGGCAGATCGATCACCAGCGAGCCGCGCTGCGCCTCGAACCGGACGGTGCCGGCCGCCCGGTCGACCTGGTAGATCCAGGTCTGCTCGGGCAGCGGCTCGTTGAGCAGCGCGGTGCGGTCGGTGCCGGTGAGCCCGCCGAAGAACGGGATCGTGGTGGACGCACCCCAGTCCCGCGCTGGGGTGAGGTCCACGATGTGCAGCGCGAGGGTGTCGCCGGGTTCGGCGCCCTCGACGTAGAACGGCCCGGTCTGCGGGTTGACCTCGGCCATGTTGAGAACGGCGCTGGGCCGGTCCGTGGTGCTGGTGATGCGGCCGGAGAACGCGTCCTCCGTCCACAGCTTCAGGACCGTGCCGGGCTTGATCCGGTGGGTCGGGGCGACCCCACCGAACGTCCACGCGTACTGCTCGGGGGTTGGGCGGAACTCGACGACGTCCACCGGCGTGATCGTCGCGTGCTCACCCCCGTGTGGCAAGCCTCACTCAGGAGGAACCTGCAGGTGCGCGCCGTCTGCGGCGCTTGCGGTGCGCCCGCACGTGCTCCAGGGTGAGCTGCCGCGGGATCCGCTCGTCGAGCGGCGGCAGCAGCGCCGGCAGCAGCGCCAGTTGCCCGTCCACCGCGCGGTTGGGTGCACGGATGTGCGCCTTGACCCATCCCGTGGCCCGGGCGTGTCCGCGGACGAACGCCATGTCGACCACCTCCTGCCGACGAGGGAAGCACGGGACACCGACGATTCTGCCCACTCGCTCGAGTGACCGTTCGGCGACCCGGCGTACACGAGGGCCCCGCCGGGACGGCGTTCAGCCACCCCGACGGGGCCAATGGTGTCTACTCCAGGCGATCAGTCGATCAGCTCATCGCGAACTTCGGGTATCCTGCCGCGGCCTCCTCGTCGCACTTCTGCCGGTACTGCCCGACCCCGCCGATGTACGACAGGAGCCGCCGCGGCTTGCCCGGCACGTTCGAGCCCATGTACCAGGAGTGCGTCTTGGGCACGAGGGTCGCCGAGGCGATCTCCTCGTGGTGGTCCACCCACTCCTGTTCGCCCTCGGCCGTGGGCTCGACGACCGTCTTGCCGTTGGCCCGCATGTACCGGATCAGGTCGGTGATCCACTCGGTCTGCTGCTGCAGGCAGGTCGTCATGTTGCACAGCGCCGCGGACGGGGCCAGCGGAACGGCCGTGGTGAGCATGTTCGGGTAACCGTGCACCGCGAGGCCCATGGTCGTGCGGATGTCGCGACCCCAGTCCTCGGCGAGCGAGCGCCCGCCGCGACCCCGGATGTCGATGCGGGTGAGCGCGCCGGTGCCGGCGTCGAAACCGGTGGCCAGGATGATCACGTCCAGCTCGTGGACGGTGCCGTCGGCCAGCTCGATGCCCTCCGGCCGGATCCGCGCGATCGGGTTGTTCCGCACGCTGACCAGCTCGACGTTCTCGCGGTGGTAGACCTCCAGGTAGCCGCGCTCCAGCGGGACCCGGTGGGTGCCGAACCCGTAGTCGGTCGGGACGAGCACGTCGATCAGGTACGGGTCCTTGAGCCGCTTGCGCATCTTGTCGCGGACGAACTCCGAAACCGCCTCGCTGACCTCCTCGTCGAAGAACATCTCCCCGAACCCGGCCAGCCACAGCTTCAGCGAGCCGTCCTCGTAGATCTCCTCGAGGATCTCCTGCCGCTGCGCGGGCGTGCACTCCGCCCAGGCGTGCTCGAAGTCGTACTCGAAGCCGGTGAACGTGTGCGGCAGGGTCTGCCGCAGCTCCTCGAAGCGGCTCTTGTACCAGGCCTGCTCGGCCGGGCCGTACTTCGGGTTCTTCATCGGCAGCACGTACTGCGGGGTGCGGGCGAACACGGTCAGGTGCCCGACCTCCTCGGCGATCGTCTGGATCACCTGGATGCCGGTCGCCCCGATGCCGACGACGCCGACGCGGCGGCCGGCCAGCTCGACGCCCTCCTTCGGCCAGCGCGAGGTGTGCACGAGCGTGCCGCGGAACGTCTCCTGCCCCTCGAACGTGCGCTCCAGCGGCGCGGACAGCATGCCGCCGCAGGTGATGAAGAACTGCGTGTCGATCGTCTGGCCGGTGTTCGTGCGGATCGTCCAGCGGTTGCGATCCTCGTCGAAGTGCGCGCTCTCGATCCGCGTGGAGAACTGGATGTCCTTGCGGAGATCGAGCTTGTCGGCGACGTAGTGCAGCCACTGCTCGATCTCCGGCTGGCCCGGGAACTTCTCGCTCCAGCTCCAGCCTTTGTAGAGCTCCTCGGAGAACAGGTACTGGTAGATGTAGGCCTCCGAGTCGAAGCGGGCGCCGGGGTAGCGGTTCCAGTACCAGGTCCCGCCCACGTCGGAGCCCGCTTCGAAGGCGCGCACGCGCAGACCTTCCTCACGCAGCTGGTACAGCTGGTAGAGCCCGGCCACCCCGGCCCCGAGCACGACGGCGTCGAGCACGAGGTCCGGTTCGGGACGGGCGCTGGCAGCTGCGGTATCGGTCGCTGACGTCATCGGGTTCGCCTTTCGTGTCCTGCGTCACGAACGACGACATCGTGTGCGGTGTCTCACAGGGAGAACGTGTCCCAATCCCGGACACGGAAAGCGCACAGGAGAGATGCGATGAGAAAGATGATCAGTTCCGTCAGTCGGTGATCCCGTATTGGCGGATCTTGCGGTAGAGCGTCGAGCGGGCGAGCCCGAGCGCCTTCGCCGCCGCCTTCCGGTTGCCGCCCGCCCGCCGCAGTGCCTCGACGATGACGTCGCGCTCCACCTGGTCGACCTGCCGCAGCGCGCTGCGCGGCACGCTCTGGCAGTACGCGGGCAGGTCCTCCGCGGTGATCACCCCGACCGGACGGCGCGCCACCGCGGTGGCCAGTACCTCGTGCAGCTCGCGGATGTTGCCCGGCCAGCGGTAGCGGCCCAGCACGCGCGAGGCATCGGTGGACAGCCGCAGCTCGCGGTGCGGCGCCAGCTCGGCGAGGATCGAGCGGACCAGCACCGGCAGGTCGGCGGTGCGGTGGCGCAGCGGCGGCACCGTCACCGACTGGCGGAACAGCGTCAGCAACCGCTGCCGGTCGCCGCCGCCTGCGGCGCTCGTCGTCCCGCCGAGCAGCCCTGGCACACCGTCCTGCACGCTCACCGCGTCCACGAGTGCCTGCGCGGCCCGGTCCCCGATCTCGTCGATGTCGCACAGCACGTGCACGGTGTCCCGGGCGGGTGCGACGAGCCTGCGGGCCACCTCGCGCGGCTCGATCTGCACGGTCCGGGCCTCGATCCGGGTCACGGTCAGCCCCGGCCGCCGGTCGGTCGCGAGATCGGCCAGCAGGCTGCACCGGCCGCTGCCGGGCTCGCCGATGACCAGGACCGGTTCCCCCGCCTCGAGCGCCCGTGCCGCCGTCGCCTGCGCCGAGCGCACCGCGGGCGAGCTGCTCTCCGCTCGTTCCCGGCGCGGCGGATCCGGCAGCGGCAGCGCGGGTGCGGCCTCCTGGTCGGACAGCAGCGTGACCACGCCGATCATCCCGGCGACGTCGTGCCCGCACGCGACCGTCGACCCGCGCAGCCGGATCCGTGCCCCGGACGGCAGCTCCACCGCGTCGTCGACGGTGCTGTGCCGCTGGGTGGCGAACCGGATGTGGTCGTGCAGCGCCTCCTGGTCACCCGGCACGAGCAGGGTCTGCATCGCGTTGTTGGCGATCACGACCCGCGGCCCGACCGCGACGACGGCCTCCCGGGTGCGCGACTCCACCCGCGCGTAGGCGTCGAACAGCGCCTGCTGGGCCTGGCTGCGGTCGTGCAGCAGGTTGCGCTCGATGCTCTGCGCGGCGGTGCGCACCAACGAGTGCATGAGCGGCGTGGAGTGGTCGCGCAGGCAGCTGATGTCGAGCACGCCCTGGATCCGGCCGGTGATCGGGTCGCGCACCGGCGCGCCGGCGCAGGCGAACGTCTGCAGGTTGTCCACGAAGTGCTCGGCCCCGACGATCTGCACCGACTCACCGAACTCCAGCACGGTGCCGACGCCGTTGGTGCCGACGGTGTCCTCGGCGTAGCCGAAGCCCTCGGCGAAGTACACGCGGTCGAAGACCCGGCTGATCCAGCGGCTGCTCTCGCGACGGACGAGGATCCGGGCGCGATCGTCGGTGAGCACGACGCACGCCGGGACGTCGGCGATCTGCTCGACGAGCTGCTCCACGACGGGCTTGGCGCACCGGACGAGGCGGCACTCGACGTCGAGATCGGGGTGGTAGGTGCTCTTCAGCTCGTTCGGTGAGACGCCACGCGACACGCTGCGCCGCCAGGACGCGACGACGAGATCGGGAACCCCGGGACAGTCGATGCGGGTGGCGCCCTCCAGCAGCTGCGCACGGGCGGAAGCGAGCATCAGCTGCCGGTCCGGGAGCTCGGCCATCGGGCAACACCTCCTCGTGTTTCCCACGTCATCGTCAGTCACGGGCCGGTCACGCAGTGTGTCCCAAAAGAGGACACGTCGCCGAGGTGGGACACCCCCGACAGTGACGAGCGTCGCACGAAGCGCCGGCTTTCAACACCCGAACCATCCCGACGACGAGGAGCGCACATGATCGACAACCCGTACTACTCGCACGAGTTCCACGGCGAGTACGACCTGGTGTCCATCGGGCGCCTCGACCTGGAGGAAGGGGGGTCGATCCCGGACTGCGAGCTCGCCGTCGCCACCTTCGGCACGCTCAACGAGGCCAAGGACAACGCGATCCTCATCCCCACCTGGTACTCCGGAACCCACCAGGTCTGGCGGGAGAACTACATCGGTCCCGACCACGCGCTGAACCCGGACAAGTACTTCATCGTCGTCGTCGACCAGATCGGGTCCGGCCTGTCCACCTCGCCGCACAACGCCACCGGCCCCAACGCCGGGATCGCGATGTCGCGGTTCCCGCACGTGCGCATCGGTGACGACGTCGTGGCGCAGGAGCGGCTGCTGCGCGAGCACTTCGGGATCGAGAAGCTGCACGCCGTCGTCGGCGGGTCGATGGGCGCCCAGCAGACCTACGAGTGGGCCGTGCGCTTCCCGGAGAAGGTGGAACGGGCGGCCCCGATCGCCGGCACCGCGCAGAACACCCCGCACGACTTCCTGTTCACCGAAGTGCTCGTCGAGGCCATCACCTCCGATCCCGGGTTCGCAGGCGGCGAGTACACCTCCAACGCCGACGTCGTCGAGGGCCTCAAGCGCCACGCGCGCATCTGGGCGATCATGGGCTTCTCCACGGAGTTCTGGAAGCAGGAGGTGTGGCGGGCACTGGAGTTCACCTCGAAGGAGGCGTTCCTGGAGGGCTTCCTGGAGCCGTACTTCACCGCCATGGACCCCAACGACCTGCTGTGCATGGCGTGGAAGTGGCAGCGCGGCGACGTCGCGCGGCACACCGGCGGGGACCTCGACGCCGCGCTCGGCCGCATCACCGCGAAGACGTTCGTGATGCCGATCAGCGAGGACATGTTCTTCCCCGTCCGCGACTGCGCCGCCGAGGCGGCGAAGATCAAGAACGCCGAGCTGCGGGTGATCGACGACGTCCTCGGCCACCTGGGCCTGTTCGCCGTCTCCCCCACCTACATGCCGCAGATCGACCAGCACCTGACCGAGCTGTTCGAGAGCCCGGTCTGATCGACTCCCGCCACGAGAACGGGCCCGCCGCACCTCCGCGGCGGGCCCGCGCCGTGATCAGCCTCAGCGCATCTGCCCGGCCCCCGCGTACGGATGCGGGCTGAGTAGCAGGTCTCCTTCCGCGAACCGGCTCAGGCGGAAGTCCGACTCCGGCACGTGCGGCAAGCTGCTGCGCCCGTCGACCACGAGATCGGCGACCAGCTCCCCCACCGACGGGGAGATCTTGAAGCCGTGGCCGCTGAACCCGGCCGCGACGACCAGCGACCCGATCTGGGTCCGGGAGATGACCGGGTTGAAATCGGGCGTGACGTCGTAGCAGCCGGCGTACGTGGAGGTGATCGAGGCGTTCGACCAGCCGGGGAAGCGCGCGGCGACCTTCTCGACGGCCAGCTCGATGAAATCCGGCTCGGCCTGGTCGGAGTAGTCGTCGGGATCTGCCTCGTGCAGCTGCGACAGGTCGGAGTTGCCGAACAGCAGCTGCCCGCCGCTCTCCGGGCGGACGTACTGCAGCGACACGAGATCGGAGAGCACCGGCGCGTCGCCGAGGTCCTCGCCGGGGTCGATGAGCACGATCTGCTCGCGGTGCACGGTGATCGGCAGATCGATGCCGTGCGGGGCGAGGAGACCCACCGACCACGGCCCGGCGGCGACCACCACGGTGCCGGCCGAGATCGTGGAGCCGTCGGCCAGCTGCACCCCGATCGCGCGGCCGCTGTCGACGAGGACCTCGGCGACCGGCGTGCTCTGCCGGATGCGCGCACCGCCCGCGCGGGCGAGGGCGGCGAACTTCTGCGCGGTCTGGTAGGCGTCGCCGTAGCCGCCGCGCTCCTCCCACGCGAACGCCGCGAACGGCGACAGGTCGGCGGCCGGCAGCATCTCCGCGACCTCGGCGCGGTCGATGTCCTCCGTGCGCACCCCGACGGCGCGCTGGGCCGCCATCGACTTGCGCAGGGCCTCGACGTTCTCCGGCCCGACCCCGACGACGTAGCCGGCCTGCCGGAAGCCGATCTCCGCGCCGTGCTCCTCGAAGAACTCCAGCGCCTGGGTGGCCATCGCGGCCAACGAGGCCACCCCGTAGTGGCAGCGCACGATGCCCGACGACTTGCCGGTGCCGCCGGACCCCACGGTGCGGCGCTCCAGCACGGTCACGTCGGTGACGCCGCGGCGGGTGAGCGCCCAGGCGGTGGCGCAGCCCTCGAGACCACCGCCCACGATCACCACGTCGGTCGTCTCAGGCACCGGTCACCCCCGGGATCCACGAGGTGCCGGCGAGCGGCACGCGGGCCATCGCGGCGGCCTCGATGGTCACGGCGACCAGGTCCTCCGGTTCGAGGTGCTGCACGTGCGCCTTGCCGCAGGCGCGGGCGATCGTCTGCGCCTCCATCGTCAGGACGCGCAGGTAGTTCGCGAGCCGCCGGCCGCCCTCGACGGGATCGAGCCGGGCAGCGAGCTCCGGGTCCTGCGTGGTGATGCCGGCCGGATCGCGTCCGTCCTGGAAATCGTCGTAGAACCCGGCGGCCGAGCCGAGCTCGCGGTACTGCTCGTCGTAGCGGGGATCGTTGTCGCCGAGCGCGATGAGCGCAGCGGTGCCGATCGCGACGGCGTCCGCGCCGAGGGCCAGCGCCTTGGCGACGTCGGCGCCGGTGCGGATACCGCCCGAGACGATCAGCTGCACCTCGCGGTGCACGCCCATCTCCTGCAGCGCCTGGACGGCCTGCGGGATCGCGGCGAGCGTCGGGATGCCGACGTGCTCGATGAACACCTCCTGGGTGGCGGCCGTACCGCCCTGCATCCCGTCGACGACCACCACGTCCGCGCCGGCGGCGACGGCGAGCTTCACGTCGTAGTAGGTGCGCGAGGCGCCGACCTTGACGTAGATCGGCTTCTCCCAGTCGGTGATCTCGCGCAGCTCCAGGATCTTGATCGCGAGGTCGTCCGGCCCGGTCCAGTCGGGGTGCCGGCAGGCGGAGCGCTGGTCGATTCCCGGCGGCAGCGTGCGCATCTCGGCGACCCGCTCGGAGATCTTCTGCCCGAGCAGCATCCCGCCGCCGCCGGGCTTGGCGCCCTGGCCGAGCACGACCTCGATCGCGTCGGCCTTGCGCAGGTCGGTCGGGTTCATCCCGTACCGCGACGGCAGGTACTGGTAGACGAGGTACTTCGACTGGCCGCGCTCCTCGGGCGTCATGCCGCCGTCGCCGGTGGTGGTGGAGGTGCCGACCTCCGACGCACCGCGCCCGAGCGCCTCCTTGGCCTGCGCGGACAGCGCCCCGAACGACATACCGGCGATCGTCACGGGGATGTCCAGGTGCAGCGGGTACTTCGCGTACCGGGTGCCGAGGACCACGTCGGTGTCGCAGCGCTCCCGGTAGCCCTCCAGCGGGTAGCGGGACATCGAGGCGCCCAGGAAGAGCAGGTCGTCGAAGTGCGGGAGCGGGCGCTTGGCGCCCCAGCCGCGGATGTCGTACACGCCCGTCTCGGCGGCGCGCTGGATGGCCGCGATCGTCGGACGGTCGAACGTGGCCGATTCCCGAAGAGCCGGATCGATCATCAGTACTCGTTCCCCGCCGTGAAGTGGTAGAGGCGCCGCGCCGAGCCGTAGCGGCGGAAATCGGCCGGATCGGCCACCATGTCCGCCGCCGCCAGCAGCTCGGCCAGTTCCGCGGCGTGTTCGGGCCGCATCTCCTTCTCGATGCAGTCGGCACCGAGGGACTCGACCTTGCCGCGGACGTAGATGCGGGCCTCGTAGATGGAGTCGCCGAGGCTCGCGCCGGCGTCGCCGAGGACGACGAGCCGGCCGGCTTGCGCCATGAACGCCGACATCGGGCCGATGTCGCCGCCGACGACGATGTCCACGCCTTTCATCGAGATGCCGCAGCGCATCGACGCGGAGCCCTCGATCACCAGCAGCCCGCCGTGCGCGGTCGCGCCGGCCGACTGCGACGCGTCCCCGGTCACCCGGACGAGGCCGGCCATCATGTTCTCCGCGACGCCGGTGCCGGCGTTGCCGTGGATGGTGATCCGGCCGCCGTCGTTCATGCCGGCCGCGTAGTAGCCGACGTGGCCGTGGACGTCGATCGTCAAGTCGGTGGCCACCCCGGCCGCGACGGCGTGCGCGCCCTGCGGGTTGAGCACGGTGTAGCGGCGCGCGGTCGGCTCGTGCAGCTCCGCGTTCAGCGCGCGCACGGTCTGCTTCGCCAGGTCGAACACCGTGGCCGTGTCCGGCGCCGTGCCCGGGTCGACGGTGGCGGTCACAGGCGGCCTCCTTCCCGGGTCCACACGTAGACCCGCTCGGGCTCCGGCTCGAACAGCCGGGCGTCCTCGATGCCGGGCAGCTCGGCCAGCGCCCGGAACTCCGACGCCATCGCGACCCAGCGGTCGGTCTCGGCGATGATCGCGGGCTTGCAGGCGATGGCGTCGCGCACGACGGCGAACCCGTCGGCGCTCGTCACGAGCAGCGTGTAGAACCCGTCGAAGCGTTCGCACAGCAGGCGCAGCGCCTTCTCCAGGTCCTCGCCCTGCATCAGGCGGTCGGCGACGAACCGGGCACCGACCTCGGTGTCGTTCTCCGAGTCGAACACGTGGCCCGCGGCCTGCAGCTCGCGGCGGATCGTGGCGTGGTTGGCGAACGACCCGTTGTGCACCAAGCACTGGTCCGGCCCGACGGAGAACGGGTGGCAGCCCTCCGGGTTGACCGCCGACTCGGTGGCCATCCGGGTGTGGCCGAGGCCCTGCCAGCCCTGGGCGTTCGCCAGGTCGTAGACGCCGGCGAGGGTCTTCGGGTGGCCGATGCCCTTGTAGACGGCCAGATCGTCGCCGAAGCCGATCACCCGCGCCGTCGGGAGCGCCGTCCGCGCGGCCGTGACGAGCGCGTCACGATCGACGGGGGCGGCGACCACGGTGGTGACTCCGGCCTCGGTGACGACCAGCTCGGGCTCACCGGGGAGCACGGCCCGCAGTGCGGCGGCCAGCTCGTCGACCGGGGTGTCGCCGGGCAGCAGGGAGACCGCTGAGTGGCCGGGCGGCACCCGGCGGTGGTCCCCGTAGACCGCGACCCCCGCCGAATCGGGGCCGCGGTCGCCCATCTGGCACAACATGGTCTCCAGCAGCGCACCGAGCCGTGGGTACAGCTCGGGATCACGCAGGTGGAGCCCGACGATCCCGCACACGGGCCGTTCTCCTCTCGGTGACGAAGACGGGACGGAGGACGAGGTAGGGTCCGCCTCGGAAGAGCCTCAGAAGGCGGTGAGGTAGCGGTCGTGCTCCCACGGGCCGACCGTGCTGTGCCACTCCAGGAACTCCTCGCGCTTGAGCGCGGCGAAGTACTCCGCCACTCCCGGGCCCGCTGCGTCGAGCGCCCCGGTGACGACCGGGTCGGCGACGAACGCGTCGATGGCGTGCAGCAGGGTGGGCGGCAGGTCGGGGCGGCGGACGGCGTCCGCGCCGTTGCCGGGCGCGCCCGGGTCGATGCCGCGGGCGATCCCGTCGAGGCCCGCGGTGAGCGTCGCGGCGAGCGCGAGGTACGGGTTGGCGGACCCGTCGCCGCCGCGCAGCTCGATCCGGTTGTGGTCGGGGATGCGCACGAAGTGGGTGCGGTCGTTGCCGCCGTAGGTGGCCCGGTGCGGCGACCAGGTCGCGCCGGAGCGGGTCGAGGTGGCGCCCGTGCGCTTGTAGGAGTTGACGGTCGGAGCCAGCACCGCCTGCAGGCCGGGCGCGTGGTCGAGCACGCCGCCGAGGAACTCGTAGGCCAGCCGGGACAGCCCGAAGCCCCAGTCGTCCGGGCCGTCGCCGTTCGCGGGGAAGCGGGCGGCGCCGTCGCTCCACAGCGACAGGTGCAGGTGCATGCCGGAGCCGGTGCGGTCGGCGAACGGCTTCGGCATGAAGGTCGCGATCATGCCGCGCTGCTCGGCCAGCACCGAGATCAGGTAGCGGGCGGTGATCACGCGATCGGCCGTGGTCAGTGCGTCGGCGAAGGTGAAGTTCTGCTCGAACTGGCCGTTGGCGTCCTCGTGGTCGTTGGCGTAGTTGCCCCAGCCCAGCGCGTTCATCGCCGCGGAGACGCCCGTCAGGTGGTCGTACATGCGGGTCAGGCCACGGGCGTCGTAGCAGGGGCGGGGCTCGACGTCGCGGGCGTCGGCCGGGGTGAGCGTGCCGTCGGGGGCGCGGGAGACCAGGAAGTACTCGACCTCGGCGCCCGCGAACAGCTCCAATCCCTGCTCGGCCGCCTTCTCGATCGCGGCCTTGAGGATCACGCGCGGTGCGAACGGCCACGGTCTGCCGTCGACGTGCGGATCGCAGTGCACCAGCGCGAGATCGGGCCGGACCCAGGGCAGCGGGGTGTAGCTGTCGGGATCGGGGATGGCGATCAGGTCGGGATCGCTGGGCTGCTGGCCGATCGCACCGACCGCGTACCCGGCGAACCCGACACCCTCGTGCTGCAGCTCAGCCGCGGCTTCGACGGGCACGAGCTTCGCGCACGGCTTGCCGTTGAGGTCGACGAACAAGGCGAGGAGGAAGCGGACGCCGTCCTCCTGGGCGCGGGCCTTGAGGTCGGCCGGACGCGAAGCGGCGACGGGGCTGGGCGACAAGTCGAGGGACATACCTGCTGGCTCCTTGCGTGTGGCGCATGAGCGCATCCAGTCGAACCATGCGTGTCTCGACAGGAAACGGTATCTCCCTGGACGATACTTCAGTGTGAGAAGTGCGTGAAGCTCTGTTACGGATGGGTTGCCTGACGCGCGGCTCGTCCCGGTGCGAGATCCAGCCTCGGCAGCCGATCTACCCTGGGAGGATGTCCGCCGTGAACGACTCGCCCGCCGACCACGGCCCCGCCGCGCGCGAGGTCGCCAACGCGGCGCCCACGGCGGGCCGGCTGGAGCGGGCGATCGGCGCGCAGGTCCGCAGGCTCCGCCTGGCGGCCGGGATGTCACTGGCCGATCTCGCGATGCTCACCGGCATCTCCAAGCCGATGCTCTCGAAGATCGAGAACGCGCAGACGTCCTGCAGCCTGACGACGCTGGCCACCCTCGCCGACTGCCTCGACGTGCCGGTCACCTCGCTCTTCCGCGACGCCGACATCCCCCGCGAAGCCGTGTTCACCCCGGCTGGGCAGGGCGCGCGCATCGTCGCCAGGGGCACCCGGGTCGGCCACGACTACACGCTGCTCGGCGCGCTCCGCGGCCCCCACAAGCGCATGGAGGCCCACCTCGTCACGCTGAGCGAGCGCAGCGAGGAGTTCCCGCTCTTCCAGCACCCGGGGACCGAGCTGCTCTACATGCTGGAGGGCGAGATGGTCTACGGCCACGGCGACTCCAGCTACCGCATGCGCCCGGGGGACGCGCTGCAGCTCGACGGGGAAGGCCCGCACGGACCGCGGGAGCTGGTGGAGCTGCCGATCCGGTTCTTGTCGGTCGTGGCCTACGGGGAGTTCCGCGAGTAGTCCTTCGCGGCCTCCGCCACCGTCGCGTCCACCGCCTCCGGCGCGTACACGGCCGCGACGACGAGCCGGGCCAGCCCGGTCACCGTCGCCACCGGGCCCAGCACCCCGCCCGTCACCTGCGGCCGGGCGCGCTCAGCGACCGTGTCGTGGATACGGGCGCGCACCCGGTCCACCACGAGCGGGAGCGGCCCGAGCGCGCCGCCGAGGACGAGCCGGTGCGGGTTGACCGTCGTGACGGTCGCGGCGAGGGCGGCACCCAGCACGTCGGCGGCCTCGGCCAGCGCCGCGGCGACCTCCCGGTCGCCGCGGTGAGCCGCGGTCACCAGGTCGGTGAGCGTGCCGCCGAGCCGCTGAAGCAGCGCCCGGCCCGACGAGTAGGCGGCCAGGCAGCCGCGCCGGCCGCAGCGGCACTGCGGTCCGGAGCGGGGGCCGGACTGCGGCCCGACGCGCACGTGCCCGATGTCGCCGGCGAGACCGGCCGCACCGCGCAGCACCTCGCCGCCGACGACGATGCCGCAGCCGATGCCCATCGACAGCTTGACGTAGACGAGCGTCTCGCCGGGTCCGGCGCTCTCCCCCACCGCGCCGGCCCGGGCGTCGTTCTCCACGACGACCGGCACCGCCCAGCGGCGGCGCACGGCGACCAGGACCGCGTCGGGCGGCCAGCCGGGGATCGTCGTGGGGTGCACGACCCGGCCGGTCACGGGATCGACGGCCGACGGCACACCGACCCCGACACCGACGAGCCGTTCCCCCCGACCGGCGGCCAGCAGCTCCGCACCGGTGTCGAGGACGGCGTCGAGCACTCCGGGATCGGCGATGCGGATCTCGGCGGAGCGGCTGCGCAGTTCGTTGCCCGCGAGGTCGAGCACGGCGACGCGGGCGTGCGTCTGCCCGAGATCGGCGGCGAGCACCACGCGGCCGCGGTCGTCGAACCGCACCCGCCGCGCGGGCCGCCCGCCGGTCGGGGCGAGCGCCTCGGCCTCGTAGACGTAGCCGAGCCGGGTCAGCGCCTCCAGCCGGGAGACGAGCGTGCCGCGGGACATACCGGTCATCTCGAGCATCTGCTGGCGCGAGAGCCCGCCGTGCTCGCGCACCAACGCGAGCAAGCCGCCGTGGCTCGTCACCCGCACGTGGTTGACGGTAACCCCTTTTGTCTTCATAGTGAACAGAAGGGTCCATCGGACGACATCGCGAGGAAACATGCGCGTAACACAGCCCACACGGCGCGCGTTCCTCGGCGGTCTGCTCACCACCCCACTGCTGGCGGCGTGCGCCGGCTTCGACACCAGCGGCGCGGCCTCCCCCGGCACCGTCGGCTTCCTCTCCACGCAGTTCGCGCCGGTCGAAGAGCGTCAGCGCTACGAGCAGGTGCTCAGCCGGCTGCCGGTCCCGGTGGCCTACAACCCGGTCGACGCCGGGGTCTTCCGCACCACGATCGACAGCCAGACCGCGGCCGGGCAGGTGCAGGTCGGCATGGTCGGCGGGCTGCACGGCGACCTGGCCCCGATCGCCGAGCACCTGGCGGACGTCGAGAGCCTGCTGGCCGATCTGGCCCCCGCCGGGTTCGCCCCGGAGCTCGTGCAGCTGGCCCGGTTCGGCGGCGGCGCGGCCAAGTACGTGCCGTGGATGCAGGCCACCTACGTGCTCGCCGTCCACCAGCGGGCGCTGGAGTGGCTGCCGCCGGGCGTCGATCCCGAGGCACTCGACTACGACGGGTTCCTGCGCTGGATGCAGGCAGGCGCCGCCGGGAACGGCGCACCGATCTTCGGCCTGCCCGCTGGGCCCCGCGGGCTGCACCACCGCTTCCACCAGGGCTACCTGCTGCCCAGCTTCACCGGCGGCCAGATCACCGCGTTCACCTCCGCCGACGCGGTCGGCGCGTGGGAGTACCTGCGCGAGCTGTGGCAGGTGACCGCCCCGGCGTCCACCAACTACGCGTTCATGCAGGAACCACTGGCCCGCGGCGAGGTGCTGGTCGCGTGGGACCACGTGGCCCGGCTGATCGGCGCCGTCGGCGACCGGCCCGCCGACTGGCTGATGGTGCCGGCGCCGCGCGGACCGAAGGGGCTGGGCTACATGCTGATCGTGGCCGGCGTGGGGCTGCCGGTCGGTGGGCCGGAGCGGGAGAAGGCCGAGATCGCGGTCCGCGGCATGGCCAGCGCCCCGATGCAGATCGAGACCCTGCGCAACAACGCGTTCTTCCCGGTCACCTCGATCGAGCTGCCCGCCGACCTGCCCGCCGGCGTCGCGCTGGAGGCGCGAGCGGTCAAGGCGCAGAACAGCGCCGACGACGCCGTGCTGGCGCTGCCGCCGGTCGGGGTCGGCGCCCACGACGGGCAGGTCTCGCAGGTGTTCAAGGACTGCTTCACCCAGATCTGCCTCGACGGCCGGCCGGCGCGCCAGGTCGTCGACGCCCAGGCGCGGGTGCTGTCCGGGCTGCTGGCCGAGTTGAACGTTCCGTGCTGGGCACCCGATCCCCCGAACGCGGTCTGCGAGGTGGGCTGATGCCCGGGCCGACGGCAGGGCGGGCGACGGGGTCGGCCCCGTCCCGGATCCCGTCAGTGGTGTGGCTGGTCGGGCCGTCGGTGCTGCTCATGGCGCTGCTGTTCGGCTGGCCGATGATCGCGGGCATCGTGCAGGCCTTCGCCGGGCCGGAGGGGTTCACCCTCGCCCACGTCGAGCGCATGGTCGCCGACCCGTACTTCTGGCCGTCGGTCCGCAACACCCTGCTGCTGATCGTGGTGCTGATCCCCCTGCAGTTCGCGCTGGCGCTCGCGATGGCGCTGCTGCTGCGGACGAACCCGCGGTTCGGCGGCCTCTACTTCTACGTGTGGGCGATCCCGCTCGCCGTCTCCGACCTGGCGGCCGGGCTGGTGTGGCTCGCGGTGCTCACCGACCGCGGCTACCTCAACTCCGTGCTGGCCGGGCTGGGCCTGACCCCCGTCCCGTGGCTGGCGTTCGACAACCCGGTGTCGCTGTTCGTCGCGGTGCTGGTCGCCGAGCTGTGGCGGGCCACGGCACTGGTGCTCGTGATCGTCGTGGCTGGACTGCAGGGCATCCCGAAGGACTACGAGGAGGCGGCCGCGGTGTTCGGAGCCGGCCCGTGGCAGCGGCTGCGGCACGTCCTGCTGCCGCTGCTGCGGCCGAGCCTGCAGGTGGCGCTGATCCTGCGCACGATCCTGGCGTTCCAGACCTTCGCGGTGGCCCAGGCGCTCACCGGGCAGAACTTCCCGCTGCTGGTCGGGGAGACCTACCGCTGGTACACGATCCTGCAGAACGAGAACGTCGCCGCCGCGCTGGCGCTCGTCGTGCTCCTGCTGTCGATGCTCACCTCGGTGATCTACCTGCGCACCCTCCGACAGGCGCAGACATGACGAAGTCCCTCGACACCGGCGTCCCGGCCGGCACCGAGCCCACCGCGAGCGGCCCGGCCGACGTCGACCGCGCCCCGCTGCGCCGCCACCGGCGCAACCGCGCGCTGATCCAGCTCGGCTGCATCGCCGTCACGCTGTTCATGGCCCTGCCGCTCTACCTGGTGGCGCTGGCCGCGTTCACGTCGCGTTCGGCGCTCGACCGATTCCCGCTGTCGCTCCTGCCCACCGATCTGTCCACCGAGACGATCGGCCGGTTCCTCGCCTCCACCGGGATCCTCGCGTCGCTGGGCAACTCGCTCATCGTCGGGTTCGGGGCGCTGGTGCTCTCCACCGTCGTCGGCGTGCCCGCCGCGTACGCGCTGGCCCGCTACGCGTTCCGCGGCAAGGACTCCTACCAGCTGTTCCTGCTGTTCACCCGGGCTCTGCCGATCGTCGTGCTGTCGGTGCCGCTGGCGCAGCTGTTCCTGTCCGCCGGGATCTACGACACCACCTACGCGGTGATCCTGCTGCACGGTGCGCTCGCGCTGCCCACCACGATCCTCATCACCGCGAGCGTGTTCGTGTCGGTGCCGGTCGACGTGGAGGAGGCCGCGCGGGTGTTCGGTTGCACGCCGGCGCAGGCGTTCCGGCACGTCGTCGCACCGATGGCGCTGCCCGGCATCGCCGCCGCGTCGATCTTCACGTTCGTGCTGAGCTGGAACGAGGTGCTGGGCGCCTCGATCCTCACGCTCAACCGCCGCACGCTGCCCGCCCAGGTGCTCACGTCGCTGAACGAGTCGCCGCTGGCCTACCGGTTCGCCGGCGGGTTCGCGCTGGTGGTGCCGGCGCTGCTGTTCATCGCGGTGATGCGCCGCTGGCTGACCAACATGTGGGGGACGACGATCAGGTGATGGGGCATGGCTGAGATCCGCATGGAGGGCCTGGTCAAGACGTACCCGGGCGGCACCGAACGGGCCACCGACGACGTGTCCCTCGACGTGGCCGACGGCGAGTTCGTGGTACTGCTCGGCCCGTCCGGCTGCGGCAAGACCACGCTGCTGCGCATGCTGGCCGGGCTGGAGTTCCCGGACGCCGGGAAGATCACCATCGGCGGCGAGGACGTCACCTACCGGGCACCGCAGGACCGGAACCTGTCGATGGTGTTCCAGTCGTACGCGGTGTTCCCGCACCGCACGGTGCGCGCCAACATCGGCTTCGGCCTGGCCATGCGCAAGGTCCCGGCCGCCCAGATCGCGCAGAAGGTCGCGTGGGCGGCGGAGCTGCTGCAGCTCACCCCGTACCTGGACCGCTACCCGGCCAAGCTCTCCGGCGGCCAGCGCCAGCGCGTGGCGGTCGCGCGCGCCATCGTCATGGACGCCGACGTGCTGCTCATGGACGAGCCGCTGTCCAACCTCGACGCGCTGCTGCGGCTGTCGTTCCGCGCCGAGCTGAAGAAGATCGTGCAGGACCTGGGCACCACCACCGTCTACGTCACGCACGACCAGGGCGAGGCGCTCTCCCTCGGCGACCGGGTGGCGGTGATGCGCACGGGGCGGATCGTGCAGCTCGGCGATCCGCTCGAGGTCTACGACCGGCCGGCCGACACGTTCGTCGGCGGCTTCCTCGGCTCGCCCCCGATGAACTTCCTGCCCGCCACCGTGCACGACGGGCAGCTGTCGGTCGCCGGCCACGCCCGGCCCGCACCCGCCCACCTGCAGGGCCACTCCGGCGACCTGGTGGTGGGCGTGCGCGCCGAGCACATCGGCATCAGCGGCATCAACGACACCGACGGCACCAACGGGATCGAGGCCCGCGTCGACGTCGTCGAACCCACCGGGTCCGCGGTCCTGCTGACCACCAGCGTCGGCGCCGGCCCCGGCCCGGCCGTCCTCAAGGTCTCGGCCCCACCCACGTTCCGGGCCCGCCCCGGTGACACCGTCCGGCTCGACCTGGCGCCGGACGCGCTCCGCTACTACGACGCAGAAACGCAGTTGGCACTCGAACCATGAGCTCCGCACCGTCCGCCCCGGCCACCGTCACCGACGCCCAGATCCGCAGCGCTGCCATCGACGTCCTGCGCCGCAACGACCTCGGCGGGATGACCGCCGCCGCCCCCGATCTCTACCCGCACCAGTGGAGCTGGGACGCTGCGTTCGTCGCGATCGGGCTCGCCCGCATCGACGTGCCCCGCGCGGTGACCGAACTGGACACCCTCCTCGGGGCCCAGTGGCGCACCGGGATGATCCCGCACATCCGCTTCGCCGCGCAGGGCGGCGACTACTTCCCCGGGCCGCAGCGCTGGGGCCGTGCCCCCGCGATGCCCGACGGCGTGTGGACCAGCGGCCTCACGCAGCCGCCGGTGCACGCGATCGCGCTGCGGCACATCCTCGACCGGGGCCGGGAGAACGGCGGGCACGACCAGCAGATCGCCGAGGAGTTCGCGGCGGCGACGTTCGACCGGTGGCTCGCCTGGCACCGCTGGCTGGCTACGGCGCGCGATCCCGAGGGGGTCGGGCTGGTCGAGATCCACCACGGCTGGGAGTCGGGATTCGACAACTCCCCGCGCTGGGACGGCCCGTACTCACGGGTCGTGCCCGGGCCGGTGCCGCCGTTCGAGCGCCGCGACACCGCGCACGTCGCCGATCTGGCCGAGCGGCCCAGCGACGACGAGTACCGGCGCTACCTGTGGCTGCTGGAGCAGAAGCGCTCCGTCGGCTACGACGACGCCGCGATCCTGCCGATCGCCGCGTTCCGCGTCCGTGACGTGTTCTTCTCCGCGATCCTCGCGGCCGCGAGCGATGTGCTCGCCGGAATCGGTGAGGAGCTGGGCCGGCTGCCCGAGGCCGCGGAGCTGCGCGCGCTGGCCCGCCGGTTCCGCGCCGGCGTCACCTCGACGATCGACCCGATCACCGGGCTCGCCCGCGACCAGGACGTGCTGACCGGCAAGTGGATCGCCAAGGAGACGATCGCCGGGTTCGCCCCGCTCATCAGCGGCGGGTTCCCGGACCTGCTCGCCCGGCAGAGCCGGATCATCCGCGGCCGCCGCTGGATGGGCCACCCCGGCCTCGCTCACCCGCTGCCGCCGTCGACGTCCCCGGCCAGCCCCGACTTCCGCCCGTGCACGTACTGGCGCGGCCCGGTGTGGCCGTTCCTCATGGTGCTGTTCGCCTGGGCGGCCACCCGCGACGGTGATCTCGTGCTCGCCAAGGAGCTGCGCGGGGCGTCGCTGGACCAGCTGTCCGATCTGACCTTCGCCGAGTACTACGAGCCGTTCACCGGTGCCCCGCTGGGCAGCCGCGCCCAGTCGTGGACGGCTGCTGCGGCGCTGGAATGGCTCGGTTCCGCCTGACGGCGGTACACATCGTGGAACTTCGTGGAACTTCGGACGGGACACGCAATCCGCACGTAACGCCGAGGCGGTGCACGGGGAGTGAGCAGGAGCGCGGTACACCCTCCCGTACCGCGTAGCGGCAGCGCCCGCCCGTGCCCTGGCCGGGCGCTGCCGTGCCCACCCCGGCGTCCTCCCGACACCGGTACAGGTGACATCGACGATTACCGGGGTGTTGTTAGCACGCGGCGTGATCCACCCAGGCTCTGCAGGAAGACGCCGCCGCTGCCGCTGCACGACGGGAAACCCGCTTCCCGGCAGCTCCCCACGGGCGCAGGATGAGCGCGGTGCAGCCCTTCGACGCAACCACCGCGCTCGGTGACGAAGCAGCCGGGCCCGATGAACTCGAGCGAGTTCCCGGTGCCAACGGCGAGCTCGTCCTCCGCCGCCGCGGTCCGCACCACGAGATCATCGCGAACGGGGTGTTCCTCATGGACACCTCCGACGGCCGGTCCGAGCGCCTGCTCGTCACCGCCGCGGCCGCGCGGATGCCGGAGCGCGGGCGGTTGCTGCTCGGCGGGCTCGGCGTGGGGTTCTCGCTGACCGCTGCTCTGGCCGAGCCGCGGGTGCGGGAGGTGCACGTCGTCGAGGTGGAGCCGGCTGTGGTGCGCTGGAACCGGGGCCCGCTGGCCGTCCACCACGGCGACGCGCTCGCGGATCCGCGGGTGACCGTCCACGTCGCCGACGTCGCGGACGTGCTGGCCGAAGCGGAGCCGGGCGAGTTCGACGCGGTCTGCCTCGACGTCGACAACGGCCCGGACTGGGTCGTCGTACCGGCGAACGCCCGGCTCTACGACCCGCCGGGGGTCGCGGCGGCGCTGCGTGTCCTCGCTCCCGGCGGGGTGCTGGCGTTCTGGAGCGCGCACCGGGCCGACGGGTTGGTGGGGCTGCTGGGCGAACAGCTCGTGGACGTCGAGGTGCGTGAGGTGCCGGTGCCGCGCGGCGAGCCGGATGTGGTCGTGCTCGGCAGCGTGCCTGCCTAGGCGACGGCCACCCGGCGGCGCGCCGGCCGCGGCCGGGGTGTGCACTCCTTGGTCACCTGGGCGAGGTGCTGGTGGACCAGCACGCGACGGCATCGGAGATGCCCGGCGTCGGTGGCCGGGAACAGCGGTCCGCGCCAGCCGCACGAACACGCCGGTGCGTAGGCGGTGAAGGTGCGCTCCGCACAGCGCAGCACGTCCGTGTAGCGGTCACTGAACGCACCGTTGCGGTAACGCCCTGCGACAAAGCCCAGGTGAGAGCTGCCTGCCCTGAACAGCATCTGCTCATGATGCACATCGCGGGCGATCGCGCAACGATCTCCGCCGCCCGGCGCGTCGATCGCTGCACAGCGTTCACACAAGCGTTCACACACACGTTCGCAGAACGGTCCGCGCAACGGTTCGCAAGAGGTTCCCGCAACGGCCCCGATCCGTGTGACGTGGCCGGTACTCCCACGTTCTCGGGATCGATAAGGACCGTCCGGCTGGTCCCGGCGCGGCGAAGATGCCCTTACCGTCCAGCATCTCTACCGGTCAGACCCAGGAGGTCCGGTTGGCCACCCCCCGTCCCGCCCAGCTGGTGTACGACTTCGCCGACGGCAGTCGCGACATGGTGGATCTGCTCGGCGGAAAGGGCGCGAACCTCGCCGAGATGACCCGCCTCGGCCTGCCCGTCCCACCCGGTTTCACGATCACCACCGAGGCCTGCCGCCACTACCTCGCGCAGGGCGAGGAGCCCCAGTCGCTGCGCGTGCAGGTCACGATGGCGCTGCGGCGCCTGGAGGACAAGCTCGGCCGCCGCCTCGGCGACGTGCAGGACCCGCTGCTGGTCTCGGTGCGTTCCGGGGCGAAGTTCTCGATGCCCGGGATGATGGAGACCGTCCTGAACGTCGGGCTCAACGACTACTCCGTGAAGGGCCTCGCGGAGGCCGCGAACGACGAGCGCTTCGCCTGGGACTCCTACCGGCGGCTGGTGCAGATGTTCGGCAAGACCGTGCTGGGCATCCCCGGCGAGCGGTTCGAGGACGAGCTGGAGGCGACCAAGCAGCGCGCCGGCGCGGCGTCCGACGTCGAGCTGCCCGTGGACGCGCTGCGCGAGCTGGTGGAGACGTTCAAGGCGATCGTCGCCGAGCACACCGGCCGGGAGTTCCCGCAGGACCCGCGCGAGCAGCTGGACATGGCGATGCGGGCGGTGTTCGACTCGTGGAACACCGAGCGCGCCCGGCTCTACCGGCGCCGCGAGCGCATCCCGCACGACCTGGGCACCGCGGTCAACGTGTGCGCGATGGTGTTCGGCAACATGGGCGAGACCTCCGGCACCGGGGTCTGCTTCACCCGCGACCCCGCCACCGGCAAGCCCGGCGCGTACGGTGACTACCTGGTCAACGCCCAGGGTGAGGACGTCGTGGCGGGCATCCGCAACACCCTGTCGCTGGAGGACTTCGCCCGGCTGGACCCGGCCTCGCACGCCGAGCTGGTGCAGATCATGCGCCGGCTGGAGACGCACTACCGCGACCTGTGCGACATCGAGTTCACCGTCGAGCGCGGCAAGCTGTGGATGCTGCAGACCCGCGTGGGCAAGCGCACGGCCGCGGCCGCGTTCCGCATCGCCACCCAGCTCATGGACGAGCGGGTGATCACCCCCGACGAGGCGCTGTCCCGCGTCACCGGCGCTCAGCTGGGTCAGCTGCTGTTCCCGCAGTTCGATCCGACCGCCGAGCGCGAGCTGCTGACGAAGGGCATGGCCGCGTCGCCGGGCGCGGCGTCCGGGAAGCTGGTGTTCTCCTCCCCCACCGCGGTGGAGTGGGCCGCCCGCGGTGAGCAGGTCATCCTCTGCCGCCGCGAGACCACCCCCGACGACCTGCCGGGCATGGTCGCGGCCACCGGAGTGCTCACCAGCCGGGGCGGCAAGACCAGCCACGCCGCCGTCGTCGCCCGCGGTATGGGCCGCACCTGCGTCTGCGGCGCCGAGGAGCTCGACGTCGACGTGGCCGCGAGGACCGTCACCGTGCGCGGGCGGGTCCTGCGCGAGGGTGACGTGATCTCCATCGACGGCGCCACCGGCGAGGTGTTCGCCGGGCAGCTGCCGGTCGTGGCGTCCCCGGTCGTGAACTACCTGGAGAACGGGCTGGAAGCCGCGCTCGCCGAGGCCGACGAGGAGACCGCCGAGCTGGTGCGCTCGGTGGACCGCGTGCTGCGGCACGCCGACCGCACCCGCAGGCTGCGGGTGCGCGCCAACGCGGACACCGCCGAGGACGCCGCCCGCGCCCGCCGCATGGGTGCGGAGGGCATCGGCCTGTGCCGCACCGAGCACATGTTCCTGGGCGATCGCCGGGTGCTCATCGAGCGCCTGGTCCTGGCCGAGACCGCCGATGAGCAGGAGCAGGTGCTGGCCGAGCTGCTGCCGCTGCAGCGCGCCGACTTCGTCGAGCTGCTCGAGGCGATGGACGGGCTGCCGGTGACGATCCGGCTGCTGGACCCGCCGCTGCACGAGTTCCTGCCCGACCGCACCGCGCTCGCCGTCAAGATCGCCCGCGGCGAGGGCGAGGAAGGCGACGAGCGACTGCTCGCGGCCGTCGAACGGCTGCACGAGGCCAACCCGATGCTCGGCCTGCGCGGGGTGCGGCTGGGGCTGCTCGTGCCCGGGCTGTACGCGATGCAGGTCCGCGCGATCGCCGAGGCGGCCGCCGAGCGCAGGACCGCGGGCGGGGATCCGCGCGTGGAGATCATGGTGCCGCTGGTGGGCTCGGTGATGGAGCTGCACCTCATCCGCGACGAGATCGACGGGATCATCGCCGGCATCGAGGAGGCCGCCGGCGTGCAGCTGGCCATCCCGATCGGCACGATGATCGAGCTGCCGAGGGCGGCGCTCACCGCGCGCCGGATCGCCGAGGCCGCCGAGTTCTTCTCCTTCGGCACCAACGACCTCACCCAGACCACGTGGGGCTTCTCCCGCGACGACGTAGAGGCGTCGATCTTCGCCGCGTACCTGGAGAAGGGAGTGTTCACGGTGTCGCCGTTCGAGTCGCTCGACCGCGACGGCGTCGGCGCGCTGATCCGCACCGCGGTCGCAGCGGGTCGGGAGACGCGTCCGGACCTCAAGCTCGGCGTGTGCGGTGAGCACGGCGGCGACCCGGACTCGGTGCACTTCTTCCACGACGCGGGGCTCGACTACGTCTCCTGCTCGCCGTTCCGGGTGCCGGTGGCGCGGCTGGAGGCGGGCCGGGCGGCCGTGCACACGGAAGCGGGGGGTCACCTGTAGCCCTGCGGGCCGGGAGGCGCGAAGATGCACGTGCGCGCCCGGACCGCCCCGTCACCCGCCGGGGCGGTTGAGCCCCCGCCGCAGCGGGCACTCCCGGGGCAGATCGGGGGACGGCACCAGGGGAGGACCACGATGCTGAGCGAGCGTGAGCGGCGCGCGCTGGAGGAGATCGCCGCGCACATGGAGCACGAGGACCCCGAGTTCTGCCGGAAGCTCGCCGAGCCGCTGGAGGACGCCGCCCGGGCCCGCAGGCGGAGGTGGACGGTCCTCGCCGGCGCCGGGATCGGAGTCGGGTTCCTCGCGGCCGTGGTGGGGGTGCTGGCGATGAACCTCCTGCTGGTCTTCGTCGGCTGCCTGGTGGCGGCGACGAGCTGGGGCGCCATCGCGGTGCTGCACCACGCGCTTCCAGCGGACGACGGCGTACCCCCGACCGGCTGGACATGGGCCTGACCCGGCTGGCGGTCCCAGGCGTGGGAGGGCCGGCCGCCGGGTAGGCAGCCTGGATGACGAGCACCGACACCGCGCCCTTCCCCCACGTCGTCGTCGTGGGCGGCGGTTTCGCCGGCTTCCACGCTGCCCGCGCCGCGCGCCGGCGACTCGGCCGGAACGGCCGGGTCACGATCGTCAACCCCACGAACTACTTCCTCTACCTGCCGCTGCTGCCCGAGGTCGCGGTCGGCATCCTCGATCCACGGCGGATCGCGGTACCGCTGCCGGCCGCGCTGCGCGGCGTCGAGCTGGTGCTGGGCACGGTCGACGCGATCGACGTCGCCGAACGCCGGATCGGCTACGTCGATCCCGAGGGGTGCCGCGGCGAGCTGGACTACGACCGGCTCGTGCTCGCGGCGGGCAGCGTCAACAAGCTCCTGCCCGTGCCGGGCGTGACCGAGCACGCCCACGGGTTCCGCGGCCTGCCCGAGGCGCTGTACCTGCGCGATCACATCACGCGGCAGGTCGAGCTGGCCGCCACCGCGACCGACCCGCAGGAGCGGGCGGCCCGCTGCACGTTCGTCGTCGTCGGCGCGGGCTACACCGGCACCGAGGTCGCCGCGCAGGGTCCGGCGTTCACCGCCGCGCTGGCCCGCGGCCTGCCACAGCTGCGCGACCAGCGGTTGCGCTGGATCCTGCTCGACGTCGCCCCGCGGGTGCTGCCCGGTCTCGACGAACGGCTCGCCCGGACCGCCGACACCGTGCTGCGCGAGCGCGGCGTCGAGGTCTGCATGGGCCGGTCGGTGCAGGAGGCAACGCACGACGGCGTCGAGCTGACCGACGGCGGAGGGCACGTCCCGACCCGGTCGCTGATCTGGTGCGTCGGTGTCCGGCCCGACCCACTGATCGAGAGCCTCGGCCTGGAGACCGCGAAGGGCAGGCTCGTCGTCGATCCGGATCTGTCCGTGCCCGGGCACCCGGACGTGTTCGCTGCGGGCGACGCCGCCGCCGTGCCGGACCTGACCCGGCCCGGCGAAGTGACCGCGATGACCGCGCAGCACGCCCAGCGGCAGGGCATGCTCGCCGGCCGGAACGTCGTCGCGTCGCTCTGCCGCGACCGCCTGCGCCGGTACAAGCACCACGACCTGGGGTTCGTCGTCGACCTCGGCGGAGCGGATGCGGCCGCGAACCCGCTGCGGATCCCGCTGTCCGGGCTGCCGGCGAAGATCGTGACCCGCGGCTACCACCTGCTCTCCATGCCCGGCAACCGGCTGCGCACCGCCGCCGACTGGGTCCTCGACGCGGTGCTGCGCCGCCAGGCGGTGCACCTGGACCTGGTGCGCGCGGCATCCGTCCCGCTCGACACGGCCTCGCCGGAGCTGCCCCGGACGGCCGGTGCTGCGCGGGACTGCTGAGTTCTCCGGAACGTCCACGGCGAACCCGGCAGGCGTGCCACGCTGCGCCGGTGACCGTCCCCGATCACCCGGCCCGCCGCAGCCGGATCGTCATCAGCGCGGACGCCAGGGTCACGCTGGACGGCGTCGAGCTGGACGTGGACGGCGGCTGGCAGGCCGCCGTCGACGTCGGCTTCGGCGAGGTCGGCCGCGCCGCGCAGCGGCTCGGCGCACCGATCGGGATCGATCTGATCGACACGGCGTCGCGCTGGTCCGCGCGGTACATCGCCCGGCCGGACCGGTCGGTCGTCGAGGACCTCACGCCGCCCCCGGCGGCGCGCCGCCGGCGCGGCCCGCTCCTGGCCCTGCTCGCCGCGGCCGTGGTGCTGGCCGCCGGCTCGGCGCTGGTGATCGGTACGCAGCCGCGGGCCGCCGAGCAGCCGCTCGCGACCGCGCCGCCCGGCCGGGGACCGACACCGCTGCCGGTCGGCCCGCGCACGACCAGCGCCGTCCCGCCGTCGCCGACACCGCTGCCGGGGCCGACGGAGGCCCCCTCCGCGGAGCCGCTCGTCCCGCAGCCGTCGCCTTCCCCCTCCTCGGCGCCCCGGCCCGCACCCGAACCGGCCCCTGAAGCGGTACCGAGGANTTCNGCACCGAGGAATTCAGCACCGAGGAATTCAGCACCGAAGCATTCGAGACCGCAGCAACCGGCACCGCAGCCCGTGCCGGGACCGGGCCCGGAGCCGACGCCCGCGCCTGCGCAACCGCGAGGCGTCCGCGGCCGCGTCATCGACGGCTTCGGCACGTGCCTGAGCGCCACGGGTCCGGCGCTGGATTCGGGTTCGTGCCTGCGGGACCGCCCCGAGCAGATCTGGACCCGCACCGACGCCGGGCAGCTGGTCCGCGACGGTGCCTGCCTCACCGCGCTCGCCGGGCAAGGACTGGCGGTGCAGCCCTGCCGGTCCGGCGACGCGGCGCAGCGCTGGCGGACCACCGGCCGGATGATCGCCAGCGAGAGCACGGGCGAGTGCGCGCTCGTGCGCCCGCCCGGTGGACGCCGCCCGGTGGCGCAGACGGTGCGCTGCGGCACCGGGGCGGAACCGGTCGCGCAGTTCGTCGGGACGAGTTGATCTCAGCTCCTGCGCACCACCCGCTCCGGCTCGCCCGGCTTCCAGATCGTGATCTCCAGGTGCTTGCCGTCGATCAGCTCGATCGACGACGCCGAGGTGATGTCGGCGGCGTAGAACGGGTCGAAGCGCTCGTTGCGCAGGTCGAGCCCGCTCTCCTCGAACAGGTCCTGTGCGAAGCGGGCCTGCAGGTCCGGATCGTCGACGTGGTGGACGGTCCCCCACAGCTTCGCGTCGCCGTCGCCGAGCTGGGTGTCGACGGTGGCGGTGTGCAGGCAGAACCGCGGATCACGGGCGAGGTCGGCGAACTTGGTCGTGTCCGGCATGCCGACGAGCCACAGCTGACCTTCGAACATCCGCGGTTCCATCGGGCTGATCCGCGGTGAGCCGTCGGCGCGCAGGGTGGCGAGCATGCAGAGGTTGCCCGTGGCCTTGTGCCGCCGGGTGAAGATCGTCGCGATGCGGGGTGCGGCCTCGGTGAACTCCTGCCAGGTAGCCATGGCGGCGACGGTAGACCGAAACCCTGTCAGGTCGTGTCCGTGAAGCGCATCAGATCGACCGAGCGCGGACCTGTGCGCCCAGCTCCGGCCACGCAGTGGCGAGCGCGTCGTGACCCATGAACAGCCCGAGGTGTCCGCCGGGGGTGGTGCGCTGAACGACGTCCGCGGCCGGGGTGGCCACGGCGTCGGCGAACGCGAACACCTGCGGGGCCGGGGTGATGTGGTCGGTCTCCCCCGCCAGCAGGAACAGCGGGCAGTCGATCGCGCCCGGATCGACCGGGCGGCCGTCGACGACCAGCTCGCCGCGGATCAGCTCGTTGCGGGCGAACAGGTGCTCGACCAGCCACAGGTAGAACGCGCCCGGCATGTCCTGGGTGTGGGTGAACCAGTCGTGGAACGCCCGGAAGCGCGCGAGGTGGCCCGGGTCGTCGAGGTGGCGCAGCAGCTCCAGCTGGCGGCCGACCTCGGCCTGCGGCGCGATCCCGACGAACGACGCGAGCAGCGCGCCGCCGGGCACTGTGCCGCCGCCCGCCGCGACCAGTGCCCGGTAGGGCGCCATCCCGTACGCGCCGTGCAGGGCCCGCGTGGCGTGGGCGATGACAGCGTCGCCCGCGTGGAAGTCGAGCGGGGCGCCGGCCAGGGTGAGGGTGTGCACCTTGTCCGGGTGCAGCGCGGCGTAGATCGCGGCGAGCCAGCCGCCCTGGCAGTCGCCGACGAGGTTGGCCCGCCCGCCCAGCTCCGTCACCGCCCGGTCGACGACGGCCAGGTAGTCACCGATCGAGGCGCTGCGGGTGGCTGCGGTGGCGGGCAGCCACTCCAGAGCCGCCAGCCGCACGAGCCCTGCGGTGCGCAGGGTGGCGAGTTGGCTCTGGTCCGGCGCGAAGTCGACGATCGACGAGGAGTGTCCGGCCTGCGGCGGCAGCACCAGTGTGGGCACGACGTCGGCCTCGCGGTCGGCGGGCTCGGTGACGTCGCGCAGGGCAGCGATCGGGGTGCGGAAACGGATCTCGGCCGGCAGCGTCCAGCTCGGTGGCCTGCGGTCGCGGACCGTGGCCCACCAGCGCAGCCCGTCGGTGACGGGGCCGAGCGGGGGCGTGCGCCGGCGCAGGGCGTCGGCCCAGTAGCCGCCCCACTCGCGGGCGGCGGTGGCCGCCGCCTCGGCGCCGACGCGCAGCTGGTGAGCGGTCAGGCGCACCCAGGGCTCGGTCCACGCAGCAGCAGCCATGACCCGAGCGTACGGGATACCAAGCGCCTGCGCGGCATCGCAAGCGCCACGCCCGAACGGCTCAGCCGACGGCCGCCCGCAGCCGGCGCAGCACCTCGTCAGCCCCCAGCGCCTGGCTCACCGCGTGCAGGTCGGGGCTGCGCGTCGAGCCGGTCAGCGCCACCCGCACCAGCTGCGACGCCTCCCTGATCGAGCCGGGGAACCGTTCTGGATCCGACTTCAGCTCCTTGGCGTTGCGCGCGAACCCGTGCTTGGCCGCGAGCTCACGGACCTGGCCGAACCAGTCCTCGCGGTCGTGGTCGTAGCCGTCGGCCAGGTCGGTGAGGAACGCCGAGGACACCTCCGCGGGCACTCCCAGCGAGTCGAACGCCTCACGGTCGAACCGGAACATCTGCGGGAAGAAGAACCCGTAGGCGGGCCGGAAGTCCGACCACTTGCGCAGGTCCTTGCGCGGGTTGTCGCCACCGCGCTCCACGCCGATCGCGCGCAGCGCCAGGTCACGCTCCGCGACGAGCACGTCGGCGAGCTCGGCGTCGTAGGTGCGGGCCCAGGCCAGGACCGCGTCGTAGACCTCCTCGTCGCCGAGGGTGGCGATGTGGTCGGCGGAGATGTCCTCCAGCTTCACCAGGTCCACCAGCGGACCGGCCACGCCGCACTCGTCCAGCCGGATCGGCTCAGTGAGCGCCTGCTCAAGCGGCAGCTCAGCGAGCCGACCGTTGGCCAACCCGCGCAGGTAGTACAGGACGGCCTTCGCCGGGAACCCGGCCTGCAGGTAGAAGTCGACCGAGGCCTCGTCGTCCTTGCGCTTGGACAACTTCCGCTTGCCGCCGGGGATCTGCTTCATCAGCGGCGCGATGTGCGCGTACGCGGGCTCCCGGTGGCCGAGAGCGGCGAACAGCTGCCGGTGCAGCGGCACCGACGAGATCCACTCCTCGGCGCGGATCACCAGGTCGACGCGCATCAGGTGGTCGTCGACGGCGTGCGCGAAGTGGTAGGTGGGCAGCCGCGGCGACTGGTCGGACGACTTGAGGATCACCACGTCGTTGCGGTTGTCCTCGTGCTCGAGCTTGCCGCGGATGACGTCCGTGTACTGCACGCGCCGCCCGGCGGCGTCGTCCGGGGCGCGGAACCGCACGACGTAGGGGGCGCCCGCGGCGAGCTTGCGCTGCACGTCGTCGGGATCGGCGTCGCGCCAGATCGCCCACCCGCCGTAGTAGCCGGTCGGCAGCTTGGCGGCCTGCTGGCGCGCGGTGATGTCGGCCAGCTCCTCCTTCGTGGCGAAGCACAGGTACGCCTTGCCCTGCCGCAGCAGGTGCCGCACGTAGGTGAGGTAGATCCGTTCCCGCTGCGACTGCTGGTACGGCCCGTAGTCGCCCCCCGCGGTGATCGACTCGTCGGGCTGGAGGTCGAAGTAGGCGAACGCGGCGTCGAACTGATCGACGGCGCCCGCCACCTCACGGGCCTGGTCGGTGTCCTCCACCCGAACCACGTAGCGCCCGCCCGACCGGCCCGCGACGTCCTTGTTGATCATCGCGGCGTAGATGCCGCCGATGTGCACGTAGCCCGTCGGGGACGGCGCGAAGCGGGTGACGTGCGCCCCCTCCGGCAGGTCGCGCGGGGGGTAGCGCGCCTCCCAGTGCTCGGGTTCGGGCAGGTCAGCGGGGAACAGGGCGTCGATGACCGCGCGGTCGAGCATCGGAGATCGGTCTCACTTCCAGGGGTTTGAACCGGCTCGGCGAGGCTACCTCGCCGCCGATCGGGGGTTGCCGATCGGTCTGGCCGGGTCACCGAGACGCACTCGTAACCCACATCTCGGCAACTACTGCGGCGCATCGAACGAGAGGACCCTTGGGAGCACACGCAGATCACCGATCCGGGGGAGCACCATGGATCCGCAGCCCGTCCCGGCCTTCGTCGCCGGTGCCGACACACCGACCGGCCTGGCCGTCGCCGCAGCGCTGCAGGACGAGGGCGTGCCTGTGATCGGCCTGGCCGCCGACCCGAGGGCACCGGCCTGCAGGGCGACCGCCTGGACCGCGATCGTGCCGGTGGCTGCTCCCGGCGCCGCCGACTGGCTCGCCGCGCTGCGCACCGCCCACGCCCGGCACGGCCGCGGTGCGCTGCTCATCGCGGACGACGCCGTGGTGCGGATCGTCGGCGAGCACCGCGCCGAGGTGGATGCGCTCGCCGACGTCGTGCTGCCCGGTTGGGAGCAGGTGGAGCCGCTGCTGGACAAGACCGCGTTCCACGCGTGGGCGACCGGGCACGGGTTCCCGGTGCCGGCGACGGCCGTCGTCAGCTCCCCGATCGAGCTGGCCGAGGCGCTCGCGACGATGAGGTACCCGCTGGTGGTCAAGCCGTTCGAGCGGACGACCGCGTGGCAGGCGGTGAGCAAGCGGGACAAGGTGCGCCGGATCGATTCAGCATCAGATCTGGACACCTGGGGGTTCCGCCCGTTCGACGTGGCCGACAGGTACGTCGTGCAGGAATGGATCCCGGGCCTGGACTCCGACGTCTGGTTCTGCCTGACCTACCGCGACCGCTCCGGCCGCCCGGTGGTGACCCGCACCGGCCGCAAGATCACCCAGTGGCCGGTGGACACCGGCTCGTCCGCGCTGGCCGTGACCGCCGACCACCCACAGCTGGAGGCGCTGACGCACCGGGTGCTCGACGCGGCCGGCCACGTCGGGTTCGGCTCGCTGGAGGTACGCCGCAGCAGCCGCGACGGGAAGCTCTACATCACCGAACCGACGGTCGGCCGGCCGAACCTGCAGAGCGCGCTGGCCACCGCCGCCGGCGCCAACCTCGCCGTCGCCGCGTACCGGGACGCGCTGGGCCTGCCCCAGCCGGAGCCGGTCCGGCCGCGACCCGCCGTGTGGGTGCACGAGAGCGGGTTGCCGCGCTCGCTGGTCGTCGGCGCGCTGCGCGGGCGGCTCGACGTGGTGGAGATCGTCGCGGCCCTGGCCCGCCGGGGCACGACCCGCGTCGGCGCGTTCGGCGCTGCCGGCGATCGCACCCCCGTGCGGGCGGAGTGGCGCCGGCTGGCCGGGCGGCTGCTGCGCCGGGGCGAGCAGCGGGCGCTCGAGCCGGTGGTGACGCTCCCGAACCCGAGGGCTCCGATCGACCAGCAGGTGGACACGCCCGCGCCCGAGCCGACCAGCTGACCCGACGCCCCGGCGCGGTGCACGCGGCCGGCGCGCGGGTCACCCCTCAACGCCGCGTCCAGCTCCGACGGATTCCCCGTCAGACCACGCGAGACCGGCCGCGCGCACGCGGGCGGCGATCTCGGCGTAGTGCGGGTTGGTCATGATCGCCAGCACGTTGCCGAACGGGTCGACGACCGACGCCGTGACGTAGTCGCCGTCGCCGCGCGGGGTGATCGGCTCGTAGACCGTCGCGCCGAGGTCGAGCAGGCGGGCGAGCACGCCCTCCAGGTCGTCGACGTGCCAGTGCATCAGCGCGCCGCCGAGGCCGGAGGCAGCTCCGGCCGGGGCGAACCTGCGGTCGATCAGCCCCAGCTCGGCGCCGAGGTCCCCGATGCGGAACTCGACGTAGGCGGGGCGCCCGTCGGGCCCGGGGACCCGGTAGTAGGGCGCGACGCCGAGGAACCGCTCGTACCACTCGGCGGCCGCGGCGACGTCGTCGGCGAAGAAGTTCAGGGTGGCGAATCCGCGAAGGCTCATGCCGGCGAGCGTATGAGGCGTTGTGGAAGATATCGTTCCTCAATGCGCGAGACCTCGGTGCGGTTGCTGCGTCTGCTCGGACTGCTGCAGGCGCGGCGGGACTGGTCGGGCGCCGCACTGGCGGAGCGGCTGGGGGTGAGCACGCGGACCGTCCGCAACGACATGGAGCGGCTGCGCGAGCTGGGGTACGAGATCACCTCCCGCACGGGCACCGCGGGCGGTTACCGGCTCGCCGCCGGTTCCGCGGTGCCGCCGCTGCTGCTCGACGACGAGGAGGCGGTCGCCGTCGGACTCAGCCTGCGCGCAGCCGCGAGCGGGTCGATCACCGGCATCGAGGAGACGGCCCTGCAGGCGTTGGCCAAGCTGGAGCGCACGCTGCCGAAGCGGCTGCGGCCGAGGCTGGACGCGCTGCGCACCGCGACTGTGGCGTACACCGGCGGCGGCCCGACCGCCGACGCGCAGACGCTGACGGTGCTCGCGAGCGCGTGCCGCGACCACGAGCGGCTGCGGTTCACCTACGCCGGCCGGGACGGCACCACGAGCGCGCGCAGCGTGGAACCGCACACCCTCGTCTACACCGGACGGCGCTGGTACCTGCTCGCGTGGGACCGCGATCGCGAGGACTGGCGCACGTTCCGGGCCGACCGCATCACCCCCCAGCTGCCCACCGGGCCCCGGTTCACCCCGCGTGAGCCGCCGGAGGACGCCGCCCGCCGCGTGGTCCGCGGGGCCGCCTCCGACGCGTATCCGCACCGGGCCCGGTTGCGGTTCGCCGTCCCGGCCGAGGTCGTCGCCGCGCACGACCGGATCACGCCGAGCGCGGCGCTGCTCACCCCGCTCGACGACCGCAGCTGCCTCGTCGAGACCGGCAGCGCGTCGCTGCCCGATCTCGCCCGTTACCTGGTGGGACTCGACATGCCGTTCGAGGTGCTCGATCCGCCCGAGCTGCGGACCGAGTTGCGTGCATTGGCGGAGCGGTGCCTGGCAGCCGCCCGATCATGAAACACAAAGTTTGCATACATCTGGGCGATCTCCCCTGGAACGACGACACACGATTACTTATGTTGCACACAATGTTCGCGCAACTCGACCGGATGGCCGTGCCGCGGACCGTGGCCACCGCCGCCGATTGCATGCAGAAGGAGCCGCGCGCACTCGCGGCCTGGGGACTGCGCCGACCGCGGCGCGACCGTGCGCGGACATCGCCGATCCCGGCGTCGTCACGTCCTGATCCTGCTCAACCGACCAGGAACCGCACATGCAGTACGGGGTGTTCCTCCCCAACGCCACCAACGGCTACATCATCTCGACCGGCAGCCCGCAGTACCGCCCGACGTTCGAGCACAACCTGGCCATCACGACGGAGGCCGAGAAGCAGGGCCTCGACTTCGTGCTGTCGATGATGAAGCACCACGGCATCCCCGGGAGCAGCGACTTCTGGGGCGCCTGCCTGGAGTCGTTCACCCTCATGGCAGCGCTGGCCTCGCACACCGAGCGCCTCACGCTCTTCCCGAGCGTCACGACGCTGGCGACGCACCCGGTGCTGGCCGCGCGGATGGTCGCCACCATCGACGAGATCAGCCAGGGCCGCTGCGGGCTCAACATCGTCACCGGGTGGAACAAGCCCGAGTACGAATCGATGGGCCTGTGGCCCGGTGACGACTACTTCGACCGGCGCTACTCCTACGCCGCCGAGTACGTGCAGGTGCTGCGCAAGCTGTGGTCCGAGGGCAACACCGACTTCGAGGGCGAGCACTTCACGCTGAAGGACTGCGACGTGCGGCCCAAGCCGCTGCACGACGTGCAGATCGTCTGCGCCGGGCAGTCGCCGAAGGGCCAGCGCTTCACCGCCGAGCACGGCGACCGCAACTTCATCATGGCCGAGCGCTCCAAGGTCGCCTCGATCGCGTCCGGGGTCAAGGAGATCGGCCGCCAGGTGGGGCGCGATGTGGGCACCTTCGCCCTCTACTGCGTGATCGCCGAGGAGACCGACGCCGAGGCCGAGAAGCTCTGCCAGCACATCCTCGACCACGCCGACAAGGAGGCGATCTCACGGATGCTCGGCAGCGCCGAGCTGGACACCAACCCGGACGGCACCTCCGCCCAACTGCTCGCCAGCCTCGCCCGGCCGGCCGACGAGGGCAACATGGCGTTCCTGTCGATCCCGGTCGTGAAGGGCTCGTACGAGTCCGTCGCGCGCCAGTTCGACGAGATCGCCGCCACCACCGGCATCGACGGCGCGCTGCTGACCTGGCCGGACTTCGTCGACGGCGTCACGAAGTTCGGTGAGCGGGTCATGCCGCTGCTCACCACCGGGGCCCGGACGAGAGCGGCTTGAGCCCTCCCACCGGGTGCCGCGGCGTCTCGAAGTGAGACGCCGCGGCGTAGGTGCTCGAGGTGTGCACGACTCGGTGCGGCGCACCGTCCCCAGAGATGATCCCGATCCACACCGAGACGCGGTCGACGAGGTCGGCGTTGTGCATGGCCTGCTCGGCCACGAGCTCACGGGAACCGCGGATCTACCCGAGGGCAGCATCTGTCGTGACAGCGTCGTACGGCAGTCTAGGGTCCGAAGCCTTCTCGAAGGAGATCCGTGCAGTGTGATCGCGCTCGCAGGGCGAGTGTCGTACAGATCACCGCGAGCGCCCAGGTGATCTTGATGGTCGAGCGCTGGTAGGCCTGTTGATCGCAGATCCGTACCGCTGGACAGCTCCGGGTCACGGGTGACGGTGAGCCCGCACTCCAGCCCCGCCCACCTGGCACAAGAGGTCGAGGCGCAGACCTCGCTCTGCGCGGGCGGGAGCGGCGGGTGCGGTGTACTGGCCGGTCTGCTCGGGCTGGGCGCCTCGACTGTGTGCCGGGGTGCTGGTCGGCTATCAGGTGCCTCATCTGTCGGCGATCGACCCGGTCACCGGGCAGCCGGTACACGTCGCTGCCACAGTGGTGTTCGCTGCGATCACTCCCGACCCCGGGGATCTGCTGCACATGGTCTGTGGCGTGCTGGGGATCGTCTCGACCGTGTTCTGCGCAGCTGACCGCGGCTATCCAATGCCCAGCGGCTCGTCGCCCTGGACGTCTG
>Ga0065720_1019035_pt1 | contig 43399 bp, 29 predicted proteins | sample Thericmetagenome_FD_59107 | JGI IMG/M metagenome (GOLD analysis project Ga0065720, IMG submission 59107) | Thermophilic microbial communities from the Joint Bioenergy Institute, California, USA of rice/straw/compost enrichment - eDNA_2 v2... | ecosystem: Engineered > Solid waste > Grass >... | reverse complement strand
CCGCGGTACCTAGCCGCCAGCAGCAGTTGCCAAGGCAACCAACCTAAACAGCCGCCACTAGACGACCACAGCCACCGCGGCACCGCCAGACGACTGCGAGCTGCATTCATGATATGGGATAGAGCATAGGGAGCCGCCAGCCCGATACCTACGGCCCTGCTCCCATTGCAACCTGAGCAGTCGCAGAAAGTGCGGGTGAGAGCGAGCTCTGAGTCTGATCATCACATTGCACCTACTCTCTTACTCTCCTGCTCTCCTGCTCGTCCGGAATGGCGCGCCAGCCGTTCATGTACGAGCCGGTCCGCAAGGACGATGACCGCTTCCCTCAGAAGCCATTTGATCCCAAGGCCGTGACTCGTGCGAGCTGGGAGTCGAATAAGCCCAAACCAAAACCCAGTGCACCTTACGTCGCAATCAACCGCCATCCCGAGTATGTGTTTCGAGTTCTGTCGCGTCATATTGAATTCATTCCACGCCAGCTGTTGATGTTCATCTTGGTTCTCATGTGCCGCGCCAGCACATTCCACTCACTGCTCATGTGTAATTAAGACACCGCGACTAACAAATGCCTAATTATGAACAGCTCCCATGTCGTGCCAAGCGGTAGCCGGGCCAAGTACAAGCCCATGAGCTACCGCACGACAAATTGGATCAAGCGCATGCGAGCCGTGCAGCTTTGCCTTCGCGTTCTTGAGGCCATCGCTGCCGTTGGTCTTTTTGTGGTCATGGCAATCTCGGGCCTGATTGCCTTGGTTATCGGTGTGACGGTAAGCTCCCACCTGAGCCATCTCCATCGATGTACGGGGTAGTCCGTATTGGTGTTCGGGATATTGACTGCCATGCCTTTCCCCACCAAAGCTCGGTGTTGTTGTCGTCCACTGCCTCTACAGTGTCTTCCATCATGCTCAACGGGCTGGGTCACGGGCTCCTGGTTCCTCGGCCGCCTACCAGGTCTTTTCGGCTGTGTCTGACCTTTGCGTGTTGCCTCTGTATGCCTACGGTGCCTTGGCTGTCCATCACAAGAGACAGGAATGGCAGGGGACCACTAAGGACAAGCCTCATCTCATGAATTATATGATTCCCTCCGTCCAGTACAGTCTTATTGCTGCCGGCGGGCTACATGTCGTCTCCCTTGCCATCTCTCTGTATCTGGCCTGGATGTTCCGGCGCATCGCTCGCATGCCTCCGGACATGAACCCGCTGGAGCCAACATTTACTTCGCCTCCCAATCTGCATACACGGAATAAGCCTTCGATCGCCACGGTTTCGACAGATTTCTCCTATGAAAAGCATCGCGACAGCCTCCTGTTTGATTCCGATTCTCGCCCTCCATCCGTCCCCTTCATGCACACACGTCAGGGTTCCAACATTTCTATCACCACCGACAATGTCCGCTCAAGCTTCCCCAGCAGCAAGCATGCTTCCCTGCCACCCACCTCGCTAAGCTCCAATCATCCAGGCAACCCCTTTGTTGATCTTGATTTGGGTGATCCCGAACCAAAGCCACTTGGCCCCAAGTCCATGTCTGCCTCTGCTGTCGACGCCGACACCGCTCAGAAGCCAACCTCAGCCCAGCACCAGCCACGAACAGCGAAGTTCACTGAAACCTGGTATGCCTCTGACTCGCTCATCGGCCGCACTCAAAAGCGGCTAAACGCTGTTACAGCTGTGGCTGCGACTCCGGCCAAGAACAATACCAAGTACTACACCTCCATGCAGCAGCATCCCGATCTGCCTGACTCCCCCAACTCCTCGCCCGATAACGATAGCGACGACGACGACGACGACGACTACACAACCGCGCGGTCAGCCAGCACCAAGCACTGCAACGCCGTCGCCAGCCACCAGCACATCGATAGCGATTATGAGGACGAAAGCAAGGTGGCCCCTGCTGCTTCTGACGCTCAACCCAACCCGTTGCGCTCGCACCCTGTTGACTATGACTATGCTCCGGATCCGAATCATTATCTCCCCGTCGATGCTTCTTCCCTAAGGTCTGCAGCCAAACGGCCCCGAACCCCCGGCCCGTTTGCTCGTCTGCGTGCTTCCATGGGCCTCACCGAGATTCACCCCAACGACCGGCGCGTGAGTGGGTCACAGGATATAACCGATCAGACCGACATTGCCGACGACAAGCAGAAGATCAAGCCGTTCCAGCCGCGCAACCGTCAGAGCTCGATCCAACCCGATAGTGATTTCTGTGCACGGGGAAAGAAGTCCTACACAAAGCCGTATGGCGAGCTGCGGCCCGAGACACCACCTACCATGGTGGACAGTCTGTACGCGAGGCACAATAACGGCAACAGGCAGGTCTCCACGGGAATTGATTACGGGGATCTGGGGGCTGCTTCGCTCGGGAGAAGGGTGCTGAGTGGCAGGGCCGCAGAGGAAGGATACGCTGGGTTGAGGTGAGACGGACCGATTCTGAGCATTTGCTCGCAGTGATTGGATTGGAAACATTGGGCGTGGGCGGAGTTCAGAATTGCGTTGGGGTAGGAATGAAGGTAATACAATACCTGGTAAGCAAGAGGGGGGCTTGTGGGGAGTTTCATTGATAATGGTTATTGGGATTCCATCTAGATATGTTGCAAGCTCACGAGTAATGATCCATGTATGCTTGATGGGTACATGATAGACACGCCCTAAAATCAGCTGATGTCTAGCAACGATCATGTCTAAAACCACTGCCGGCAGGGCACAACACTGTACTTGTGAAGCAATCCATAGTTCATACCGACAGGTAGATATAAAGAAACACAGTTCAACTTCACCGTTGCCCGGTTCTTTATTCTGCTTTCTTGATCCTCACCCACTTAGCCCAATCTGTCCTCCTCCCTCGTCCATCATCATCCCCATCCCTCACGAACCCATCACCCTCCATCCACAACCTACCCCCATCCCACGTCGCTCCTAATCCACAAAGGTGCCTCATTGTTGGCCGTCCATGTGGACAGTTCCAGGGCTTGTCCATTTCTCCCATATGCCTAACTACCTTTTCCATCTGCCTAAGAGACAGCGCCCGCCCAATCATGATGCTGCTGCGGCATGCCCGCATTGCAAACATTTTGCGCACCTTGCTCGGCCGTGGCACCGTCGTGGCATTTGAAGTCGGGTTGTCTGCCAGGAGGAAAATGAGCTCTTCGAGATCGGCGATACTGAATGTTGTCTCACGAGAGAGAGGGAGCGTCAGGAGCTGGATGCGCGAGCCGACAGGGGACGCGCCGGATGTGTCTACCGAGACAGAGAAGCCATTTCTTTCAAGGGCGGGGAGATTAGCCAGAATTATTTCTTCCTCTAGAGCTGTCAAGCTGAGAGTTTTAGGTTGGACTAGGCGCTGTGACTGTACTGTCGTGGTTGCTTGAAGACGCTCGAAGTTGTATTTCTCATCAGATGCATGCTGGTCGATGATGAAGAGCTCGTCGTCGTCCTTGGTGCCCGAGTCGCGGCTACAGCTGGTGGACGAGGAAGCAGAAACAGCTTCGCGGACGGCAAGAATAAAGCCAAGATTGAACTGTCCCACTATGCGCATCTTTGTAAAGTCGGACTTCGAGATCTTGAGCGATAACTTCGCTTCAGCATCTTCTGATTCTATGCTTTCTAGCCTTACCCCCGCTGTCGTTTGGCACGCCTCTTGTGGCAACCGGCTGGAGAGATATTCAATGCGACGCCGTATCTCGGAACAATTGGCCTTTACCCTTTGTACAAGGTTGCAAGTCATGTCTTTTCGTTTTGGCCGCCCCTTTACAAAGGTCTCAGAACGCTTCTCCGTCTCTTCAGTCGACTCGGCTGTTGCGATCTCGGCTTCCTGTATCATTGCCTGCACCTTTTGGTTCTCGCGAGCCACCTTCTCCTCTTCGTCAACATACTCGAAGTCATTGTCCTCATGTTCTTGATCGCAGGAAGCTAGATGCGTCCCAAGTGACTCCACTGGAACGTCTGCGTCACTCATAGACTGTGGCTGATCAGTCTCCATTGGCTTGAGTATTTCCTCAGGTTGCCCTTCATCGCTTCCCTCATCTTCAGCATCTTTGTTACCGTCTTGAGAGACAAACAAACCGTCAGCGTCATCATCGGAACTGTCGTGTCCATCATCTTCCTCCCGGCCTTCCTCTCCTTTTTTTTCTTCAATCACCTCATGCTCTTCAATCCCCTTTCCTGCATCCTCAATCAGCTCGAGGTCTCCCTCAGGTTGTGTTGAAGCCGAAAATAGCTGGGAGAGTCGTCCTCCAAAGGATGGTAACTGTGTTCTGCGCATGCCACCTTTGAGCACACCAGTCTTCACCACTGGCTTAGCCGGTTCATCTACCCTTGGTTTTTTCGATGGGTTTCCAATGGCACTTCTCACAGTATGGTCGCCTATTGTGATGGTTGCCATCTCTTGCGTTGCACGCTTCAACGGCTTGGAAGGAGTTGAGCTCATTCTCAAAGTCGGTGGTTGGGAAGGAGGGCAAAGAGCACGAATTGGAGATTCAGGCTCGTTTGGAGCAATCTCATCATCCTTACCAACGTCTGGCAACAGAGATCGCTCATCGTCTTGTACATTGGTGTCACCCGTCACTTGAGATTGAGGTATTCGATCTCCTCTGTCGCCGGCCGAGGTTACAGAGCTCGACATGCCTTTATCCCGAGTAGAGGCTTCGGTCGCCTGTTCTTCGGATAACGGGCTCGAAGGGTGAGATGGTCTCGGCAACTCATTTCGTAGCCAGTTTGATAGAGTTGTGAATCCCTTGAATTGGGCTTGTGGCTTGGAATGGCGGAAGTGCATCTTCGGCTGTTGTCGAGGTCTCGTATCTTCTTTCTCAACGTCGTCAACATTATCTTCTGTGTTAGCGCTTTCCTCGTTGGCATTGTCTCCAGTATTCTCCATGGCTCTAAATGAAGTCGTGGCTTTCGAGAGCCGGGAATCTGCGGCGGCAGACTTTGACCCCGTTTCCTGGGGGGAAGTTGAGGGAGATGGGCGTGCTGTGGAAATCTTCGAAGATGTTTGCTTCAGCGCAGCAACGCGAGACATCGGGATGATGACGTCCTGGGTCTCGAAAAGCTCAATCAAAGATTCTCTCAGATTATCCAACATTTGTCCCTGATCATGGAGAAGGATGGTTCTCTTATCAGGACTGACGTTGACATCGTAAAGATGAGTATCGAGCTGAATATCAGCAAAGATAAACGGGGACTGCGAAGAGTTGTACAAACGGTAGACCTCGTTGAAAACTTTGGCAAATTGGGGCAAACCACACGGGCGGCCGTTGACATAGAACATCTGCCGGTCAGGAGTTGAGCGGCCTTCACCGTGGGTAGGACGAGATATATGGCCGACCACGCGAACTTCTGTTGACTTTCTGTCCGTTCTCGCCTTGCCTTTGGTTAGAGGCCCAGCAGTAGGGATCAACTCTAACGTAAGATCCATAGGAACCAGGGCATTCATGGTCTTCACGCCAAAAACATTGATAATGTTCTCCCTGGTAGTTAGGTTTCCTTTTGTCGAAAACATCACCATACGCTTGCCCTTAGTAGGCTGCTGCGTGACAGTGAATTTCACCCCGGTCTGGATGCAGGCATACTGGTTCAACAAGTTGATTACCTTGCCCCATTCTCTCTTGATGTTCCTCTCCAGTTCACGACGGCGGACAGGAAGGCTTCGGAAGAGATCCTCCACGATAACTGTGGTGCCCCGTTGACCCGACACGACGGTGGTAGATTTGAGTTTTCCAGACGGCTCAAACTCCAATCGCGCAGCGCGTGGAGCCTGCTCTTGGGTACACGTCACGATGGAGAGTCGGGACAATGCACATAAAGAGGACAAGGCTTCGCCTCGAAAGCCGAATGTTTGAAGCGTCTCCAAGTCATCATAACTGGAGAGCTTGGATGTGTAGTGCTTCAGGGCCACAGTTTCGTAGTTGTGGGGAGCGATGCCGGAGCCATTGTCCTGGACCTCTATAGAATCCAGTCCCTGGTTTTTGAATCGCACCTCTGGGATTGATAACTACGTCAGGAAGGCGACATCACAGCGACAATAGCAAGGTAACAAAATGGGAATAGCCTACCAATGGCTGTAGCACCAGCATCGATGCTATTTTCGACCAGCTCTTTGGCAACCGAGCAGAGATCGACTATGACCTGGCCAGACTGGATTTGATGGATCTGTATGCAGCGCAGCAATCAGCCAGTGAACTTGCAGAGGACAATAGTTCAAGACAGCGAACAAACGCACAGTGTTGGAGTCAATTGCTTTGATGGTCGCACTTGAGGCCATGGTTCTCGTTAAGTATTGCTTTGACCCCCCTGCATTCTCTGGCTCCTGTGCTTGTTGGCTTCGGAGTTAAAAGTGGTAATGGAACACTCTTCTGCTGTTCGGTTGATTATAAGGAAACCATCAATCCCATGTCAACATCAATAGGTGCATTAAATATCATCCAAATGCTCTGTGATGATGGGTTGGGTTATGGCCCTGACGCGTATGCGGGAAGCAAACGCGTCTCTGCCTGCACATCTTGATTGCTTGCATATATGGACAGTGCCAACACTGTACATTCTCAGGTCCTGCACTGTATATAAACTATGGACGGTGCACTTCAATTAGCTAGGTACATCACACTCATTACACTCTCCCAACATGAAAGTTTCAGTTCTATTGTGTATTGGTTCATTTTTGGTTGTCAACACTTGTCATAGGTCTTCATCGTCGAATCAGGTGTCGGTATACCCCTGTGATACAATGTCCTAATCACTGGCCATGGCGATCCAGTGGTAGTGGCATGCAGCCAGGTAGAGGTTCTCGTCGTAAACCCCGGTTATGGAGAATGGCACTATCTCCCTAAACAGGTACCAACCTACCTGTAGTTGAAACTCGATGACAAAACGTTGGTAGGTTCAAGTACTTTGCGGAAACAACACGATTACAAGTTGATATCAAGAACTGCGGAACGACGTTTTGTTCTCGGCCAGCCAGGTTGATAGCAGGACGAAACAGAGAGACTCTTTACATACTTGGGTACTTCCTGTGACACCGACAGGCAAAAACGCCCAGGTACTGCAGGTAGCTCAGGAAAGCTCCCGAGGTGTAACACTTTGGCAAGGGCCAAAGAAAGTACCTCGTCTTGCAGATTCTGGTAAGATACGGAGATAGGAATCCCAGGGGCTTATACTAGGGCGTCTTTTATGTTATTCTAGAAGAGACATAGAGTACTAAATTGGCAACATGGAGTTCCTAGTAAGGCAGCCATGGATCCCTTGGACCCCGGCCATTATGGGATTTGATTAGGTACCTAACTCGAGAGTGCTACGTATCTGAAACTTGCTGCACATGTAGTGGAGATGATGGTGGTACAATTCAGGAAATGATGCGAGCAGCACGCTCGAGAAGCAGTGATTGCACCTTTGTCGCTCAATTAAGGCTGATGTTCAGCGTGCTCTACTAAGCACTCAAGAATTTGGTTGTCCCTGGACAGCATTCTGCGACGAGGATTTTCAAGTTTCTCAGCTTGCTGTGGCTTATACATCCATCGTCTTTTGGTTTGTGAGATCGTCTTTTGCAAAGCCCCACATGAGTGGCTGGTAAGAAAGCTTTATCTGGACCAGCTCGGTGGGCTGTGTGGCCTGTGGCCCCCTCCCTGCAGGTTCTGTGTTGTGCAGGGTCCGAACTGCGTTCAATGAACTCGGCCCGTTACGGTGCTGGCTGTTCGTGTGATTAATCCATGGATGCTTTGTTTCCAGAACCGGTCCGCAGCCAATAGTGCAAGCAGTTTGCAGCACTTGTCGATGATGGAGATTTTCAAATGACCCGACCGACCTCGGCTCCCGCCCGCCATCTGTCGGATGCCCAGTTCCCATTGACAAGGAAGCGAGCCACTAGCCGTGTAGCCTATCGGCGGACTGTTCAAAGACCTGCGGGCGGTGGTGGAAGCGCTGGCACAGTGGCACCTCTGCCCGGACCTGGCAGCGGGTTACCTGCTGTGGACAGCGGAGAATCTCCTCGCTTCCAGGCTGAATCCCGCTGCGCACTGCAGCAGCATCGCATTCTAGGCCCTGCCCCAAGTCCCATGCCAGGATCGAGTGCACCCTCGCAACCCAACAGCTCGCCACAGCATCTTTTTTTCGGACGGAAAAAAAAGGCTGGGCACTGCATCGCCTTTTATCTCTTTTTGTACCACCTCAACCTTTGCTTGCCGGCACGCACTCTCTGTTCGCCTGGGAAGGCTTTGGGGCATGTTGCAGCCCTGACCTGGTGCAGACAATTGGCGCATCCTTGTGTTTTTTTCTCTTCCTCTTCTCCCCATTTCTAATCTTCCGTCCCGTTGTTGTCAAGACGGCAACCTCCGCAGAGGAGCAACATTCGGACCAAACGGGCGGCTCCCAACGGCCTATGACAGACGGCTCGCCGCTCCCGCCGCGTCTCCCGACCCTTCACACTCGCTTGACTCGCCCAGACTCAGGAACGACGAGCCCCAATCCCCGATCGCGCCACTCCCAGGGCATCGATCTCTTTGCTCCTCCACGACCCCTGCTGGGATGAGGAGCCTCTCGTCGGCTTCGTCAGACGACGACGATGCCCCTCCTATCCGCGTCCCTCGCGTCAACCAGTGCGCAACCTCCCGAACAAAAGACTCGCAGTCCCCTGCGCAGTCCGCCAGCAAGCTCGATCGTCGTCGTAGCGCTGACCGAAGACCTTCGTTCTCCGCAAACCGTCGATCTGGAACTGGCGCCGGTACTGGCACCGGCACTGGCATTGCCAATTGGCGTCCCTTTGACTCCCGTGATGCGACAGTAGAGAGAGCCGGCTCATCGACTGCCACAACCGCCACGACGCCGCCGCCCTCCTCTTCCCTCGGCCTGATGTTGGCTGCAAATGGCGCTGTGCAGGAAAAAGAGATGGTGATGATGGGGAAAGCACAGGAACACGGGTTTGTCGGGCGTCGCGCCCCTTGGCGAAGCCCATGGGCCATCAGCGTCTTTGCTTTTGTCACATCTCTCCTCGGTATCGGCCTCTTGCTTGCCGTCATTCATTCGTCCGTAACACGACAAATAGATCCCAAGGGCTGTCGCATGTCGTACATGCGCCCGTCCTACGCGAAGCTTTCGGACTTTGACACCGAACACACACGCCTGGCAAGCAAGTACTCGCTGTATCTCTATCGCGAACAGGGCATTGACCATGATGTCAAGGTGGGGGACCTAGCACTGCTGGCAGAGGAACTACTGGAACTTTGTTTGCTGACTTCTTGCCCAGGTCAGGGGGGTGCCCGTCCTCTTTATTCCCGGCAACGCAGGGAGCTACAAACAAGTGCGTCCCATTGCTGCCGAAGCAGCCAACTATTTCCATGACGTCTTGCAGCACGACGAGGCTGCTCTCAGGGCAGGCGTGCGAAGCCTCGACTTTTTCACTGTCGACTTCAACGAAGATATTACAGCCTTCCACGGCCAAACGCTCCTTGACCAAGCCGAATACCTGAATGAAGCGATCCGCTATATCTTGTCCCTCTATCTGGACCCGCGAGTTTCAGAGCGCGACCCCGACCTTCCTGACCCTACGTCGGTTATTGTTCTTGGCCACTCGATGGGCGGCATTGTTGCCCGTACGATGCTTATCATGCCCAACTATCAGCACAACTCTATCAATACGATTATCACCATGTCTGCTCCCCACGCGCGCCCCCCTGTCTCATTTGATGGCCAGATCGTACAGACGTATAAAGACATCAACAACTACTGGAGACATGCCTACTCGCAGAAGTGGGCGAATGACAACCCGTTATGGCATGTCACTTTGGTGTCTATCGCTGGTGGCGGTCTGGATACTGTTGTGCCTTCGGACTACGCTAGTATCGAGTCCCTAGTCCCAGATACTCATGGGTTTACCGTCTTCACATCGACTATCCCGAATGTGTGGACGAGCATGGATCACCAGGCGATCCTATGGTGCGATCAGTTCAGGAAGGTCATTATCCGCGCGCTTTTCGATATTGTGGATGTCCACCGAGCCAGCCAGACAAAGCCGAGGGCACAGCGGATGAGGGTTTTTAAGAAGTGGTTCCTCAGTGGCATGGAGACTGTTGCCGAAAAGATAGCGCCTACGTCGGACCCCACCACTTTGCTTATTGTTGACGACAAATCTGATTCCATCACTGCCGAGGGGGAGCGCCTGGTCTTGCGCGAGCTGGGTACACAGGGCTCGGTTCGCGCTCATCTAATGCCCATCCCCCCTCCTGGATCTCCGGAACTCAAGCGCTTCACTCTGCTCACCGATACAAAACTCGACAAACCAGGAGAGAACGGAAAGCTTGAGGTCATGTTTTGTAGTGTCATTCCGTCGCAGCCCAACCCGACAGGACCTGCTATCCCCAGTCAGCTGGATCTCTCCAAGGGAAATGCCGGCACCACACGACTGGCTTGTACAAACGTTGCTCCCGACGTCATCACTCTTCCTGCATCCACACGGTTTGCTCGCTTCCCGTTCTCCGTCAGGAAAGAGGCAGAAATCCCGCCTTTTTCTTATCTTGAATATGTCCTCGACGACATCTCGGAGCATCAATTTGTCGCAGTCATCGAAAAGGCGACCATACCCACTCCTGGTTTCGTGATTGCTGAGTTCAGCGACCATTCCAATTCGCACCACACCCGCCATATCGGACTTCGCAATCTTCTCACCTTCGGTATAAGCCTGCGCCTGCCGTCCAATCGACCGATGATGTCCGAAGTTAGGATCCCATCTGTTAAGTCCAGTTTGCTGGCTTACAATCTCCGTATCAGTGCCCTGGAGTGCTCCGGCAGGAAAGATCTTTTTGCTCCATTAGTGCGACAGTACCTGGCAGAACCATACGAGTCGAAGTACTTTGTCAATGCTCGCCAGGCGGCCGTTAGTCTTCACGGTGTGGCCCCTTATGTCCCTCCACCTATGTCAAGAGAGCCGGAGGCAGAAGGATTGGCATTCCAATTATGGACCGATCCTACATGCAATTCAAGCATCCAGGTTGATCTGACTGTCGATGTGATGGGCAGTCTTGGAAAGCTGTACATGCGCTACCGCACAGTGTTTGCTGCCTTTCCTTTGTTTATCGTATCGCTGGTCCTGCGCAAACAGTTTCAGGTCTATGACAGAACTGGCTCTTTTATCACCTTCGCAGAGGGGCTTGATCTTTCATTGAGACAGTCCATCCCGGTGATGCTCATCGTACTCGCGGCCTTAACACTTTCCACGACAAAAATGGCCCCCTCAAGCAGCGCTGGCCTGTGGCACTGGGGAGGCAACACAACATTCACCAACTTCCATCAAAACGACCTGCTCATCGGGACCCAAGATCCTTTTTTCTTGTTTCTGATTCCCCTGATTGGAATCATTTGTGTTGGAGTTTGCACGGTGGTCAACTACATTGCTCTTTCATTGACGCGCCTGATCAGTGTTGTTATAAGCTTCATCGGTTTCCTTACTGTTCGATTCGGTTGGGTCAACGCCGAGGACCGCAGAAGACCAAGCAACCCCGCCATATTTCCTCCCTCCTCTCCACGACGGCGCATGATCACGACAGCTGTCTTGCTCTTCCTCGTTTCGACCATGATCCCTTATCAATTAGCATATCTGGTCGCTTGCTTGGTCCAGCTAGGTACCCTCGTCCGCGCGCAGCGCATTTCCTCGGAGCTCCGTTCGCCTGCCAACTCAAACTTTCACAATTACGTCCACTCTATCTTCATCCTCATGCTGTGGATTCTCCCAATCAACCTGCCGACGCTTGTGGTCTGGATGCACAACCTCTCTGTGCACTGGCTCACACCCTTCACGTCACACCATAATGTCTTCTCCATCATGCCTTTCATTCTGCTTGTCGAAACCCACACGACAGGCCAGATGATTCCTCGCACCGGCGGCACTGGCAATGGTCGCTGCTGCGTGCTGCTCCGCCACATTACTAGCATCCTGCTGTTAAGTCTTGCACTATACGCTGCTGTCTATGGCGTTTCATACGCCTACACTTTACACCAGTTCGTCAATCTGTTTGCCTTCTGGCTCGTTATGGTGCATTCCACCGCAGATGACTGGTCTCTTACGGGGCTAAGACAACTTATTTTGCATAATCGTAATAATGCTAATAATAAGAGCGAGACGGGAAGTAGAAAAAGAGGGAAGGAACCATGAAAGAGGGTTAGAAGGCTATCATGGTGTGTGCCCTGTGGGAGTGGGCATGTGTAAAAAGAACAGAGCCCCGGCCGGTTCGTGCGGCGAGTGATCGGTTTTAATATAGTGTATATCTCCTTGTTTCTGTCCTATTGTGCATACAATCCTGCTCTTCCCTTCCGCCCCCCCCTCCCCCCCCTTGAGCCATATTTGACTATTTGCTGCCTGGATACGCCCTGAACGGGAAAGAGGAGTAACTTTCTAGAGCTCCTTATGTTGAAACCCACTTCGGATCTCTGCATATGAAATTGGAGCTGCTTGGTGTCGCGGTATAATGAATGCATGCAATGACAAACTTATCTTGATACATGTAAGACTGGTATGCAACTAGAACACCTAGGTTAATGAGGTCCAGCAAATAGTTTATTAACAGAACTTACGGTTGTGTGTAAGTGCCGATGAATATGAGATGAACGCTGCATGGGTGGGAATAAACCATAGAGTTTGCTTGGATACTTTAATTACACAATAAGGCCTCGCTCGTCATTGATAGTCCCAAGTTCATGTGCCAGCAACCCTCAACGCCATAGACCAATCCCAAACAACCAACCACCCGCCCTGAGCCCTTCCCGCTTTCCAGGTTGAGAAAGAGACCAGTTCAAGCATCCCAAACACAAACCACGTACACTTACTATGCCCACAAAAGCCGAGTATATACAAACGTGGACAGACTATAACTGACTAGCGACACATCATCCCTTATTGTTCCAAAGTCTCACCCAGCTCCGTGTTTAACTCGGTGCTGGTGTCTCGTTCAGAGCTTTCAACACCCTAGCGTAGAACTTGCCCGCCTGAGACTGTGGGAACGAGATTTCATCGGTGAGAAACTCGGGTAAGACAGCGATCAGCGCCCGATCGCGGTTAGGGTCGAGCTGCGGCATATAGTGGCACTGAGCATCGGCGCCGCTTTCTTGATCAGCATCGATAGCAAGCTTGAAGTGTAAAGCTTTAATTAAGGAAGCAGTGTTAGCGTTCATTTCCCGACAAGAAAGGGAAGCCTCAGAAAACACTTACTGCCATTGCGTCCGGTCTGGATGCAATCAAATTTGTCCTCGCCGTCCTCCCGCTTAACGCTGCGGACAATTAGGCCCGTCAAATCGCCATACAAGTCCTCCTTCTTTTGTGCGGCCATAGTTGCCTGCTGGATTGCTTCTGACGTTGCAGCTGCTGCCAGGCGCGCCTCACGAGAGTTGGCTCCCTTGATAGCACTGCCAGGAATTTGTCTTCCTGCAGCAGCTGCTGCATTGGCAGCTGCCTCGGCATTGCGTGCCGCAGCAAGTTTGAGATTAAGAGACTTGATCTCAGATCTAGCCTCTGCAAGCGAGGAGGTCAGGCTGTCGATCTTGCTTTGAAGAGAAGTTATCATTGATTCCTGCTCCTCGATCTGGGCTCGAAGGCTGATAGCTTCTTTGGCTGCTTCCTTATGTTCAGCAAGCTGAGCTTGAAGTGCTGCTATAAGTTGTTGGGCCACTGGAAGTTTATGTGAGTCAGTGAATGCAGTCCATACATCATTGTATGCATGAGTGAATGTGGAGCGGACCTTTGGACTTCTCTTCAGCTTGCTTTTTGAACTTAATGAAGTTGTGGTTGGCATCTTCGACACCGGTTTCGCGAATATCATCATATTTACTTTTCACATCCTCATACTGACGTTTCATATCTTCATATTTCCGTCTCATTTCTGCAAGCTCTTTATGCAAGGCTGAGTCTCCTTTCTCTGGACTTTTTGCTGGGGACTGTTTGGACACGCTGGCTTGGGCAGCAGCTTTTCGCCGGCAGGCTCGAGCCTGCCTAGGGGTCATTTGCGTGCTATCCTCATCAAGACCCTGCTCATTGTCCTCGCGTTCGCCAGTGGCATCATCCGTTTCCTCTTTTAGTTGTGTCTCAGGGATTTCAGATACTTCAGCAGCCTGAGTGATGTCCAATTCAGGGCCCTTTGTAGCTATCTTCCCCTTCCTGCGCGCCCCAGGGGGGTCCGGCTCCAGGGGGTCGACAGCGTTCTTTTTTGGACGACCGCGACCACGTTTTGGGGCAGCGTCAGGGGTCGGTACGGGGGCATCCATCATTACTGAGTCCTCGATCTCCTCCTTCTCAGCAGTAACGATGCGCTTCTGCTTGGGAGGGCGACCCGGTCCCCTTTTCTCTGGCGCAGATGATGTATTGGATAGCTTAGCGGCCGAGGCTTCCTTCTCGTCCAAAGTACTTTCGTCAATCGCCGCAGCAACCCTGTCACTTGAGCGATGGCCTGACGTCGTCGGTTTTGATACAGGCTTCGTAACGCGATTAGCAGGCGGGCGGCCAACCTTGCCCTTCTTCACCGGCGGCATGGCGATGCTCCGTATGACTTGGCTGGAATTTAGAGAGGCGTTGATGCTAGGGAAAGGTTGCGTGCTGTGTGTGCTCACGCCCAGATCATCCTCCAAGTCTGAATCCACTAAGTGCAGTAGGTGTGTGCCGGCTTTGGTTTCGGTCATGCACGCAGACTGCTGTGCAATGTTCTGGATCGGAAAGCGCTCTGTGGAGGATGTGAATGTCAGTGGCGCGTCGATTGTCGCTTGTCGCGACAAACTTTGGGGGCTGCGACTCAATGCTTGCGCAGATGCAGGGGGCAATTCGGCCGCGGTGGGTCTTTGGAGGATTAAAGTAAACAAAGGGACTGTTTTGGTTTGTTGGCCTCCTTGTGTTGTGTGTTCCCACTGTCACACGCATTTCATGGTAGTAGTGTTTCTGGAAAGTCTTATACACACACCTCCGTGAATCTATCCTGCCGTTTACTTAGCCCACGTTTCAGGGTTAGGGTTGTGCATAATCCAACCAAACAGCGATCGGTTGCCCCACACGATAGCTCGATGTAACAACAGATCAAAGCGAAAGCCGGTGCGTGCTGTACACTTAATCCAAGGATAAAGCATACATGGATGCTTAAAAAAAAACATCAGTCATGGCCTCTGTCTCATTTTGGCGAAAGCGCTGCATCCTTAGTGATCGCTGTTGCAGCCAGAAAGGTGGCTGGCTGAGGAGCTACGTGATTGGAGGGGCAAAAGACCGATCACAGCGGCGCCTCTGGCCTTCCGTATTTCCACGTGTTTACCGTACAGACGTACCATTTTCCGCTCTCAGCCGTGCTGTGGCACTGTCATGGTTTCTCTCGGTCTCCAGCTCCTTTCCTCGGCGCAACCTCGCTTTCAGGTACCGTCAGCCTCCTTCACCCACGGGCTGGCAGTCTAGCGATCCCATCCCCTTTCCTCTGATCGCCCCCTCAGAGCTCCCACATTTACATACTACTCCAATTTCTGCGACTGTGGAGACGCTATCAATACCCAAAAATGAGTGAGCAGAAAAAGATGAAGGAACTGATGTCAGGCATCTTATTTGGTGCCGTGGTAAGCTGAGCATGCGCCTGGTGCCCGCTGGACAACAAGAACATACCTTGCTGAGTGGTGCTCTAGGCAATATCGACTTACTTCATTGTCCGAGACTTCGTCGCCCCCTACCTGGTCAAGATCATTGATCCTGATTATGAGAAAAATGAGAGAACAAGGATAAAGGCCCAAGAAAATCTCCGGAGAATACGGCGAAAACAGATCGCGGAAAAGGGCGACAATGAAGATGGAACAGACGACCCATCACGACGTAGGAAGATCGACGAGCTCGTCCTCAACGAATATGAGAATCAAGTGGCCCTCGAGGTGGTGGCGCCTGAAGACATTCCAGTCGGCTTCAATGACATTGGTGGATTAGACGATATTATTGAAGAGCTTAAGGAGACCATCATCTACCCCCTAACAATGCCGCATCTGTACAAGCACGGCGGAGCGCTGCTGGCGGCGCCGTCGGGTGTCCTTCTATACGGTCCTCCCGGTTGCGGCAAGACAATGCTGGCCAAAGCAGTGGCCCATGAGAGCGGTGCATCCTTCATCAACCTCCACATCTCGACCTTGACCGAAAAGTGGTACGGCGACTCCAACAAGATCGTCCGCGCCGTCTTTTCGCTGGCGAAGAAATTGCAGCCATCAATCATCTTTATCGATGAGATCGACGCTGTTTTGGGAACTCGGAGAAGTGGGGAGCACGAAGCTAGTGGGATGGTTAAGGCCGAGTAAGTGTTTCCCCTCGTGTTGGTATTGCTGTAACTTGGAAGCACAGTCTAACATGCACAGGTTCATGACCCTTTGGGATGGCCTGACCTCTACAAATGCTTCGGGTGTGCCGAACAGGATAGTCGTATTGGGTGCCACCAACCGCATCAACGATATCGATGAGGCCATTCTCAGGAGGATGCCTAAGCAGTTCCCAGTGCCACTACCTGGTCTGGAACAACGGCGGCGCATCCTGGAGCTAGTTTTGCGCGGCACAAAGCGCGACCCAGACTTTGACCTCGATTATATCGCGAGAGTTACAGCAGGCATGTCGGGCAGTGACATAAAGGAGACGTGCCGCGACGCCGCAATGGCCCCCATGAGGGAGTACATCCGTCAGCACCGGGCGTCTGGAAAGCCTCTGTCCGAAATCAACCCCGACGACGTCCGGGGCATCCGGACCGAGGATTTCTTTGGTCGGCGTGGTGGAAAGATCTTGTCAGAGATACCGCCGCGGCAAACCGGCTATGTCGTGCAGTCGAAGAACTCGAGTGAAGGTGGTTACGAGGAGGTGGAAGACGATGACGAGCAAGGTACGGCCTCGACGTAGGCAGGATTGGTTCAGTTCTTGCATGCCATCCCACGTTCCTAATCTGCAGCTGTCTGCATTTTGATCTGTATACCTAGGTAAATAAAGTGGAGTTTGGGAAGGAGGGGAGCAGCTGTGTTGGTATGACATTGGCGCATCACGAACTACTCCAAAACCATGACGAGCGCATGAGTGACGACTTTCCTGCTGGAGAACAGCGATGTCTTTCCTCGACATGAGGCTGGAGGTAGAGAAAAATACCCAATTAATATGTTATTGTTCGGCATCGCTGCGGCCCCTGTGCCTGGCTACCTAATGTACTCTACTATGTATCCAACTGGGGAGTGTATGTACCAAGGTCGGAATGCACTTGGTAATTGTGGGTGCCGCACTCCTTTTTAGCTAATAAGGTACTCCTTAGCGTTGCCCCTGACGAGGGACGGCAAAGCAAACATTGAACTTCTATGGAGTAGTCGAAGCCAACAAAACTACCAGAAAGTATGGCATAAACTCTTTCAACAGCGCCCTACCTAAATAATTGCGACCCTGGTGCCTCGGATTCCTCAATCTCCCGGCCCCAAAAGTCAAGATGGAACGCTGAATGGCTGTGGATGCTACCGGCCGTTTGACGTGTTTTTCCCTGTCGATTTGTCTCAAGGCAAGCACGTCATTCTTTTGCCCCACAAGTGGGGCGTCTCAAGCGGCTATCAGCCAGATGAACTATACACCCTGGGGCAGCAATTCTAGCAGTTTGAACAATGTAACCGCTATCAGCGGCCCCTTCAGCTCCGGGCTCGGATGTAAAAAAAAGCGGTCGGTAGCGGAAGGGATCCAACCCCATAGGGCCCATACGGCAGGCTGCGTGACACGGCAAGCCATTGACTGATCAGCGCTCAGCATTCAGAGATGACAGTCGTCGGGGGAACAGTCCAAGCGGAAGCGGTCCCAGGCTCTTCTTCTTTCATTTTCCTTCCCCAAATTTTTGATTCAAGGCAGCCGTGCGGGTGTTAGTATTGTTTTCTTTACGCTTCAGCCGGCCATTACAGTAAATACCTTTCTTTCCTTAGTTTCCAGTGGTGCCAATTCCTTCTCGTTCAACGCTCAGCATTCAGTGTGCTGATTTGACACATTAACCTGCTTCTTTTGCCCCTGCGTCTCCCTCGAGTACACCTCCTCCCCCCAACCTGCTCTCCGAGTCCGCTGAGACCCTCGGTCTCTCAGGTTCTACATCCATTCTTCTCCTAGCTCCACGTTGGTTAGCATTGAGTCTCCCACAGCCCTTGTCGCCTTGTCTTCGCCCATCAGTCACCATGTCAGCACCCAGCCCCAGCCCGGCGACACAGGCTACCAACAAGGTCTTCACAAGAGTAGACCTTGATGGCCATGCCCTACCTCCTTCCCCAGCCCCGTCGAGCCCGCTCTCGGGCCGGCGGCGGTATGCCCTGGCGACTGAACTGGTCCATACCGAGACCAAGGACCAGTACGGCGCCTCCAGCATACCCATCTACCAGTCTGCGACCTTCAAGCAGACGTCGGCCAACGGCGGCAACGAGTATGACTACACCCGGTCCGGGAACCCGACCCGGACGCACCTCGAGCGCCATCTGGCCAAGATCATGAATGCCACCCGCTGTCTGGCCGTTGGATCAGGCATGGGCGCTCTCGACGTCATTACGCGCCTGCTCAAGCCCGGAGACGAGGTCATCGCTGGCGACGACCTGTATGGTGGCACACATCGGCTTCTCACATATCTCAAGAACAACCAGGGCATTGTCGTATATCATGTCGACACCACCAATCCCGATCGTGTGCGGGAGGTGCTCTCGGACAAGACAGCCATGGTGCTTCTGGAAACGCCCACAAACCCGCTCATCAAGATTGTCGACATCCCGACCATCGCGCGGGCGACCCACGAGGCCAACAGCAAGGCCCTTGTTGTCGTGGACAACACCATGCTCTCTCCCTTGCTCGCAAACCCTCTAGATTTTGGCGCCGACATTGTCTACGAGTCCGGAACCAAGTATCTCTCAGGCCATCATGACATCATGGCAGGTGTCATCGCCTGCAACGACCCCATGCTGGCCGACAAGATGTACTTCACCATCAATGCCACTGGCTGCGGCCTATCGCCAAATGACTCCTTCCTCCTAATGAGGGGAGTTAAGACCCTTGCCATCCGTATGGAGAAGCAGCAAGCCAACGCTCAGCAAATCGCCGAATTCCTTGAGTCGCACGGCTTCCGCGTGCGTTATCCAGGCTTGAAATCTCACCCCCAGTACGACCTCCACTGGTCCATGGCACGTGGCGCGGGCGCCGTGCTTTCGTTTGAGACGGGTGATGTGGCCCTCTCGGAGCGCATCGTCGAGTCGACCCGTCTTTGGAGCATCAGCGTTAGCTTTGGTTGTGTTAACAGCCTGATTAGCATGCCTTGCCGCATGAGCCATGCCAGCATTGATGCCAAGACCAGGGCAGAGAGACAAATGCCTGAGGATCTGATCCGGCTTTGTGTTGGTATTGAAGACGTCAACGATCTCATAGACGATTTGTCCCGTGCTGTAAGTGCGCTCACTCTTCAGGCTGCGGCCAGCCTTTTGCCAAAAGCCACCATCTAACCTATTTTGTTCCTCATATATAGCTTGTTCAAGCGGGGGCGGTTACTCTTACGCTGGATGGTTTCCATGCAAATAATCAGAGCTCTCAGACCTCCGAAAGCATCACCCCGTCAGAATAGTAGACGAGGAGCCCTTTCCAAAGCAAATTAGCCAACTTCCTTATTACTGGTGATTCTTCGTTGGGCTGAAACATATGGATGGACCTTCGTCTCTTCCTCTAATCAAAAGAGATCAATTCCTCTAACCAAACACACAAATCATGCAAAACCGCGACATTGATCGAAACCAAGAACGCCCCCAACGCCATTCCGCCCAATGTCCTCGACAACACTTTCTCTCACGGCGTCCACGGCCCCTCCGCAGCATTTGGATTCTGTCCTCCGTTGGCGTGAGTGCTGAGACGTTAGCATTCGCATGCAGATGGTCAATGTTGAAACACATGAACATGGACGGAACTCACTTATTGCTGCGAAACAGCCTTTCACAAGTGGGAAGATTGCTGGGATCAAGTTCATTTTCCCAAATCGCTAACATTGGTGACTGTTTTTTAACAGCATATCCGTTAGAGTTAGATTGGGGCGGATCAAGTTGGGCTACTTTCTCGTTTCTGCAACTATCATGAGCATGCACCCTTACAAGCTTTGCTAAGAAATAAGATGGATGGCCACCAACCGTCGAGAGTTGACTCGGGCCGCCAGTGGCTTTTGGTCCTTCACGCTGTGCGGCATGACTGCTGTCGGGAGGAGGAGTATGAAATGATTGAAGAGGATGTTGCTATTTAGACTCGTGGATGTGACTTTTTGGAAGTGAGGAGAGCCTGCCTGTCCTATTCTTTGGAATGGCGTCGAAGGGACGCCGGGCTATATATATTTTTTGGGAACACATATGGGATGGGATGAAAGAGAACTGGTTTTTACAGGTTTGTGGGTGCTCGGGAATGTCAACTAAACTGAGCATGCTCTATAAACGAGGAATAGAAAGGTGCCTGACCGAGTCTTCCGTGTCGGGATGCTGCACTGGCTCCAGCAATGCTTAGTCGCGTTCTTAAGGCGCCAAAAGGAAGTCGAGGATGAGCATGTATGGTTTTCGACCATTACTTTCTGGTCAATGGGTCATGCAGAAGCAATGCCGAGTTCCCGGATATCGCGAAGTTGATGGACAGCTGTTAAGCTCACCCCTTCCCTACTTTTAGCATGCTAGAACCAGCCAGGGCATACGTTCCATGTCTCTAAAGCATCAGATGCTGACAGTTTTGCCCAGCCTAGGATGTCCCCTCGAGACAATATGGCCCATCAAAATACTCCTTCTGCATATGCAGCGTTCGCCGTGGACATGTTAATGGTATTCCTTTGCGTCTTCACCCGCATTCCGAGCCCTAGATGCTCTGTGCAATTGTTTATGCTTGATGTGAAAACAGGAAGCCAAGAACACAGCGTGCAATTATCTTGGTCAACTCCCTTATCCGACGCTTGCGGCCCATCGACTTAACCACTTGTGCTCCTCGGCAAGCTGCTTCTAGTCGAGGATATCGAGGGTGAAGTAAGCCAAGAACCGCAGTCCCGGCCGAAGCACACAAGAATACAACAACACGGCGGCCCAAATACCCCCACAGCTGTCATTGCGAAACCAATGGAGAAGAGACTGGAGTAGACGTCAGCGCTTCTTGCGACTATACATACATATCTGCTCCTGTCATTTCCCAGACCTGCATTTGCTGTTCGCTCAACAGGGGTCACGCTGTCTACCTATTCGTGGCTGAGAGGGCGTTCTATGGGCTAGTGGCATGAATCTTCGTCTGTTTGCTCCTGCAGAAGCAAATGTAAACCAAAGCATGCGATTTGTCTGCATCTAGTACACTAGCCTGCTGATTGGGCTATCTTTCCCTTCTGCTCGTAGCCTTTTGGCTGCTGCATATATTCCAAGGAACCTCGGAATGTACTTCCTCTGGGCTCAACCTCACTTACCTCTTGTGCCGATACCTCGAACGATGTGACCTCTCTGTTTTTCATTGTCCACTCAGGCTCTACGGAACTATCTCCGACAAGGATGATATGTTGAATGCATCCATTCCCTCATACCAGGTTGTATTGGCAATCTGCAAGATCGTTATCACATATGAGGATCTCTGAAGAAATCATACCTGTCATTTTCTCGAGAATGCTAAGAGATCTGGCACGTATCCGAGAACAAGACTACGCACCTACTGTATCTACTGTGTAGGCGTCTTGTTGCCCTAGGTAAATGCTTAGAAAAGCCACCGGTGCCCGAATCTCGGGAAGTATCTTTGACAGGATGTACTCTCGAGGACGGCTCATGGGTGCACAGGGCTGGCGTATCTACCTATATGACTAGCAGATGGGGAAACATTATTCAGGACAACGCATGCCTAAACATGTCTGTAGTACCTGTCTCCTGCGGCCTGGGCTAGCGATCTTAGCAGTAACCCTTTTGAGTCTTGACTGCACCATTTGTGATTTTTACTGCAGCTATCCGCTCAGTGGCCCGAGATGGATGGGTGTCCCGAGATGTTGACCCATCAGAAGCACCTATGCCTGTCAATTAGGCATTACGTGACGTGAACAAGATAATTTGGCCTAGTCTTCTTGCCATCCAATTACCTGGGGCTGTCGGGTTCCCTAATACAAGATTCCGAATATAATTAGTGGGTTTCCAATCCAGTCTGAGCAAACCAAACTGCTACAGAGCAATGAGCACAGGTCTCGAGGTCACACAAGTTTATGGTGTGTCACTCCGAGATAGGGCCCGACCAGGTTGTAGGAATCGAGTTTCAATCCCTTGGGTGTAGTGTACTTCCACGCAGAACAAAATCCCCCACTCAAACTCTGTAAGACGAACACTCCTAGGCTGGAGCTGTCCGAAGCTGTTCACCAGTATGCTGTGTCACCAACCCTTGTTGGCTGGCCACACTAACAAGAACTCTGCCGTGGCTTCACCCATGCGAAAAAAAAAAAGGTCTCGGGCCGCGAGCCAAACCGCCCAACAGCCGAAGAAGCTAATTCTCTTCAATTTCGCTCATATGCTGCATACAGTGCGCTACGCTCCTCTTCCATGAACTTGTCCGGATTAACTTGCCAACTCACCGGCATTGTTGCACCGCAGGAAGTTCTGAGCGAGAGCCTCTGACATGTTCAATGGGTGATCACGCGAGTCATTCTGGCTGCGGGGAGGGTGTCGCGCTACTCTCTGAAATAAGACTTTGGGGGCGATATCCACATGATAGAAGAACGGAGAGCTGAAACCAACAGGCCGGATCTCTGACACACAGTCGTGAGAACGCCGCTATACTAGTTTGACTTCCCTATTTCGTTCAAGATAATCTTCTTTTTTTTCTCCCTTTTCTCTAGTTCCCTCAGGCTTTCCCATCACCCTGTGACCAAAAGTCTCACTGGTTAGGCCTTCGGCTGTAGTCTTAATGACACCCTTGTCGGAAAAGGCGCACTGGTTAGGTGTTTCCAAGAGCTCAACATTGTGGCATTTACTTGCATCAATCATCCTTGCCTATTCTCCTTGAATCAATACAGCAAAGGACCTATGTCAGACAGCCAGTCGTACACGACAATAGCTTACACCGGATTTTTCAACATGTGCTAGAATTCCTCCTTGTAGTGACCAGCCAACTGGCACAGCTTGGTACAGATTCGCATACGCTAGTCTCGGGTAGTCGCATGTGTGACGGTGACAGCCATTGACTCGACTTATCTCTTCCCTGTAATGACCCAACCACCCCTGATACTTGGCATGTAAGTATATCGAGGTTCCTTCTTATAACACTCCCAGCTGCTTCTGCATTGGATGCATTTGTATGGTCAAATGGCTTGGAAACGAATGCTGGTATGCATCCCAGGACCTCCGATACCCCCCATGTCTACGACCCGACAATGCCGCATTCCTCATAAGATCTTCCCCTCTCGAGTCTAGTCTTGCCGTTTTTTGGGGCCTATCATGTTGCATATGTCAAGATGAGGCTTAGTGGGTTAGGCAAGTTTGAAGCACAGGGATCTTAAGATAGGAGTTGTCTGCGTATGACACTTGTTCCTGATTAACGAGAAAATAAGTGCTAACCGATGAGACTAGATAGTGGTGTTGAGTAGCCCAAGGTTTAGTTCGAGGAGTTCCCTGCATAAAGGCAGGCTCTGATGCTTTTGAAAACCTTGTCAGGCCAAGCACATCGCCCGTTGGGATACCAGCTTTCTGCCAACCAAACCATTGAGAGCGCTCTTCAGAAGCAGTAGTCGGTTCTTGAATTATATTATTGATGCACAAGGAAAGCAAGTCATATTAGCCACAGCATCGAAGAATTGATCTACATCCCTATTCTTGCGGCCGTATGTGTGCAGAAGCAAGCTAGGTTTCGCCGGCATGTGAGTCATGACGTGCTCAAGTGACACTGATATATACTGTTTCTTGGACCCAAGGCTGTTTGTTTTAGAAATGGGATGCGATAATGCCTAAAGATGCCCCAGGCTTGCTATCAAAAGAACTAAAGCGACTTGGTCGGTCAGAGGATGTCCACGTTCTCTCGCTTGGCACCCTGGGTTGACTCTTCAAGGAAAGCAGGCAAGGAGTCCAGTTCTGAATGTCCATTGTGCTACCTGTCACACAAACCCTCCTACCCAATGCAGCCCAATCGATCTTTTCCATCCGTACAGCCAATTGTTTAGTTGATGCTGAGAACTAGCTGACCCAAGAAGAACCGAGTTTGAAGGCTGGGAAAATAACCCCAGGCAAGGTACCTCCTATACGTCCTATAGAAAACTGCATTATGGGCATAGTATAGAAACAGACGCCCCGATCCTGGGAGGACAGCATGCAGGAAAAGACATGACAAAGTGCGGAGAATGCTATGGTGAAACACAATGACATATGAGAACATGAGGTGTGGCACTAGCAAACAACGGCTGTATGTACAACTGATGATGATAACCCAAGCCAAACCCAACCAATTACCCATACCAACTCCTTCGAGCTTGAACCCCTACCAATCATGACGTACCTTGTTCCATGAAGCCCCATTCATGTAACCCAGCGCCCTTTCTTCCCTGCATGCTTAGTCATACCCAAAGCGATCCGGCATTAAGACCGGCGCGATTAGCGACCAAATATACAGAGCATAGCACACCCAGGAACTGACAATCTTGACCCAGCTTGCCCAAAGCGTGCGACCAACGGTTGCAAAATCGTCTTGGCTATGTTTGTCGTTATCCCAGTCCATGGTCAGCAGGGTAGCGACCCACGCAGTGGCCAAGAAGAAGATGACGTGGAACATGGCATAGCTATATTGAGTGCTGGATCGCTCGTCATCGTTGCGGTTGGACGTGGCGCTGCCGCTGTCGTCGGACTCTTCCTCAGAGAGCAGAGCATCAGCGGGCAGACTGCCCTCCTCGACGGCACGACGCAAAGCCTCGGCACGCATCTGCCTGCGGGAGGACGGCTGCGTGGTGACAAGGCCATGGTTATAAACATCGAAGTCGTCATCGTCGTCGGGAAGGCGAATGGCGCCGCGCGAACTGCCACCTAAACCAAGGCTCTGGGTGGCGGCGCGAGTGGTAGTGTAGGCGACAGTCAGCATGGTGCCAATGGCTCCGAGGACGACGGTAGTGGTTCGAGTGCCCTGGCCGAGGCCGAGCGGGTTGCAACGGTGATCAGGCGTCTCGTCAGGCTCCATGGAAACAGCAGACATAGTCAAGTAGGTACAGTAAATGGCGACCATGGCAGCCTGGGCAAGGCCAGCCTTTGGGTTGTGCTCCTGGACGGTGGGGTGAACGGAGATAATGGAGATGGCAATCCAAAGAAGCAGGTTAATGGTGATGGCAGCCTGGTTCATGGAGCAGCCTTTCGATGCAAAGAAAATGTATTGGACGATAGTCATGGCCAACGAGGTCAGGTACATGCCCAGCGTAGAGCCGATGAGAATGGCGCGCCACGTCCTGGAGTCTGTGTTCTCGATCTTAACGAGGCAATACTCGGCCCAGTTGTGGGCTAAATCGATCAGCAGGATCAGACCGAGCATAAGAAATAGCATAGCAGCTAGCAAGGCGATGTAGTTGCCCCAGAATTGGAAAAAGGTGTCCGGGATGAAGAAGGTCAGGACGATGAGGCCCAGCCAGGCGATAATTTTCGGGCCCCAGTAGCCATTCTGGATGGCAGCACGCGGGTTCTTGGAGGAATGAACGCCGACCAGGAGCGCGGCGAGGATGAGGTGGAACATGCCCAGAGCGAAGTTGATGCGGTGGACTGCGAGCCAGCCGTAGCAGTCGCCGTCGCCACACTTGATCTTGACGTAGTCGAACATCAGGTGCTGGAGCTTCTCGATGGCCCATTTGGTGAGCATGATCCATGATAGTATTGAATTGACGAGCAGGATCATGGCATAGGCAATGCGCGTCGCGATACTAGCAACAATTCCATGTCAGTGATTAGTCCACGATGCCACACGGACGGGCCTAGGTTGGTAGGCCCATCGACCAAGGCGGCGATGGAAGGGAAAACAGCAAGCGACGAGAGCTGGCTAACCTGTTACCGCATTTTCCGCATGCACTACACACCATCGAGCATGTTGCGGCACCACAGCAACTGCCCACAAAAGAGAGGACCTAGCTCATGTCAGACAGTCGCGTTCTTAAGAGTCGAAACAAGACCAACAAGGTACAGAAGGAGGAATTTCACTTACAGTGCCTAAGCTCGGCACTGCGAAGAATGGTATGGACAAGAGTGCGCCCATGGCCACAGGCTGTCGAGGCTCGAGAGGAAAATGCAGACAAGTAAGTCAGGTAGGTATAGTGTTGCTTCGTTGTATGTTGGCAGACGGTCCTGGTCGCGTGAACTGCTGGAGCTTGCAACCTGAAACTGAGAGGCGAGTGGGAATTGCAAAATGCCGGGAAGCAGCCACTGAATGGTGACAGAGTGAAGATAGATAAATGGATGTGATGGGCAATGTTGGGTTAGCTAGATGGACTGATTATCAGTATGTTAACCCGTATGGGACACAAATGATTATGATGCAGCGGCGATGGAGTTGCTGTTCCTCGAACTAGCGACGAGTGACAAGCGTGAATCCCAACGTATGACGATTGCTGTGACTACTCGCTAGCGGGCTGCCAAGCCACAAAGCGCTCTTCAGCCAGGCACCCCGCACCCTCCAAGCTCCGCACCGGAGTTGCTGGCAATGTGCGGGCCACTTGCCGGCTGCTGTGGTGCACCTCATCTCTCCAGCCACACACGGTGTGTCTGGATCTGGACCAAAGCAGCAGGCAAACCAATCCGGGGCTCGGATAAGAGCAAGCAAGCTCCGGCAGCAGCCGAACCAGCCACATGCTGCATGGGTCTATCATGCAACCACCGATCAATCATAAAGCTGCAGATTACGTACTGTGTAGGTCATGCCAAGACTCCTGAAACCCACCTCAAGGGACCAGGATGGATATCGCACATCAACTCCCCGGTTCCGAGAGACCGGCGCGAGTCCCCAGTTGACTTCATCTCATCCATCCGCCAACAATGGATTTGTCATTGTGCAATCACGACTTCAGACAAGAATAACATATCCATCTGATCACTGTACGTCTAATTATACGTCGTGCATACATAATAACGCAGCCAGCTCAATCGCATAGGTACCTGAGTTTCACGTGCATCGCCGGGATGCATCAGTACGGCTGAGCCTTCGCCTTTCTAACGTCCACTTGCCCTTCTGCACCCCGAGTTCCTATCCACTTACACACCTACATCGCACGCCTCGCCTTTTGTCTCTTACGTCCTGCCCTTCATTCCGTTCGCTATCAGGCTCGCAAATCACGAATGAGTCTTCGTACCATGGGCGACACAATGAAGGACAGGGACCGAGAGCTGCACCGCGCACGTGTAGTGTCGAGCGTGGCCGCTACTATCATCTCTCTAGCTTGTGGTACCAACGTAGGTTCTGCCTGACGCTGTCCTCCTCGATGTACCATCCCGGCGATGTGTTTGGGTCTTAGACACACCACCCCGGGGCCATGGCCACCATCCCTATCTCTTCTTGTCCTTATCTTCCTTCTCTGTGGTTATTTGGCTGAACCATTTTCCGTGCTGCAACAGTATGTGTACTCGGCTTGGGCTCCGCAGTTCGCTGACAAGCTGCACCTCACCACCACTGAGTCCAACCTTATCGGCCTCGCAGGGAATCTCGGCATGTACTCCATGGGCGTTCCCATCGGCCTGTTTGTCGACCATCGTGGCCCCCGCCCCGCCGTCATTGCTGGCTCGTTGTTGCTTGCGTTCGGTTACTTTCCCATTAGCGCTGCCTTCGAAACGGGGTCTGGATCTGTGCCCGTCCTCTGTGTATTCTCTTTCCTCACTGGCCTGGGCGGCTGTATGGCTTTCAATGCTGCCGTCAAGACGTCTGCCCTCAACTGGCCCCATCATCGAGGAACTGCTACCGCCTTCCCTCTGGCTGCCTTCGGTCTTAGCGCGTTCTTCTTCTCGCTCCTCGGCGGCCTGCTCTTCCCGGCCAACACGAGCGCGTTTCTCTCCCTCCTGGCCATCGGCACCTTCTTCATGACCTTTGCGGGCTACTTCTTCCTCAAGGTTTACCCGCACACCTCCTATCATTCCCTTTCAGCTGGCGATCCCACCTCGACAGGTTCGCAGCGGCTCCATCGCACCCCGTCATCCGACAGAGCCAAGGCAGCACGCCATCCCGGCCACAGCCATTATCGATCTCTTGGCTCAGAACCTGGTAGGTCGCCCACCAGCTATACGACACCCTTGGCCGATGAATCGGCCGGGGCAGTGGAGGGTGCCCAACCACTGCAAGAGTCAGTGTGTGCCGGATCATCCAAAGACACAGGCCCCGTCCCACGTACCCTCGACGAGACTGATGTGGAAGTTGTCCTTCCGATCCAATCCTCGGACACTGCGTTCCATGAGGTGGATGAAACCTCGTCTCTGATGTCCAAATCGTCATCCCCATCGTCCTCGTTGGCCGGTGATGTGTTGGTACAGAACAGTGTTGATTTGGATCGCTCTCATCGTATAGATATCCGTGGCTTGCGCCTGCTGCGTAACCTTGATTTCTGGCAACTATTCACTATTCTTGGAGTTCTTGCTGGTATTGGCCTGATGACCATCAAGTAGGTTCCCGGCTCAAGGATTGAACGTAGTAGCAACGGCTGGCTAACAAGTTAATTGTACAGTAACATAGGGCACGATGTCAATGCACTTTGGAAGAAGTTTGACGCCAAGGTCACTGAAGGCTTTCTTGTCAAGCGACAACAAATGCACGTCTCCATACTCTCTGTCGGAAGTTTCATCGGACGTCTTCTAAGCGGTATGCAATATGTGCTATCCGAGCTCTTCCAAGACCAGGTGCTGACCTCTTTTCTATCAGGCATCGGTTCTGATTACCTAGTGAAGTCCTTACAAGCCAGTCGCGCTTGGTGCCTTGTCATTGCTGGCGGGCTCTTTTGTATCGCTCAGCTCTGCGCCGTAAACATCGAGAATCCTCACTTCCTGGGCTTTGTGTCTGGCCTGTCTGGCCTTGGTTATGGGTTCCTCTTTGGCGTCTTCCCCTCCATCGTCGCCGAGGCGTTCGGCATTCATGGATTGAGCCAGAATTGGGGCTTCATGACGCTGAGCCCCGTAATCTCAGGCAACATCTTTAACCTGTTCTACGGTGTTGTCTTTGATAGTCATAGCATTGTCGGGCCAGATGGCGATCGGACCTGTCCTGACGGCCTGGACTGCTACAAAAATGCGTACTACGTTACGCTGGTGGCATCCTGGTTTGGGATTGCGGTCACACTGATGACTATTCGGAACCAATATCGACAACGATTGAATGAGGAAGGGAAAGTGGCAGCTGAGGATTAGAATGCCTCGAGCTTCCGTATTCCCTTCGAGCGAGATGCAAAAGGCGATTAACTTGCGGGACATGTACTCTGGGGGATAGTCTTCGTTGGTCGGAAATGGTCTGGCCTAGCCTGCCCAGGCGGTTCTTTGGAAAAGAGAGGTATATACAAGGCTTTACATACAGGATGGAGCACAGGCATCCGGTAGAAACACAAGACAGATGAAGAGCTGGGCGTTTGAATACTAGCTTATTCAAGGTCGTGCATCAGAACCTGGGATTGTCTGTTTCTTTGGGACCAGGGATTCGGGCTTCAACAATGCTGATTCGGACACTACCGTACTTTCCAGTTCCTATATACATAGATATGGTCTTTAGTTCTCCTTTCGATGGAGGTAGTGTCCTACCTACCGAGTCATTCTTTTGATTGAGATGTCCCTTGGTGTCCCTGTCTCACACCATTATTATCACCGACATACAACCCTAACCCTAGCTACGCGCTCCAACCGTTAGTTGGCCGATGTTGAAAGCTCACCCCTGAACCTCCTTGTCGCCTTTCTAGGTCAATACTTAAGTCCCATAATTAACCTTATCGGCAGCGTCGCGACCGACACCTTGGCATCCCCTGTAGCGCCGCGCGACACCCGCGACAACAGCAAGGCGCATCGCCCGCGCTGCCAGCCATGTTGTCATTCATCCTCATTCAAAATCGGCAGTATGTTTTTTGCCCCTAACAGTCGTCCTTTTTATCGCCGGTGACGCAAGCTGACTCGTTCATCTCAGAGGCAAGACTCGCCTGGCCAAGTGGTACGTCCCGTACACCGACGAGGAGAAGATTAAGCTCAAAGGCGAAGTGCGTCACATTCTGAAACCTAGAACCCGTGTCGCGCCTGTTGTGCACGCCGGAACTGACTAGTATACTCCGACACAGATCCATCGTCTAGTCGCGCCGCGTGACCAAAAGTACCAGTCCAACTTCGTCGAATACCGTAACCTCAAGGTTGTTTACCGGCGGTACGCCGGCCTATTCTTCTGCGCAGGAGTCGACACAAACGACAACGAGCTGGCCTATCTCGAGGCGATCCACTTCTTTGTTGAAGTCTTGGACGCTTTCTTTGGCAACGTGTGCGAGCTGGACCTGGTCTTTAACTTTTACAAGGTCTATGCAATTCTCGACGAGGTGTTCCTGGCTGGTGAGATTGAAGAAACAAGCAAACAGGTTGTGTTGACAAGATTGGAGCACCTGGATAAACTGGAGTAAAGGATTGAACCCAATTAGAGCTTGGGATATTAATCGAGAGGTTCCAACAAGCCTTTGGGAGGACTTCGCACTTGTTTAGGGGTCATCATCACATGACGATGATGGGATGCATAAAATGGCGGATAACACGTTGTTATGCGACGCACGGCATCAAAGGGCGAAAAGTCTCTCCTGCTCTGCTTGGGTGTTTTGGGGAGAGAGGGGGGAAGGGGCCAAGTGTTTTTCAGATATCAGCGAGTGCGAAGCAATCAGCAGCAGTTCTAGGAACTCTCTGGAGCTAAGGCTATGTCGAGGGCCAGTACCCGGCTCCAAATGGCGAAGCCACTGAATTACCGGGCCAAGCAGGAAATTCTTAATGATGTCCGAAGGGCTTATGATACCCAAGAAAGTAAGCAAATTACTTCATGCTTACCCAAGGTTGTAAAGGATAGCGGCTTGAGTGGCATCAAGCGCTAAGGGAGGGAAACAAATTGAATCCAGGTTGCAATTCACTTCCATCAAGTAACTAGATTCCTCTAATGCAATTGACGATTACCATCCTTCTCGTCATTACCAAGGAAGCAAAAGCGAGTTGTGTTACTAACTACACCGCCCTTCTAAAAACTCAAGCAATGGCTCATCTGCCGGCTTCCTATCACCCATCATCCATTTCTCAATCAGTGGCGACAGTTTCCAAATGAAGATCAGAAGCGGGCAACCAGCACCACAATCAAGCTTCTTGATCATTGAAAAAAGGCTTTCAGATACCTTTCGTTTAGCCACCGCCTATGACACAAAACAATCTACGGCATGTCGTCTGTGTGAGCGCTCAAGTGGGGGAGTTCTCGCAAAATTCGGCTTCTTGCAGCAGCTGGAGCCCATGATGACACTCCCTCAGTCACCCCAAACACCAATCAGAATGTGATGCCATTCTCGAAGTCCACGAAGTCCATAGCGAACTTAGTTGGCAGTAAGATATCCCGGCGAGAAGTTGTCACCTCAACAGGGTTTTCATAACTGCAAATCGTAGGCTCCGGACACTCCCACGAGACCCTGTCGACTGTAGCCAACTCGCTGGGTACCTTATCAGGATCACCAAGCGTTAGCAGCGAAACGACAGATTCCGTCAGAAGCTCGCTCTGACAAGGAACCTGATAAGAATCCTGGGCCGCTTTCTCTTAATCGATCCAGTCTGCACTTGAATCATTCAAAGTTTCGGCGATGGTGGCCTCAAATCTGGCCGACGCAAACAGATTGATAGCCACATCATCCCCTGCGGCTGCGGCAGTAGAGAGTCTTGGGCGGCGGTGGAGCGGCGATTGTGGGCCAGGTGGGAATAACAGAACTAACCAGAAGATCGAATCTGGTCTCCTAAACCGCCGGCGACTCCTCGTCGAAACCCATGATTTCGGACTTGTCGCTCGCCGGAGGATGTCCTTGAAGTAGGCAAGGGGAAATCAGCGAGCCGCTTGGGTTGGGGCTGCAGCTTGCAGACCCGTTCCTCATTGCGACTCTAGATCCTGTATGCTCCTCGCCGTCTTTACTGGTTAACGAGGAGGGATCCTTATTCTGGGGATAAAGTAGTATCTGACAGAAACGACTGGGCCCCTCTTTATCATCCAGCTCCACCGAGTGTGAGTACTCTTCAACCTCAAATAAGGCCCAAACCACAACTCCATCATCAGCTGTTGCCAGGGTGGATAATGACAGTGACATTGAAATCATCGAAATTTGGCCTACTCGAGGCGATAATCAACAAGATAAATGAAACGACAGTGCACAGCTAACGGGCGCATGTCTGGGAGCCGACTCCCTTCAATACATTTGGGGACTCCGCCCGTTGAAGCTGCTGCGAGATTTCGAAGGCTAAGGAAGCCTGTCCTAACTGACCATACCTGCAAGCGTTGCAGAAATCCTGGAATGTTACCTCTCACACACCGCAAATGGCATGGAAGAGTTGCGTGGAATTGCTAATATAGGTATCAAAGAAGTCACTTGGCTAGGGGGGTACAATCAGCTTGGACGCCGCGCATGACAACATCCCGCCGAAAAGCTACAAATGCAGGATGATCGATGGAAAATATTGGATGTTTCATTCGAGATTTTAGAGACCATTCCAAGGATCTAGGTTAGGAAATCATGGCAAGGTCGAGATAATGGGAAATCTTAAGCTCAATGACTATCTGATCCACCTTCACATTTCTTAAAAGACTCAAAGATCAGATCGTTAGTGGCATGCTCGCTCATAACTTGGTAAAAATCAGAAACATATTCGGCGATGGCGATTTGCTCCGAGATAGCAATCATCGTGGGGATATGGTGAAACTGCTGGAGATAACCCTGCAGAAGTTGTAAGGTCGTAACCCCGTCGGGAATAGTGTTGTCGACGTGCTCACGAAGCTCGTCGGGGAGAACCATGTCCAGGTTGTTGACACTGAGAATCACATCCATCTGACAAACCATGTCGACAGTGTTCATGTTCATACTCGGAGTGCAGAACCTTGATAGTCTCAGGATTAAGAGGCAATACCAAATTTAATGGTTGATGTTGGAAATCGGTTTTAAAAGAACGGTTCTAAGAAAAACCGTGACTGAGGATACCAGAGAGTACACATATAAGAATACAAATATATTCTCTAGAAGAAATAGTTCAAAAATTGGGCGAAAGATAAGCCACAATGGATGTGCAACTAAATCACTGATAACCATGTGCAAACTATCAAAAAAGGTCGATACACTGTTAGCTGCTATTGTGTCCGGAGCTGACTATCGATCCAAAAAAAAAAAAGAAAAAAAGAAACATGGAAAAGCCCGCTAGCGCCCCCGGAAAGATGAAGAAGTGATGAAGTGATGAGTAATGAACAGGTTAAAAAGTACCGCACTACCTCTTGAGCGCAGCGAAGCGCCTTGCTAACTCATCATCCGCATCGGAAAGTTTGCGAACAGTAAAGCCATTTCCAGTGGCTGACTTCCTTGTAGGTGTTAACTCAACCTTATTGAGTGTAACTTTTGGGTGGATATTGTCGGTTGATGGGCTCGGTGGATTGACTTGGACCGGATTTGTGGGACCAAATGACGTTGGCGGGGTCGCTTTACTGAGTGCTTCCCTCGCCTTAGTGCCGGAATCCTCCTCCAGTCCTTCCTCAACCCCATCACCTTTCTTCCTCGTCTCTTCTGCAGACGCTAGATCCCCAAGTGTATTCCCCTTCAATTTCTCACCTCCACTACTCCCGTCTTCATTGCTGTCGACAAAGTCTGGGGGTTCTCCAAGGTCCGTTGAATCTTTCCTCGGCCAGTTGACACCATAAGCCTTAGCAATTTCCTCCAGATAGCCCTGAACAAGTTCTTCCTTGGGTGGAGCGACACTCAATTTTTTGATCACTTTGTCACTGACTTTTCCGTCGGCGTTTTCCATGGCAGCTAAGACAAATTCCTTTCCAAATTTTTCGGCTAGAAGGAGCCGCACTTGGTGCAGCTCCTTGATTTCTGTTTTTGGTGCTGCATATATGATGCTCTTGACGGCCTCCTCCAGGCCAGGATCGCATGTGGGAGACGCTTCAAGCAGGCCTGCCCGTGCGAGCAGCAGCTCACAGTACAGCTCCAAGATTTCATGCAGTTCTGTGATTATGTCGGTGCGGATAATGTTCTCAACGCGAATGCGCGCCGACTCGACTTTCCCTTGCTCGAGCAGCTGAGCCATTGCTCGGCGCTGTGTTTTGGCAAGGGCTTCATCGCGTTTCTGAACCATTCTCAGCCGCGCAATTGCCAGCTTGAGCTGGACTTTAAGCCGTGACTGGAAAAAGTGTTGGAAGTCATGGACTTGGACAGTTGGCAGAAGTTTTGGAGGGTCTCAAGAACAGCAAAGCGGGTAAGAAATTGCTTACCACGAGAGTCAAGGAAGGAGGTGGCATTTTGGAAATCAAAGCGGAGGGATTGAGACTTTGTTTTAGAAGGGTAGCATTTAATGACGGTGTATCAGCAGAAGGATAGGATCCGGGGTCCAGTATGATGTATGATGCTAATCAAAGAGTCGTTGTGCCCCTTCTGCTCTATGAGACTGATGAGATGACGTTCACTCATGCAAGGCTGAAGCTGAAGGCTGAAACTGGGTTTCCTGTTCATGTGGGGTTCAGCTTGTACAGCGCGGGGCACACGGGTGCTGGTCATCTGATGCCCCGCAGAGAGCCGCATGCCAGGGCCCGAAGCATGGATCAGCTCTGGACTGTTGGCACAAGACGTACGTACAGCCAGCAACAACATAGATTTTCTTGTGACTGCCGTCTAGGAATATATGTGAAGATGTCACAATTACCTTATAACAGGCTACTTCTTTCTTCTTTTCTTCTTCTGTTAGCATTCAACTGTGTATCAGCTTGGTTGGTGCTCAGCCATGTGCTTGTAAGCAGTAGGCACTGCGTATCAGCGCGAAGCACCTGTCGGAAAGGATAAACGCATCTCCGGAGTTGCGCACAGACCAGCTCCCCAACTCATCTGGCAGCGTGAAGGGACGCGTCTTCCTCTCTTCGAGCTTCCTCACATCCAATACCCACTGCCACTAAATCAACACATTCATTCCTCATAAGCCCCAACAATTCCGCCCATATCAACCTTTCTCAACTGTTCAGAGAAGTCAATTTTGATAGAAGACTTTACAGCAATGGCGGACAAGGATAAGCAGTATAAGTATCGCCAGGAGATACAGCAGGTAGGTGTCTGATTTCGTGTTGTTTTTCAACTCATCCTACGAATACGGGTCTGCTGCGTAGGAACCTGGAAGATTCCATGGAAATGGGGTTGTTAGTACAGAAGCCTATGGGCTTTGAGCTGGTCGGGCATAACTTATACGCATAACTGGACAAGCCCTACCTAGGAGGTTGGAGTCTGGTCAATCAGTTTACTTGATCGATCTGTCAACTTCATCAGCCTGAGAACCACGTTTTCTGGAAGCGAGTTGTTGTCATTCATAGCTTGCCAAACGTTGAGTCTTTCATGGTGGCGAATATCCATATCGCGATTTCCGGGCCGATAAAAGACGCACACTCCTAAACACGGTATCCCGATAGTCTCCTATGACGGTTCGATTCACTCGACGCCCTCTGCGCACCCCCATCTCTGTCGGCGGATGAGATGGTTTTGGGGACCGATCATCATGGTTTTGGGGGCGATAACAAGACCAGTCCTTCCCTCATATCTAGGTATGGCCGGTCTCTTTATGGGGCCTTTTTGGTAAAGCCACGCCTGGAAACGATAGGAGGATACATCGGTCAAAGCCATCCTCACCATCGTGAACTGTCGAGCGGCAATATCAACACTTTAGGGATGCCACCGACTTGATCATGTCTGTCTTTTGCACAGCACAACATTGCGACGGCATAGGCATGGCAGCCGAACTGCTTTGAGCACTTCTGCATGCAGTTGCAGTCTGGACATTGCTCAACTTAATGTCCCTCCCGCTCCATCCTCGACATCCTAGACACCCAGTTGTCGTGATCTCCTTTCACCTAACAAACACCTGTCATTGTTTTAGAAGTGGAACTTTAAACAGAAAAGGGGGTATCTTATAGCCAGTCAGCCAGGTTGTTGAATTGGATATCGCCTAGCGGCATCGAGTCTGTCATCTTGTTCTGTGGGTAATGGTAATCCTATTCACCACAGACCTCTGGCGGGCAATGGGCATTTTGGCAATGAATCTGCCATGGACAAAACCGTCGGCCTTTTAACACGCCATCACTGTCTGGGTTTATTACAGGGTGGTTCGGTTGAGTAAGTCAACCTGCATGGGAGCATGGGTCTGAGCCCAATGTTCTTAGAACGCAAAGTCGGCCAGCCAGCCAACCGTGGATCTGGGACAGTGTTATAATAGCGATTTCCGCACCTCCCTCTCCGCAGCCATCCAGGTCAGATTTCGTTCGAGGCAAAACCGCCCAGGCCTATTTTTCCTACCAATTCTTTCTGTTCTGGCTTGACTAGCGACTATTGCAACTCAGGGATTTCCCTGGATAAGCTCTGGCAAGACCACAGCTACCATTCTCCCAGTCGATGCAACCGCTCAACCGGCAATAAGTCAGTTGTCTATTTCCCGCCGACCATCCCAGTCGAACCACCCCCGACGATTCTGTCTTTGTTGTGTACGGAACACCATAACTTGCAGCAACCAACACCACATCTCCAGGATGGCATTATCCGACAACAACCCGGAAGAAGTCGATGGCATGTTTCTTTCGAACCTCAGGAACGATCTGGAGTTGGAAGAGATATGGCGTATGCTACAGTCTGGTGTTACCTCACCTGAAGATTCCCAGCCGGCTGTCTCTCTGGACGCTAGTTCCTCGGGGGACAAGACGATGTCCTCCGAAAGCCAAGTGGCTTTGCAGGATGATGCCAATGACGAGCTCTTGGTTTCCATATTGGCAGGGAAAGTACCTCTATCAGAGTTGCTCGCCAATGATAATGAGTTGTTGCAATCGGACGGCCTCTCTTCCGCTGTGTGCTCAGCAGACTCGGATCAAGAGGAGGACGACAATAATGATGCAGGTTATGGGGAGGAACCGGACCCTCGTGATGTGATTGCTAACTGGTTTGAACTTTGTCAGATGATGTATGTCTCCGGCGAAACGGGTGAGCCGTCACTCGAGACTACGGGCATCATCGAAGATATCGTGCGGCAGCAAGTCATTGAGATTGTAAGTTTGACCCTGAAACGGTGGCTGCAAGATCCACTCACAAGTAGCAGCTCAAGAACTGCACTGAATTGGCGGCACGTCGCGGATCGAGAACCATTACGGTCAACGATCTAATCTTTCAGATTCGGCATGATGCACCCAAGGTCTCGCGGTTGCGAACTTTCCTGGCCTGGAAAGATGTGCGCAAGAACGTTAAAGACTCGGACGACAAGGGAGCTGATGCCGATATTGCGCCTGGCGATGACCCGGTTGGCGCGGTCGTGCCGGGTGCCACGGTGGATGACACGGCCAGGAAGACAAAAAAGTCACGAGTGGGCCTGCCGTGGGAGCCGGCCTCTTTCTACTCGGTAGAAGTGCCTGAGCGCGAGGATGAAGAAGACGAGGAAGAGGAGGAAATGAATTACATCACCCTGCAGCGTTTGCGCAAGGCTGATGAGCGCACAAAGGCCATGACCAAGGAGGAATACGTAACCTGGTCTGAGTTCCGTCAAGCATCATTCACATACCGCAAGGGCAAGCGGTTCCGCGAATGGGCCGGGTTCGGCTTGGTGACAGACAGCAAGCCGTCAGACGATATAATCGACATCCTCGGCTTCCTCACCTTCGAAATGGTGCAGACACTGACAGAAGAAGCGCTGAAGATCAAAGAACAAGAAGACTTGCACCGAGAGCGCACCGGCGAGAACCAGAGCAACGCTAACAACCCCAACGGCAGCGCAAACAGTAGCCTCAGCAAGAAGCGCAAACTGACGGGAGGTGGTGGCTTATTTGACCCGCCGAACGAAGGGCGTACGCCAGTCGAGCCGCGACACATCCAGGAGGCGTTTCGGAGACTGCAGCAGCGGCCCAAGAAGGCGCGGGCAATGCTCAATGGGACAAAACTTCAGCAGAGGACACAGCTGAAGCTGTTTTGAGGAAGTACCATAGTCTTGCCCATTTCATTTGCTAGTTCTTTCTGCCGTACTTGTTGCCTGACTCCTGGCTCCAACGATATCTTTCCTTCATCTCACAATCGGGCTTTACTGTGTTTATGGACTGATTTCGACATAATCACAGGCGTTCATGGCACAGGAGAATCGATACCCTTGGAGTCTTTGGTGTTTGGTTTTATGGAATGCAATAGGGACAAGGCGACTTACATACCTACCTGAAGTACTGCAATAATATACTCAACAGACACATTTCTCATGCATACTCTCCTGATCACTTAAGCTTGTCTCTACGATGGTTTGTCTCAGCCAGCTGAAGAGATTAAGTACTAAACTAGTTGGCGAATATGCATATATGTACACACGATGTCTAACCTACTACCATTGCACACTTCCTGCCATGGCGTCTCATTCTGATACTCTTCCTATTGTATCCTCACTACCACGTCTACTAGGCGCGGTTTCGCTCTCGGCTGAGACCTCCATATCTAGTCCATGTCCTCTCCATCCCCAGACGATGACGTAGTGTCCGGCAAGCAGACGCCACTCCTCCACTTCATCCAAGCCTCCTTCCAGCCTGTCGACCCTCTCTTTCTCTTGTTCAGGAACCCAGAACTCCCAAATAGTATCCACGGTCTCGGACCTGGCCCTTTCCAGGCCTACTTCTTCCCGGACGCGCTTTTCTTGGGCTTCCCGAGTGGGGTATGCAGGTACGGTGGGCATGGTGATACCTCGAGCAGCAAGATTGGCGGTCATGGTGCGGCCAAAGGGGTCGTCGGGCAGGATGGGCTCGTAGATGACGAGCGCCAGGGGCGTCGAGGACGAGATATTGGCGGTGAAATGAGAGAGCACGGCGGATGCTTCGGCCGGGGTGAGGTAGCAGAGGCAGCATTCGGAGAGGAGCAGGGTTGGGGCGGTCAGTGAGAGGGTTTGCAGAGGCGTGCTGGCTGGGGTAAGCGAGCGGAGATCGAGCGCATGCAGGGTGAGGGTGTTGTTTGCGTTTGTAATGAGGGAGGAGGTTTGCCAAGTCGTTGGGGAAAGCTGGGTTGGCGAGGATAGGAGAGAGCGTAGCTGGGGGGTGGACTGTAGCAGGGCGTGCTTGCGGGCGATCATGGAGGGGAAATCGATCTCATGGTAGGCGATGTTGCGATGGGTTAGGTTGGGGGAAGTGAACAGACGCAGGGGGCGCGTGTCGGTGCCGGCACCGAGAGAGACGATCTGGCGCGGGCGCGAGGAGTCGGTGGTTGCCAGAAAGCGATCGATCAGCATGTCGATGGCAGTTGTGCGGGTATATGTGCCACGGTTGATGATGGGCATGCGGCGGGTGGCTGGACCAGGAGCAGCCTGCACAAACAGGCGCGCGAAGGGGTCGGACAGATAGCCCAGCTCGACGGCACTCAGACGAGATACAGCGGCATCGTTGTCGGTACCCTGGATGGTTGAGTCTTGGGAGCCGCCCGAGCCAGGTCCCCGGCTCAAGCCTCCGCGACCGCGACCGCGACCCCTGCCGCGAGATGCGCCGCGGAGGGAGAGCAAGTTGGGGATAGACGGCGCCGACATGCAGACGGGGCTGGTCTGCTGGTGGAAGAGTTTCCGGGGTAATGGATAGGTCACGTAGGTAGGTAAAGTAGGTACCTAAGGTATCTTAAGTATTGTTGAATAAGCTGAGGTATGAGGACAAGAGTTTGTCCAACGGTCGCTCCAGATCTAAACGTGACAACACAATTCAATCTCTCCAAACTCTCAGCCTTTTAAAGAACCCCCAAAAAGATATATGAAAGTTAGAAGTCGGACATGGTCATGGTGTGGGGAACACGGCCTGACCCCACTAAAGATCCAGTGCTTCAGGTTGCCTGCCCTGCGGCCCCTTCCCGGACGCCGGAACTTGCAGGCTGTAGGCTGCGGCAGCACACCCAGCCTTAGTGTAGAGAGTGGAGCCCAGGATCTCATGTCGCCAGTCATCCATATCGCTGGGTCACCGGGTTACGTTACTGGGTCACACTGGTCAATCGCATGCCATCAGTGGGGCCGACTTCCGGCATGTCCAGTACTGCCATAACACACTGATTCTAAGCTCTTCGCTGTACCGTGTTACCCACAGCTTTGGAATATCGTCGGGCATTTTGAAGACGTGTTGCTATCGCAGATCCATTGGATGCTGCAAGATGAGCAGGATTTGTGACTTTTCTCCCATTCTCGTTATCATCATTTTCCATTTTTGAGCCTTTGGCTCCTTGAGTTTCTAAAGTGAAAATGGCTCGCCTTCTAAATTGTGCGGGCACGAATTGTTGCTACTAAGCAACGCTGAAGGACAACTGCGTGCAGTAGTGGGTTTGACATGGGCTGGACCATGACGTGGATATGTCTACTGTGCAAGCGGTTGGAAAACATGCCATGGCCATTGGGTACAGTAGAGGTTGGGGTTGGGAGTGGTAACGGGAGCTCTGGAGATATCCAATATGAGGGGAGGTGTTCAGCATAACAGACAGTTCATATTGCTGCTCCGTTGGATCTCCCTGTGCAGAGAGGATTTGGCCTGGGCCAACCATCTCAGTCCCTGGATCGAGAGATCTGTATCCACGATCGGGTCCACTAAGTCCTCGGCTTGTCCCAGGGCCTGACATGCAAGGCAGCGCGACAGTGAGTAGCCTGGGAGCCTGGGTCCTGCTCACTAACCTGCAACGCCTGTCGCCCGCCCTTCCATTTAGTGGCGCTCACGGCTTATGTATGTACTCCCGTCCACTACTCTTCCTCCTCTCATTTCCCCTCTTCCAACGCTCGTTTTCCCTCTTCCAACATTGCTTTCTCTGAACAACTTTTCATTGTTATCATTATTTCCCTCTACAAGTTGCAGATCGTCGGCTCATAACTAAAGGAGGTAGCCACTAACTGCGAACTGCATCATGATTCCGAGCGTCACCGCCGCCGGCGCTCTCATGAAGCGCTTCGCCGCTCAGGGGCTGGATCTGTCTCCTGAACGAAGGATTCCGCCCTATGCTGGCTTCGTCTTTTTTGCCGACTTCCTCATCTTCCTCCCGGCTCTCTTGATGGTGAGTTTTGTGTATTCCATATCGTTCCGGGGCTCCTGGCTTCCCGCTTCACTTTTGTCAAGCGTGTGATCCATCGTTAACACGCTACCCATAAACCAAACCGACAGATCGGCTACACCTTTCAACATGTCTATCCTACCCTCGCCGCCGTGGAGGACCCTGACCTGGCATCATATGAGTTTCTCCCCGTCAACGATGTCAATGATAAGGCCGCTGTGGGCAGCGATAAGAAACAGCCCAATCCGGTGGCCGAAGCAAAATCAAGTCCCTCTGCCCACTCTAGCAGCCCCCAGGCTGTCACCTCCTCCATCCGTCAAACTGCCCGTCTCCTTCGCTCGCTCACCGGTTGGCCTTCCTTCCTCCGCGGTCTGGGCTACGGCCTGCTGTCCGGCTTCGCCTTTCTGACTCTCTGGCGCCTTCTTGCCTTGGTGCTGCCCTTCGACCACCTGTTGGCCTACCCCTTGGCCCTGATCGCAACGGCCCCGCTCCACGCCGCGTGGACCCATTCCATGGTTGCCGTCCCATCTCACCGGTCCTTCTTCTCCCGCATTCCGTCTCTCCGTTCAGCCTACCGCGCTACTTGGCTGCCCGTCCTCCTCTTCTCCGTTCTCTCCTGTCTAAGCACGGCTGTCCCCGACATGCTCATTTCGCTCGTCGCTGGACCGGACACTCTCAATGTCCTCATGCGTCCCTCGAGCGCCACAACCCCTGCTAGCCCTCCGGAGACGTCTCCGTACACGGCGCTGAAGCTCCTGGTCATCGTGGTTCTCTCCGTGCTCTTGAAGTTCGTGCTCGTCATTCCAGCGCACGTGGCCCTCGTTCGCGTGCAGACGACGCTGCTGCCGGCCGACGAAGACACTATCGTTCGCTTTGACCGGTCCTTTGGCGGACGCGTCGAATCTGTCGCCGTCTGCAGCAAGTGCGGGTTTGCCCTGCTACGCGCCGCCTTGGCTAGCGTCACGTTTCAGAGCTGGCGCCGCATCGTGTTGCTGCGCGTCAAGCTCTTCGCCCTGGCTATGGCAATGTACTTGGTCATGGGTGCTATTTTGGGCGTCCAGGTTATGCTGATGCGGCGGGCTTGAGAGAGCTGGTGAGCCGCATACCAAAATACTGGTAAGAAAAACCAAGAGACGAAAGCTAGGTGAAGGAGCAGGCTGGTTCCGGGCCTATGTATAGGTAACTACTCGTTGGCCTGGTATCAAGTTTTTCTGGTGGCCGGAGATTCGATTCTTTTGACGGATTTTGCATTTATTACAGCCGTGTTAGCATAGGATATAGGCAGTCTGTACCTCTGTACCTCTGTGGCATATTTTCCCACTCATAATATTCGATATTCGTCTGCCGATATTGAAACCGATGCTGCTTTCGTACACAAACATCTTTGTCTAATGTGCTAATGATTCTGTTTATGTATATCTTCGTCTATTCTTCAGCCGATCTTTCTCCTCAACCCCTGACGCCGACCACTAGGGAGTTCAGTCAAGGCCACGGCCCACGTGTCTCATGCGACGCTTTAAGCTTCGTCTCCTTCAAAAACAGAGCAGACCAACAAGCCCTCATTCATCCAGCTCCAAGCCAAGATGCAGGTTATCCTCTCCCACATACTACTACATGGCATATCCCCTGTCTTGCTACTTCTTTCCTTCTTTCACTTTCTCAAGAGAGACCACCATACACATCATTTTATCACCCCCTTTGTCACCACCATCATCTTTTTTTCATCAACATCGTCGTCATCGTTGTCATCGTCTGTGCCATCAAGTAACCCTCGAGGATAAATATGAGCAAACCAAGCGAGACAAAAAGGAGAGGAATCAAGCAAACTCTTCCGTATCCATAAGATAGGTATCACAACCCGACAGCCCAGCCTCACAGCCATTAACATGATGATATCCATCCATGCATCCAACCATCACCCTACCCTAACCACACCTCAAAACCAGCCTTCATCCACCCAACTGCATCCCTCCGAGGGACCATTCCCATACCCATGCTCAACAAACTTCTGCGCCTACGACTTCTGAAAGAACCAGCTCGATCTCTTATTCTCGACGGGGGTCTGTTGCTGGATGGTGGCGACGGTCGGGTGGACGGTAGGGTCTCCGCCACCACCGCGGAGCGGCTTGGCGATGCGGCTTCCGATGCTGAAGCCAAAACCTCCTCCGCCCGATGAAGAGGTGGTTGTAGTGGCGGCAAAAGGCGAGCCG
>Ga0065720_1019034_pt1 | contig 43423 bp, 34 predicted proteins | sample Thericmetagenome_FD_59107 | JGI IMG/M metagenome (GOLD analysis project Ga0065720, IMG submission 59107) | Thermophilic microbial communities from the Joint Bioenergy Institute, California, USA of rice/straw/compost enrichment - eDNA_2 v2... | ecosystem: Engineered > Solid waste > Grass >... | reverse complement strand
ATTTATACAAAAGTTCATTCTATTTTAATACTTATACTTATCTTAGCTGTTTCATGGATTCTTGAAATTTTGTTAGATTTGTTGATAGCATTTGAAATAAGCCCAAAAGATTGAAAGAAAGCCTTTATGAAGGACTATAAATGCTGATTTAGTCTTGCTTTAGCGAAGAATATGTGACAGCCTCTTACAAGATCTCTTAAATATCAACATCGAATAACTGATCCAACAAATATGTAAAATCTTCTTTAGAATGCAAATTCTTTGATCCAACTTCCTCTGGGAAATAAGTCTGCACGCAGAGCCCAGGATTCTCAATAAAGTCCTCTTTGAAATCCTTATTTGCCTTCTTTTTTGACAAGTGTTTAGTAAACTCCTCCCGACATTCCTTAATACTGCTTAGCAAAATCTAAGATTGATCGAGTTTAATGAGAAATTCTACCTCATTCCTGAGACCTTTTAGCTGCTCAAAGACTTCAGAAGAATTGGTCTTGATGTGATTAAATAACCAGTCTTTAATTTCAAAATAATCGACCACAGGAAATATCATAGTATTTACTTCATTAGCACAATAGTCAAAGAGATCCAACATGACCTCACTCCCAACATCCAAATCATTGCACATCACAAAGATAGTTATCCTAGGCTCTGAGAACATCAAATTGGCATTACCAGGCATCTTCCTTTTCCACAGACTTTAGAAGAGAGCATAGCTTGCTTTTGAAATTCTCTGAGGCTTCCGAAACAATGAAAATGAACCATATTTGGGAGTCTCCTTTCTCTTTTTTTTGAGTGATCATCACATCCTAAGTTTTGGAAAGAATCCAATATTTCATACTGATTTGATTGTGTTGTTGATTTCAAAAGGTACTGAAATACCTTCATTCAGGATGTTCAGCTGGTGCTTTGTAAGACTGTTGGGATTGAAATATACTTTCATAAAATGTAATTACAATTCAAAAAGCATGTTGAATTTTAGTGAGATTCAGTGAATTTGAACTCCATTCACTAAAAAAATGATGTGCTAGTCAAGTCTACGGAGTGGCGTAAACTGTCCATCTCCAGCAATCCCAGTACCGCACATAGTAAGAGCTGATGTTAAAACTTAAGTAGCAAAGAATATTCAGGCTCATGACCTGGTTTAACAGAACAAACAATTGAAAATATATTAGAACAAAAAATTTCCACAATGAAAATGTTCTCAAGTTGCCGAATTTGATTGAATGATTTATTTGTTCTTCTAAAGAAAAACAAAGTGGCTTTCACGAAATATTGGATTGATATATACTCATATATATAGTTAACAAAATAGGTATCATATGCCCAAATTAATTATATATTACTCATGAGAAGAGACAACGACTAAACAAAACTAAAACTAGACATCTGGATGTAAGATGTCGATATAAGGAGGTTTATTCTTATTGGCATTTTCTGCATAGGGATTGTAGACAAATTTAAGGAAAATAATTGCCAGCAAGACCAGGATAAGCAAAATCAAAAGAATTCTCCATAGCTTATCTCTGTAAAGCTCCTTGGCAAAATACTTAATATACTCATTTGCAGTCCTGATATCCTTTTGGGTATCTTTAACATTTATTAAAGCCTTCTGGAGCTGCTGAAGTTGTCTTTCTTGCTCTTCCAAAATGTCATCTGCTACAACATGGGTAGCTCCAACCAATCTGAGTGCATTGTTCAGAGAATCCAAACCTATAACTTATATAAAATTATCAATATTACTACCTGCTTGTTGGACTTTATTCCCCATTGCAATAAGCTGGTCACCTAGAAAAGTAATTTTGACTCAAATTTGGAACCTACTTGTATATGGATTCCTGATCTCCTCCTTTTCTTCAACATAAAAATCAGGATTCTTTGCTTTCTCAAACAATTTTTTGATTTCTTTATATTCCTTTTCAAATTCTGCGCTCATAGCTTTGTAAGGAGCTGCAAGACTTCGATTCTCTGTTTCTAGCTCCAATCTATCAAATTCAAAGGACTCCAGAAGTCCTTGGAAGTCTTCAATCTTTTCTTCGAGCGTTCTAAGAGCCCTTTCTCTTTGAGAAGGTTCTTTTTTCTTCAGAGCTTCAATATCCTTCCTCATCTTCGCTAAGCCTTCTCTTATCAACTCCTCCTTCTCCTTTACAATAGACATTATGAATAGGCTTCCTCAATATAATTTATTGTTCTGATTTATGAATCGAACCAAATTTGATTGTATGTAAATCTTCAACAAACCATATTCTTCCCTATTCTGCTCTAATTCACACTACTTTTGATGTTATACTTCATAAGAAACCAAAGGAACAAAGTCTGAGTCTTCAAACTAAATTTAACACTAAAATGATTCTGTTTGGAAGGATAATTGAAGACCACTGAGAAGAAAGAAGTTTGTATGCTCAGGGAATGGTCTTCTCACTGACTTGCGATAATATGAAATTTGAGTAGAAGTAACAGATAACACAGAGATTTTTTTTTAATTTAATAAAAAATGTCAACTTTGCCTACTCCAGGTTTTAGACTAACAACAAAATCTTACTTCAGAATAATTTACTTATTCTGGATCTTCATTTCCTGCGTCTTAATATATTCAAGTTTGGTCATCATTGATCAAAGCAAAGAAATAAAGGAACTACAGTCAAAACAACAGTTTTATCAAGAATCTCGTGAAGCCTCTTCAAATAATTTCATCATTGTTCTTCAAGAAGAATTATTAGCTTTGAGGGAGGAGGCTAGAAGAAAGGAAGAAACGATTCAAAAGCTCCAAGAAAAGCTAGATCAAAAGGAAAATATTATCAAAGATCTTGTTGCTGAAAACAACGAACTAAAAGAGAAGTTAACAATTTTCGATAGTTTTTATAACATGACCAATATCTTTGATTTCTTTGATATTCCTGATGAAACCAATCATCAAGAGAATAAGGAGAAATCCTTCAAAAATGTTAAAGAGCAGTTTGGCAAGTCTTACAAAAAAGCTAAAGACAATGCCAAGTCGACTTTGAAGAATCTTAAGAAAGAATGGTCTGACTTGATAAATACATTTCAGTAATGTACTCAATTTTGTAAACAAGTTATTTAACCTTTGTTATAACTTTATACTAAGGGCTTAGACTTGAAGATTTTACTACTGAAAAACTATTCCTGAAACGCTTGAGTTGAAGTTGAGTTTTTTTTTGTTCATTTTGAGTATACTCAATACATGAATACGTGGTCCTATAACGATAATTGATGGAACGTGGCGGTCTTCAAAATGAATCAGCTTCAGTAGGATTATTCTAGATCTATCTAGATTTAATAGAGGATTTGAATCAGAACAGTAAAATATCTTGTCAGGCGTGAAAATATCAAAATTACTGGATTGAAAACCGAAATTCTTGTTATATGGCAATTTAACAATCGGAGGTGTTTTTCTGAAGTATGAGTCTAAATTAAACCCTGCTAGGGCAGAATTTAAGTATTAGTTATATTGATATCAATGACGGAGCGGAGGGATTTGAGAGATGCTTTCATTAGAATTTCAGCATCTAAATGAATTCTAAATATCGATTTACTGAATGAGTCGAAGTTTTCCAGAAAGGTGCATTCGAAAATATAAGTAATTAAGACAAGCAGAATAAAAATTAAATTTGGAATGAGCACTCTCTTAGAAAAGAATTCAGAAGGAGTCCGTCTAGATCCGACTCTCCCGATACAAGACATACCTTTAATATCCACAGTTAATAGAATCAAGGATACAGGGGGAATTATAACCCTATCCTTTTACGAAGAAGGTACTAAATATTCCATAATTCAATTAAACTATTAGCTCGTCTGTATTTCGAAAGAAAAGCAGAAACGAATAATCAGATACATAATGGGAGAAACAACGGATTTGAAATAAATCTATCCATCAAGAAAAATAAAGACTATATTGTTGCCAACAATAAAAAGGCGATTCAATATTTTCAAGAGAACCATAATGACTTAGGTGCCTGCCTGATAGATAATGCACTAATGGCATTGAAGGACAGTCAAGTAAACGACAGCAGCGCGACCCTTCTCGTTCTTAAAAATAATAAAGGTTGTTTTCTGATTAGAATGGAGGAATACAAGAAAGCGCTGGATACACTCGAGCAAGCCTACACATCAAGTATAGTCTTATTCGGGAAAGAGGACCTATTATCCCTACTAATCCTAAACAACATTCTCTGTCTCTATTACATCATTGAAAAGATGTATAAAATCAAAGATTTAGAAGCTGAATTCCCAGTTGATAAAATTATAGATAATGTCCCTCTGAACATAACCTGCCAGAATGCTGAGTTCTTTATCAAGTTATATGAGAACTATGCAGATGTATGCTACATAATGTCAGGTTATACAGACGCAAGATATTACATGGATAAATGTGAAGAAGCTTATCATAAGGCATTGAGCATAAAATTGAAACTATTCCCAGAAGTGAGTCCCACAATAGGAAAGTCCTATTCAGACCTCGGAAATGTGTACTACGATAAAATGGAATATGAAAAAGCAATGAAGCTAGTTGAAAAGGCTCTTGATATTCGAAGAAAGTTCTATAAAGACAACCATCTTGATATTGCCAATTCCCTTTCTCAGTTGAGCAGGTGTTATAGGGCTATTAGCAATGACGAGATGGCCTTGAAATTAGAAAAGGAATCCTTTGATATGAAGAACCAAATTTTCAATGGTGAGGTCCAACATAAAAATGTCTTCATAGCCAGCGGTTATCAAGGCCTTGGAAGGATCTACTACAACTATCAGGATGATAAAAAAGCTATAAACTACATCAACAGTGCAATGGAGATAGTGAAAAAGGCCCTTGGGACTAATAACATAAAAATAGCCAATCTCTATGAGGATGCAGGTCTTATCAAGCTTTCACAGAATGACTATAAAGCAGCTTTAAGCTACTTTGAAAATGCCCTAGACATCTATAAAGCCATTTATGGAGAAAGCCATTTCAAGATTTCAATATGTCTTCGATATCTTGGGGTGTATCACAAACAACTGGGAAACTACAAATTAGCTCATGAATATTTTGAAAAAAGATGCCAGTTGGTCAATAGAATCTTCTCGCCAAATGATCCTTATGCCGCTAATGCCTATGAAGACATTGCCACTGTGCTGAATGCTCAAGGAAATTACAATGCATCCCTAGAGTTACATGCAAAAATCTTGGAAATTAGAACTGCTTTCTTTGGGGCTAATAGCCAGTTCACAGCTGATACATACTTCAATATTGGCGTTGTCCGCTACAATATGAAGGAATTTAATGAAGCCTTAGAAAATTATAGTAAAAGCCTAAGCATATATTTGGCTCAATTAGGGGACCATTACAGGGTTGCTACCACATATGATTGTCTTGGAAACTGTTATTCCAAGAAAGGAAAGTACGATATTGCGCTAGAAAATTATCAGAAAGCCCTTGCTTTAAGAAAGAAAATATTTGGAGAGGATCACCTCTATATTGCTGATTCCTATTGGGCGATTGGAAGCTTCTATACTGATAAAGAGGACCATAAGAATGCCATAAATTACTATCAAAAGGCCCTTGCTATCTATAAAAAGCATCTTGGAGAAGAGCACAGTGAAATTGCCAATACATACAATGATATAGGAAGTGCCTATAGAGACATGGGCAAATTTGATAAGGCTCTCTCCTTCTACAAAAAGGCCTTGAGAATAAGGGAAAAATTGTACGGAAGTGAAAATCTTTCTGTAGCCTATTGTTACTATTTTATGGGAATGAACCATCATGAGAACTTTGAGTATGAATCTGCAATCGAAAATTACAAGAAAGCCCTCAAGCTATATCTCAAGCTGCTTGGAGAAAACCATTCAAAGGTTGCTAATGTTTATGAGGTAATTGGAAATGCCTTTTATTGTATGTCGAATTTTGACATGGCGATGGAAAATTACCAGAAGACCCTGGAGATTAGAAAATCTATCTTCAAGGAAAATAATGTGATAGTAGCAGATTCATTCTATAATATTGGCAGAGTGCATAGAAGAAAAGCTAACTACTCAGAAGCTGTCAAGTACTATACAAAGTCACTTAATATATATCAGAAGATCCTCGGCGAGGAGCACACAGAAGTGGCAAGTGTCTATGAAGCTATAGGAAACTCATATAAGAGCGAGGGAAAGTTTGATCAGGCAATGGAATTTTATTCGATTAGTTTAAAAATCAGAGAAAAAGTACTAGGACCGGGCCATAGGGTGGTAGCCCAGTCCTATTACAATATGGGGCTCGTTTATTATTCCAAGAAGAATTTCGTAGCTTCACTGAATTGTTATTTAAAAGTTTTCAATATTTACAGAAAAATATATGGACAAACCCATACAAAGGTCTCAAGCACCCTAGAGACCATAGGTGAAGTCTATAGATCAATGGGAGATGTACCTAAAGCAATTTCATATTATACCATGGCCTATACCATAACAATTAGGCTGTTCGGCCATGGGCATGATTTTGCTAATGAGATAAAAAGAATTCTTGACTATCTTAGAAAGAGCTGCGCAAGGTCGGATCTTAAAGGAGTTACTGTTCAAGTTGATTCTATTTAGTGTATTTTTAGCTAGGCTGAAACCAATCTTTACGTGTTTATGAATTCTTATTTGAGTATGGATAAGATTTACACTGTGGACTAGGTCTTATTTATATTTGTTCTTGAATTTACTTCTTTTGCACTCAAAATCTCAAGACAAACCTTTAGCGTACTTAAAATTAGCATCTAAACCTACTAGACTTTAGGGGATTTACCAAGATATAAGGCCAAATTCTTAAATTTATTGTAAATTATAAAACAACTATGAATTTCAACAAAACTCGTTTTCTTTCATATTTCACTAGGCATTGCTTTTCTACAAAGCCGGCTCATCTGAGCTTCATCTATGTTCCTTCTACAAACCCAAATCCTAACTATACGATGGTCTGGTTACATGGACTCTTCGGAAATGCCAAAAATTTTAAAACGAACATGACACATCCTAGCATAACTTCCCAAGTTGAGAGTTATTCACTAGATCTGAGGAATCAAGGAGATTCTGAGCATAGAAAGACTATGACTTATGCAGAGGTTGCAGAAGATGTCTACAGTTTTATTTTAAGAAGACACTTACAAAATGTTATACTGCTGGGTCATAGCTACGGCGCAAGAGTAGCCATGAAGTTATTAACAAGACATCCTAACGATTTTAAAGCGGCAATTATTGCTGATATGGCTCCTTATGACTATTGGGGAGACAAAGAATATGTTTACATCAGAGGGCTAAAAAGGATAATCGGAGATCTATTAAAAGCAGATTTACATAAGAATAAAGAAGCTATCAGAAGAGATTTTGAGATTATTTCTGGAGACAGGGATATTGCTTTGTCTCTAATAGGCGCTATTGAGAAAGATCCAGAAGGAGGTTTTAAATGGAAAGCAAACTTAGAGACTATCTACGAGAATTTTTCACAATATATAGTTGGGGATCTATTTAGTGATCATGATCCATATGCCCAAAAGTTTAAAGGACCTGTGAAAGTGATATATGGTGGAAAGTCAGATTATGTTATTCCCAAGTCAATCCCTTCCTTCCATACTGTATTTGAGAATTTCGACGAAAAGAGGGACATGGTTGAGCTCCCAGATTGTGGACATTTTGTCCACTTTGAAAGGCCTGAAGAATTCTCTAGGGAAGTTGCGAATTTCCTTTCCTCTCTCAACTCTCGAACTTAAGTGTTCTTGACCCTTTCTTTATTTAAATGTTTTTTATGTCTTTAATGTTTATATAACTATCTCATGGGTAATCTTTGAAAGTATAACTTATTGTGAAAATGGTTCGTGGCTTCATGAATCCTCATCATGAATCCAGGCTAATAAATTTATGTAGGGTGTATATATTTTATCTTTTGTAATAAAGAACAAATAAAAATATGAAAATCCACTTAGCCTTCGTTCTAGCCATCCTCCTTGCCTGTGCAAGCACATCCTTAATCAAGCAATTAAAGAACAAACCTCTTTCCCAACAGAGAGAAAATCCAACCCAGGTCAACGAGAATTTCGTTTATAATATCAGCCAAACAGTCAACAAAAACCTAATTGGCTTAGATTATGCTGCTGAGATCTATACAGGCTATATCCCTGTCGACGACAAAGGTTCCCGCATCTTCTACCATTTATATCCTGCCAATGGAGCTAAGGATCCCAAAGCCAATTTGAATAATAGCTATCCCTTGATCCTCTGGATGCAAGGTGGACCCGGATGCAGCGATTGGTTGGCAGCCTTGACCGAACTAGGACCCTATATCATTGTTAACGACACTAAAGGAAACCAAGTCCCACAATTGACTGCCATTAACTGGAATCAAGGGTATAATCTTTTGTTCGTTGACCAGCCTCCTGGAGTTGGTTTCTCACCTATCGGAGACGGTGTTAACCTCAACAATTCTGTGCAAGCTGCTCAATACATGCAAACCTTCTTGGTCAGCTTCTTCAAAATTTACACCTCCCTCGTTAAGAACTCATTCTATATCTTCGGAGAAAGTTACGCTGGCCACTACATCCCTGCCCTAGCTGCTCTTATTTACTCTAACAGAACCAATAACGGACTTAAATTGAATGGTATTGCTATTGGTGATGGTCTTGTTAATCCTTATTACCATGCTATGGGATGGTGGCAGGCAGCCTACGCAACTGGTGTTGTCGACACCCACACTAGTGACCAAATGAAGGCTTGGGGTCTTGAAGCTCAAAAAGCCTTCAATGCCCTAAATTATTCTGGTGTTGCCGCACTCTTCGATGAAATCATCGGCGCTATTGCTAACTACCCTCAGACTGGAGTCTACGATCCTGATGATTACAGAGATGTCCAACAACCTGGAATCCCTCCCTATGAAATTTGGATTGAGAGCCCTAACATGAGAGCCGCTTATGGAGCTGATCCTGATATCGAATATTCTGACTGTGATGGAACTATCTACACCAACTTCTATGCTGACATTGGCGCCAGCTTTGCTGCCAATATTTCCTATCTCTTAAATAACAATATCCCTGTCTTGATCTATAATGGACAAGATGATTTAGTTATTCCTATTGCGGGAACCAGAGGATGGCTTAACGCCCTTACCTGGAGCAAGTCCGCTAACTGGCTTGCAGCTTCCACTAAATCCTATTACGATTCCAATAAGAATGTCATTGGAACCATTAAGTCTTATGGAGGACTTACCTTCATTGTTGTCAATAAAGCTGGCCACATGGTTCCTGCTTACGTTCCTGCTAATGCCAAGCAAATGATTGATAATTTCATTCAAGGAAAATTCACTTCTACCGCAGAAGAAGTTATTGATGTGTGAAGTCTAAATAGATTTTAACTCTATAATTTCATAGTATTGTCAATCCTCATGAATTAAACACTTAAGGGTAAACAAAATAAACAAGTTTGAGGGGTAGGTGTAATTCTTACGAGAAATTCTGATGACTACAACAGGATTTAGAAAAGTATAACCTATCGTTATTTAATTTTTTATTTTTCATCTTGAATAACCTAAGCAGCAATGGATCAAACTCCGCGATTTATTGAGACATTCGGGGAGGAAGATTCTGTTGACTTCGACCAGGACAACTCCTTCACATTGTTCAACAGTCTTTATTCCTCAAAGCCCAGAAACGATAAAAATTCAAACCAAAATACAACCATTCGCTCCAAAAAATTCAAAGAAATTCAAATGCTCAAAGGTAATCCATCAAAATACCACGCATAAAGCTATAGAAAGAAAAGCTGTCCAAAATAATTTTTTGCTGCAAAGTGACATGGGATTCCAAAGGCCAGATCCATTTCCCTTTGTACATCCTCCGGCGTTCGAAGGCAGCCAAGCTTACTATATTGAGAGTTATCGTGACACTTTCCCAAGACCTCAAGGCTCTCTATTTGGCTCGGATGGTAACTTAATATCGTATATCTTGAAAAATCTTAGTGAAAATCAGAGATCCATTTCCCGTAGTTTATGGTAAAGAAGAATATGAAGATGTGGAAAAAATCCTTTTTCAATATGCACCTCAGAATTACTATTTGCAGAGCAGAATAGGTATATTCTATTATACTGGGCATAATATACTAGAGTCAAACCCTGTTAATTTTGCATTTCCTTCTACAATTGCAAGCGAGACCATAGACAGTCATCATGGAGACTTCCACCATATCGTAAGGGCATAATTGTTTAAAGTAATCAGGTAGGGTGCTTCCCCAGGAAAAAAGCAAAAGAAGTTGGAAAGATTTTATTCAGGAAACAAGCACAAGAGAGATAGAACTAAAAAGATTAGTCAGGAGACATATACTGGCTTTCTCCCTAACGTCGAGAACTCCCCTGGCCACAAAGGAAAGAAAGAAAAGCTCGAAAAGAATTATATGAGCAATAATAGTGATATCCCACTTGCTAATAAAACCATGACAACCTTTGTTCAGGGCCTTCCCAAGATGCCGGAAAGGAGACATAGTCCACAAATGAAGTCTATAAACCCAAAGACTGCTCAGCATAAAGATAAGGACTCAGTAGATTTTCCCAAGCCAGAACCATTAAGAAAGAAGAGCAGTGCTCCCAAGCTTCCAAGTAGAAAGGTTGATGAGAGTCCCAAAAGAAAAGTAATAGACAAGAAAGCTGAGACCTTGGATAAGAAAAATGGCTTCGGAAAGCTCAACTCATCTTTTGATGACTGTAAGGATCAAATTCCTAAACCTGTAGAGCAAAAGCCCCTCAAAGAAATAACTAGACCGACTACCACTAATCTAGAAAGTAGAGCCAAGATTAGAGATAAGACCAATCTAGTAGTCCCTCAGTCAGTTAATCCAAGAAAAACAAATGGCGAAGAGAATAAAGAAACCCAAATACTCACCACTCCTAACAAAAATACAGAGAACATAAATCCCACACCCAGTAAGGATGAAAAGCCTACAACTAACAATAATACCAACAATAATACTAACAATAATACTCCTGCTCAAACTACTCAGGCATCTCAGCAAAATGCACCTCAAAATCGTCCTAAAACACCTCCAAAGGTCGCTTTCATTCAGAAAAAGAATATTAAGCAAATCGAACAACTAGTCAAAGTAAAGGGAGGATATGATCATAGATGTGATATGAATGAGTATCTAAGGAGAAGGGGTCTTAAGGAAAATCTTAGAGTTTTTTGTTTCAATTCCAGGGATGAGCATATAAAGAGAGCTCTGAAAAGGCTTGGATGGATTGAGAATCCAGCTTCCACTTCTGTGTTCTTTGATCTAAAATGGACTTATACAGACAATGAATCTGATTATTCAAGCCTGAGAGAAGGGCAATATTTCAATCACTTTTTGAATAACAGGGAAATAACAACCAAAAATGGACTTATTGAAAACCTGAGAAATTATAGCCAATATGGAATAGATATTTGGAAGTTCTTCCCAAGAGCTTATGACTTAGGACATGTTCATGAGCTCAAGGAATTCCAAGAGGATTTTGAGAGGACAACCCTAATAAATTTGGTCAAGAAGCACTGGAAATATGTGAAGATGAGAGGTGATCCTGAGAAAATAAAGCGAGTTAAGGAGAAATTTAGGAAAAAGCAGGAGCGAAAGCGTCCTAGAGTAAGCAAGAAGAAATTCAAGGAATATTTCTACGAGGAATTTGTGAGAAATGAGAACTTTGTGGTTCATATGGGATTAATTGAGATTATCATAAATTGTGTTAGAGGACTAGTTCATCAATATAAAGATCTTGTTGATGAACACTCCCTCCACGCCTTTAGCCAGCTGAACCAAAAGACAAAGATCTCTTTACTCCACTATAGCAATTATAATCCACCTTATGATAAACTTACTCTAGCTGAAAGAAAAGTTCTTGGAGGGAGTGAAGAAAATTGGGAGACTCCTAACGAGCTCCTTATGTACAAACTCTACAAGTTCAATAAATATCTCAAGAAATATATCCCACAGTATCACATAGATGGATGCCATAACATCTGGATTATCAAACCCTCAGGAAACTCAAGGGGATCTGGTATTTTCCTTGTCAATGACCTAGAAAGTGCACTTGACAGTGGAGCCAAGAACCAGGCCCGTATTGTCCAGAAATACATTGAGAGGCCCTTGATTATCAATGACTTCCCTATTGAGGCTGTGAATGGCAAGAAATTTGACATAAGACAATGGGTCTTAGTGACAAGCCTCAACCCTTTAAAAATATACATGTTCTCCTCAAGTTATATGAGAATCTGTAGTTCGAATTTTGATCTGTCAGATATCAAGGATAACTTCAAGCATTTGACTAACTTCAGCTTGAACAAAGTCAACTACAAGAACAACATAGAAGAGAGTATCTGTCATACTGAAATACTTAAAACATATCTCGAAGCCAAGAGAAAAATAAACTGGGATAGAGATATCAAACCAAAAATCATAGAAATTATCATCAATACGCTTTCCTGTGGTGCCGAAGTCATGGAGCATAAGCCTGGATGCTTTGAGCTCTATGGCTTTGACTTACTCTTGGACTATCAGTGCAACCCTTGGCTGTTAGAGGTAAATCTCAGTCCTGCATGCACAGAAAGAGCAGACTGGCTTACAGATATGCTGGATGACATGGCCATGGGCATGTTAGAATTGGTCCTTCCTCCTGATTACGTAAAGCCTCCCGAGCAACACTTTGATTCTCCAGAGAAAATGCCTGAAGAATCTGATGTAGCTAGTCCTAGGAAGGTTAATAAGACTCCTAGGACTCAGAGATATTATCACTGGGAACCGATATATGAGGGAGAGCAGATTAAGGAAACTGCCAATAATATAAATATGGCACTTGAGGTTGTTGGAGTCAAGGCAAATATTAAGAAAGAAAAAGAAATTGATAAAAAATTCTTTGCATATATGTAATCTTTTTTTTTTCTTAATTCTAATTCTCTAGGGCTGCTATCCAAATACAAAAGACTGTTAGGATGTTCCTTGCCAAGCGCAGAAGGTTAAATTTGAAGAGAAATAAAATGGCGATTGTGATTCAAAAATATGCAAGAAGATACCTTGCCCGAAAGGAGCTTAAAAGGTTGAAGGAAAAGCAGGCTGCCAGGGTCATCTCAGACATTGCAAAGATGTATCTTTATAGGAGACATTTGCAACGTAAAAAGGAAAATAAAGCAGCTCTCAAGATCCAAACTCGCTATAGAGTGGTTCTTGCTAAGAAAGTCTTGGGAAATCTAAAGTTTGGGCATATGGTAAAGAAAATCCAGAGTTTGTGGAGAATGGTTCTAGCCAAGAAGGAGAGATTAAAGCTTAGAAAGAGATTAACCATGACCATCAGGATACAGAAATTCTGGAAGAAAAAGTTCAAGGAAATTATTAGGAAAGTCGTCAAGATCCAAGCATTCTGGAGGATGATGAGAGGCAAATTCGCTTTGTTCAAATTGAGAAAGAGGCTTCAGTCTTGCATAAAAATTCAGTCTGGAATAAGAATGTGGAGGGCTAAAATTGAGAAGAAGGAGTTAATATTGGAGAGACAGACAAAATTACTCCATCAGAGGCAATTATTCAAGCAGAAGATTCACTTCATAAATCGATTGAAATTGAACGCGAAATATGCTGAGTTTTTTGACAAGCTGAATAAGGTCTTTTATTCAGTTTGCTTCAAGGCTATAAAGGTTAGAGGAATAATCAGAAATCACAACGCCAGGATCATTCAAGGAATGCTTAAGATCAAGAGAGCTAAAAGGAAATTAAGAAGGCTGAGAAGAATCAAGGCTGCCATTACTCTTCAGGTAAATTTGACAAACTAAGTTTCTAATTTGTTAGGCATTTTGGAAAATGGTTTTGAAAAGAAGAAAATATTTAGCTTTCCTTAGCAGAATCAAGGCAGCTATAGTGATCCAAAAGTTTGTCAGGATGTTTTTGGCAAAACAGAAGCTGAAATACCTTAAGGGCAAGAAAGAGCTTGAACTTTATAGCAAAGCCCTAAGAGAAAAATTGGAGCAAGAGAGAAAAGCCAAAGAAGAGGAGGAACAGAAGCAAAGGCGTGATAGACTTCAAAAGAAACTTGAAATGGAACTCAGGCAAAAAGAACACATAAAATATTTACATGGATTTATTGGGCCAAATAGACCATATTCCCGAGGGAAGGCTCCTGTCAATGCGACGATCACAACAACTAATACCAAGCCAACCTCAGGAATGACTACCACTAGAAAGAATGATTATCCTTTGTCAAATCCCAAGGAAAATGGTGGTATATCCAAGATGACATCAATTGAGACACTGGGAAATATATACCTGAAGAAACAGGGAGCAATTATTCCTAGGGCAAAAGGCCCTAGTCCTTCAAACGCCCTACATCCCAATATAAATGGAGGAAGAATTACCAAGCAAAGTTCGATTAATTCGGTGCTTAAAAATTTGGACATGAGTCAGATGTCTGAGGGTGAGAGCATCAACTATGACTCACTGTACCAGATTTTTACCAAGAATCATAAAATATAAGTCGTATTTATTATCTAACCTACTGTTTGTATGCTTGTTCTGCTGCAAGAGCAAATAGCTTTATCGTTGTCAAATTTCTTCTCTGTATTATCTTTATTTGATTTTCACTCACTTCTTGATCACTCACTTTCGCCGTAAGCTCAATCTATTTAAGAAGAAAAAAATCAGACTTTCCACAATCTCAATAAATTATTAACCTCCTATTCGAATTTGATCCTAATTCAGATATTCAACTACAAAAAGCTGAATCTTCAAGATTTGGTTATTTTGAATCAAATTAATGATGCTTTTCAAAGTCAAGAACTAAGACGAAATTTTTGAGATATTGAAAATCTTTTCTGTTACAGAACTCATAACAGCCTGCAAGTTCCCATAATAAACACTCGTGTGAAATATGATTTGGCAAGTGTTTCTTCGAGTTTCTTACCAGGACTGCCTCTAAGAGGATATTGATTCTTGTAACTGAAGATTTTGGAACTGAGAGGATTCTGTTTCCTAAGGTTAATACAGCTAGTTAATCGATTAAAACAATACTGAATTAAATACAAAAGCTTCATAAGTAAAGAATGGAAACTTTAACATGGCTCTGGCTGTATGATAAGCGCTGGCTGTTCGGCGTAAAGCCTCCAAGTCTCTTCAAAATATGGTACTGGCCATTCACATCATTTTTATCTTTGATAGGACCTTCCCTTTATTAAATAATGCAATATTCCTTGCTTTCCTCCTGTATTACTCAATGAGTCATCAGGACAAATGCTATGATTCATTTAGAACGTGGATTGAAATCAGACAATATCTGCTGACACTCATAATGATAGGAATTATCTGGGTGTTGCTCGAAACATCCTCACATCGTGAAAAGGTAAAACCTTAAACCTTTTATTGAATTTTATAGGAGAATAAGTTATTGGGGACTTATAAGAAGGTGAATCCCTTCCTGACTAAGAAGCATAATTACTGGTAACTTATTATTGTTTTTCAAATAATAATTTCATTTAGGCTTAGAAGAAAGGTCCTAATCTCGTTCCCAGGCTTAGGTCTATTCTTCATTGGAGCTCTAAACTGGTTTTGGACTGGATATGGGGTTAATATGATTTTCAAAGACTATCAATCATACTCTGCTTGTCCGCAGTTTATGAATAATGTGTTTTGGGGAAATCTGTTCATCACGTCCATGTTTGCTGTCCCTATTATGTGGATCTTTTGCTGGATGATTTTAATCAAGGGAATATCGTTAATTTTGGGACTTGTTGCTCCTGGAGTTTTAATTTGGATTAAGAAAAAGCTGAATGCAATCTAATACTTTCAACTAAACTACTCGTTTATGTATCTTAAACTATTGTTTTCTTGTCTTACATCAGTTTTGAAGTATTAGCCCTGATAATTTATTTTCATATGGGATACAAGTGTTCCTTTGCAACTTTGTATTACTTATATATTACAGCTTAATTAAAATAGTCTTTCTTGTAGGGAAGAAGCTTTCCTTGGATCTTACAATGGGTGAAGAACAGCTCATGTATTCTATTTATAGCCATAACAATATTTTCATATTCCTTTTCTGGATTCTCTCTTTGTGCCAATCTGTTGATATATGTCAGCAAATCAGTCTTTTCAAAGTCCTCTATTACTCTACCCAATTATATAAATAACCAAAGTAGTTTACGGGATGAATTTAAAGAGGTCAGATAACACCACAGATGGATCATCCTTGAAATAACTGATTGTATCTAAAATCTCAAGCTATATATGACTAAGTATACCTTCTTCAATAGCTCTCAAGACAAATCCAACTGTGACTATTTCCTCAAGAATTCCCATTTTCCTCTAGAAAATTATCTAAATCCTAACTTTATTTACTGATGATATTAACAATTTCATAAAATAGGTAGAGTCCAGGAACAAATAGTACTCCCAAGGATCAACCTGAATCTTGAGTTCCTTCATTAAAGAGAGGGCTTCTTTTTGTTCACGTAACTATTAATAATTATGCATATTGCTCTCTTGTTTACCTTAAGAAGAAGATCATTGAGTCTCTTTGATAAATGTGCGATCCAAGTTGGTTGATTAAAATGGTATATTTTGTTAGGCTTGCAGTCGACTTTGGGCATAGCATCTATAGTTTTTACAAAGAAAAATGATGAAATACTTCTGTATAAGGGATCTCTCAAATCGAATTTTATTCTGACATCGGCTAACGACTCTAATTGGAAATAATAGTTCTGGATAGATGTTTGATGTTCAGGATTTGCTTGGTTATTATCATATATCTAGATATTCAAACTGATAATTCACTCTTACCAAAACAGCGGTCAATGATGAAGAATCTTCAAAGCATCCAGTTGAATTATAGAATTCTTGGAGGAGATTAAGGGGAGCCTAGAGGTTCAATTTAATAACTCAAAGATAATACGAATGGTTGGTTTAGGGTATTGAAGAGTTGGATTTCTTTAATATAATGTTCGACTATGTCATCAAACACAACAACGACTTCATTTCCTTGTTGTCTTAGCAGATTAGCATAAGCTAAACCAGCAAAGGGAGCAAAATATTTCTCAGCGTCTTTTCTGCTAGTAGCAGAGAAGATCACGACATCGTCTTGGGCTCCTACAAAAATTGGCTATTACTCCTTTTCAATTTACCATAGTCTGTAAGTTGTTTGAGTACAGTATTGGCTTCATTTACATTGACATTTATGTAGACAGCCTTTTTACTTTTCTTGGTTTTAACAAGCTCATCCCCTCTGAGGAACTGCACTAAAGTCTGCACAGCCAAAGATGTCTTTCCTATGATCATATCAGATTGGTTATTATGACTCATTACCTGTTCCAGATTCTCCATCAAAGCAGATAAAGTTACCCCTGAATAATGGCTGGGTAAAATCAACGGCGATATTCCCTGTAAACAGTTGAGTGGTACGAGATTTTCTTCCACTTTTTGATGGAGTCTTTTTATAGATTTCAAGGCGGGGTCCATCTGGGTTTTTCTGCTCACCTTGGATAACCTTGCCACTGTAATTGACAATCTTTCCAAAGTTTGTGAAATCGGCAACAGTTTCGAGACCAATTTTTGGGTTATTAGAAAATTTCATAGCATCTCCAACCTGGGCTCTAGGAAGATTAGTTATGTCTAGAAATGAGATACTTAGTATCAGATAGGACAATAGCTGAGGAGATTTTCTCACTTATGGCTAATACTATGGCTTGTTTGTCGTCTGGGGTGGTCACTATACTCTTATATCCGATGGGGAAGTTCTTAGGATTGCTGAAGAAAATAACTCCGTCTAAAGAATTAGAACTTTGATGTGCTTTGTACTTTGAATATCCATGATTCTTCCTTGACTCTCTTCAGGAACAAGTTTTCCATATAATTTTGTCAATTCTTCAGAGAGAGGCCCTGCGAAATGATTCTGGGCCTTATATGTTATTGTCTTATTTTGAAACTTGGAGAAAATTGAAGAGGTCTTAGCAAAAGACTTGAATAACATACTTCCTATATCAATTAAAATTAATTCGGGTGAGGAAAGCTTATCAGTATCTTTTGCCTTTTCAAACCACTATAACAGCTATTTTCCCTAATAAGATTGAGATTAACCTATCTCAATATAAGAATAATAGCTTCCAGCAAGCAGTCCTGACTTATTGGATTTTTAAATAATTCTCTGTGCATATGTGTTTATTTAAGTACATGTTATGAGGCTATACCTGATTAGCGTTGTATCAACTGATTGTCTAATTAACTGTAAGTCTTTTTCTGCATTTTCTCCAGGATAAATAGCAAATTAAGATCTTTAATATAATTTGTAAGTTGATGGAGAATTCTGATAATTCTATTGAATTACCTCTTTTAAGCAAGAGTAGCGAACAAGTAAGAGCAGCAAAAGCTGCGAATTACTCTCGCTTTGAAGATATTGTGACACTCCCTGATGAAAAAGAAAGATATCAGACAAAACAATCATTTTGGAAAACCTTCTACTTTGCTGACATCTTTCCACTGGTCAAAAGGATCAACGAAGATCATAGAGAAGTTGCTCCAAGTGAAATTCCATTACCATACATTGATGAGATAAATGTTGAGAAAAAGACCTTTGAGCTAGATGCTAATTGGCAAAAGCAGCTTGGTCAAAAGAATCCTAATTTTGTTAGGGCTCTTTATGACACCTTTAAATCCGAATGGTACAAAAGAGGGATTGGAACCCTGATTGTATGTACTCTTCATTTCATTTCGACCTTGATTCTTGGAAAAATGATCCAAATTATTACAATGCACAATCTTGGCGAGAATATGCCAATTACGACCACTATCATGTGGGCCATACTTTTTGGCGTAACATATTATAGTACCCAGTACCTGGAGATGTACAATTGGTACTATTATGAATACTTCTCCTTAAACGTCAAAAACACTATCATGAATTTTGTCTACAAGAAGCTCAACTGTGTTGCTTTAAGCTCACTCCAGCATATCAATCTTGGAAAGGTTCTGAACCTTCTATCTAACGATCTCAATGATATCCCTAATAAGAGCATTTTCCTTTGGCCTCTGCTAGTCAGTCCCTATAATGTCTTTATGGCTGGATTTCTGCTCTGGAATGAGTTCGGACCATATTCATTAATTTCCTTGATATCCCAATGTCTCTTTGTCTTACTTTCAATGTGGATTTCTAGCAAAAGTTCAGGAATGCGTGATCACAAAAATAAACTCACAGATATGAGAATTAAATATACCAATGAGCTAATAGAATGTATCCGCCTGATCAAGCTATATGCTTGGGAAAAACCATTTAGCAAGATCATCAATAGCCTAAGACTAAAAGAAACCCTTGCTTATATGGATCTAGCCCAAATTGAAGCCTTTAGTAAGCCTATTGCCGAAGTCTCTATGTTCGTCTCCTTATTTGTCACCTGCATTTTGTATAACTGGGGAGGGGGAATCTTAACCCCTACAAAAGTCTACTTCACCATTTCTATATTGTTCTTCACCAAAAGAAGAGTTCTATTCCACTGTGCCCAAGGTACTCTCTTCCTGGTCAATTTCCAGCTTATGAAAAAGAGACTTGAAGATATCCTTTTTGTCAAGGATATCTTATCATTAAAGGATTCATTCAAGAGAAAGAAGTCCAAAAGCAATTCGAGCAATAGCTCAGTAATTTCATTTTCCAATTTTACAGCATCTTGGAGTGAAGATCAGTCCAAACCTTGCTTGGATAATATCTCAACAGTGATTCCCCAAGGCAAAATCACAGCAGTCATAGGAAAGATCGGTGCCGGCAAAACTTCCTTCCTCCTTTCTTTCCTCGATGAAATACCATTTACCTCAGGGAAGGTCACTCGTCCTTCTAATATCGCCTATGTTGAACAAGAGCCTATCGTATTTTCTGACTCCATCAGAGAGAACATCCTCTTTGGACAAGAATACGATGAACTCTTTTATAAAGAAGTCATAAAAGCTTGTGGATTGGACCAAGATTTGAAGCAACTAGATCATGGAGATCAAACACTTGTTGGTGAGAGAGGAGTTACGCTGAGTGGAGGACAAAGGGCAAGAGTCTCCCTTGCTAGAGCTGTCTATTCTAGAAATGATGTCTATCTTCTAGATGATCCCTTATCAGCTGTTGACAGCAAAGTCGGAAAGCAGATCTTCGAGAATGTTATCAAAAAAGTGCTTAAGGGAAAAACTGTGATCTTAGTGACTCACCATTTAAGCTATGCTAAAGAAGCCGACAATGTTATAGTCTTTGATGAGGGTAAAATTATTGCTCAGGGAACTTTCGAAGAAGTCCAAAATAAGGACATCAACTTGTTGAAGCTCTTTGCGAAGGAGAATGAAAGCCAAGAAGTTGAAGAAGAAAAGATTCCTGCTGCCCTGCCTAGAATATCTTCTACTAGAAGCTCCGTTGCAAGTGAAACAAGCCTTCAATTGAATGAGGAAGAACAAACCTTGGAACAAGAAGCTGCAACCAGCACCTCTCTATCCACCTACATAAATTACTTTAAGCAATCTGGGAATCTTGGGCTAGTATATGTGACCCTTGCAATCTACTTGGCCTCTGCGCTATGTATGATTGGATTTACCAGATATGTGGGATATTGGGCAGATGAACAGAACAAGGCCTATTATTTATCCCAGCAAAATAATACTCCATTTGAATTCAATAACACTCCTTATTTGCTAGTGTGCGGTATATTTATTGTGGGAAGTGCCTTGTTCATGTATTTGAAACTGATAATGACCATCAAATTCTTCTTGACCACTAACAGTAAATTACATGAGAAGATGCTGAATTCAATTTCTCGTTCCATTGTCTATTTCTTTGACAAAACTCCTTCTGGAAGAATTGTTAACAGATTCTCAAACGATCTCGGTGCAATGGATAAGAACACCTGGTTGAATGTTGTGGACTTCCTTCACACATTTTTTGACTGGGCTTTAGTTCTAATTTACCTCTGCCTTACAACCTTCCACATGATCATCCCTCTTTCCGTAACCCTATATTTCCTAGTAAAAATAAAGAACTTTTGCTCAAGAGCTTTAATCCTAAGCAAGAAAATGGAGCTTGCTGCCTTGAGTCCAGTTTATTCCGAGATTTCCTCAACTTTAAGTGGACTAATTATCATTAGAGTGTACAAGCAAGGAGCAAGGTTCATTCAAAAGTTCTTGGATCTTGTCTATCAGACCACCAAAGTCAGTTATACTCAGTCAAGAATTCAAAGAATATTTGGAGTTTTACTGCAGACATTTGTTTATTTCCTCGTTGTTACTGGACTGTTTATCTTCATCATAGCTGCTTATTATGGAGGATTAGACTCAGCCCTATTTGGTCTGGCTCTTTATTACTTTATTATGATGGGAACCAATAGCGTCTTTATGATCAGATTGACCATGTTTATTGACATCAATATGCAAAGTGCCCAAAGAATGCTAGAATTTACCGATATTGAACAAGAGGCTCCTAATGAATTATACGCTGACAAGCAAGTTTTACAAGAACATAATGATGTCTGGCCCAGCCAAGGCGAAGTCAGCTTCCAAAATGTTCACTTGAAGTACAGAGGTGCCTCTAGATACGCTTTGTGTGGAGTTGATTTCACAATTCCAGCTGGTTCAAAGATTGGTATCGTGGGAAGAACTGGAGCTGGAAAGTCCTCATTACTTCAAGCTCTGTTCAGAATGGCCGAAATTGAAGAAATCCCAGGAAGTCAAATTAGAATCGACGGTGTCCATATCAAGAGAATAGGTTTGGAGTTCCTAAGAAAGAATATTTGTATCATTCCACAAACTCCTATTATCTTCAGTGGAACCATCAGAAGAAATCTAGATCCTTTCGATGAAGTTCCAGACTCGAAATTATGGGAGGTCCTTGAAGAGGTTAACCTTAAGACTTATGTGGAACAGCTTGATAAAAAGCTAGATACTGAAATTGGTTTTAGCAGTTCAATCTTTAGTGCTGGTCAAAAACAGCTAATCTGTTTGGCAAGAGTCCTCCTAAAGAAAAGTAAGCTCTTAATTCTTGATGAAGCAACAGCAAATGTGGATATTGAGACCGATGATTTCATTCAGAATAAAATAAAGGAAAAGTTTGCAGGAGCTACTATTATGACTATTGCCCATAGACTTACAACGATTGCTGATTACGATAAGATTATGGTTTTAGAAAAGGGAAGAATAGAAGAATTTGATCATCCATATAAGTTATTGGTTGAGAAGGTTGGAGATCCTACAATCACAAGAAAAAATGGCATGTTCGCTAAGATGGTTCTGAATAATGGAGAAAAGACTGCTAATAAAATCTTTGAAATTGCTTATGCTTCCTATGAATGGGCAAGGAAGCATAAGGGTCATGTGTAAGTACATTTGTATCTATATCCTTTGTAATCTTATTTACACAGTATCTGATTAAGGATATAAAAATTACAATATTCTCCAGGATATAAAAATCAAGTAGCGAAGGTGATAAAGTTAATAAATATTCGAAGAATTAATAAATAGTATTAACAAGTATCATAGAAATAAGGGCCCCGAGAATAATTCCCATGAAATTTGCAATATTGAGCAAATTCATGCTGACTTCTTTCTCTCCCTGTGCAATCTTTTCATCTTCAATTATCATATATACAACATTAGCATAGACCGTTCCTCCCATCAAACCAACCCAAATCATTAAGAAGCACATTATTGAGAGTGCAACTCCACCATAATAGGCAATTATTCCCCAAGCTATGGCATTTATGAATTGCATACATGTCAGATAGTGAACCCTCCTGATCTTCATATAGTTAATTGAGCTTCTGGAAATCAAGACCCCGAATTGATAGAACAGAGTCAATAGAATGAAAGTCTACTCGTTGAAAAAAGAACTCAAAAACCTTACGTTTCTGAGAGCTGGATCCTCGGAATCCATATTTCCAGTTGTTGCCTGATCTGCAAAAGCAGTAATATTCAAATACTCGAATACATAGACCTAGAGTTAAGTGATTATAAAATCTTGCCTTACAAGACCCAAATTTAGCAAGAAATAGCCAATTCTAGGCCACAGTAGCTTCAAGCTTTCCAGACTTAAGTTCTGATTAACAAGGGAATCGACATCTTCCTGAGGTTCCATATTCACATTGTTTGATGGGGTATTAAGTCCTACAACTTCATCCTCATCAGGTGGTAACATATCTTCTAGGAAATTATTAAAAGCTTCGTTGATGGCTATTTTTCTCTGCCTCTCTAAGTAAGCGAACGCAAACCAATAGACGATATTGATTGGTATCATGTACCAAAATATCTACACATTATCTAAGTTATCACACTCATACCAAGTGATCTGCAGTCTCATAGAATCTCAGCACAAGATTTATAGAAGTTCCAAAGAGCCCTGCAAGTCCAGTACCTGCACTCCAGCCATAGACTACATCAGAATGGAATCCCTTCAAATATCCTAAACTTTAAAAATCTAGTTCAATAATGATAGAACCTAGCATGGTTAGCTCTCCAATAGTAAAAGCTATTCCCATAATAAAAGTTCCAATGAGCGCCATAATAAAACCTGCTCTAGATGGAATAAGATTGCTGATTCCTAGTAGGGCATAGGCTAATGAAGATAACAGCAAAGTCATCTTTATCTTCATTGCATGACGTATTTTAAGTAGGAATCTGGAGTTTAGCAATGTCAGCAAGACATTTATCACTGCCAGCAAGCTACAATGATAACGAATAACAACGTGCTCTTACAATGTGAAAATTCCCATGAACTTATCCTCATGAAATTTGTGTGCTAGACTCTGTGCTGAAGTCAATACCAAGACATATCCAGTGTTATTTATGCATCCTATTATGAAAAAGGCCAGAGAAGAATCAGGATTATGTTTTGCTTTCTAGTTATATAAGGTTTTCAATAGGCTTTGTACTTTATTGGATCCTCGCTCTATTCTATCATAATTATCCGTTGCTGACTCACTCATCATTGTCTTAATCTCATAATCGCGGTCCATTTTCTGTGCAAAAATTTTATTTATCCATATTATTGCTTAAATCCAAGATTAAACTTTCCACAACTTCGAGAAACTTTCAGCAGACTTTTGATTCTTTTTCTAAACTCCATTTTGTGAATCCTTACGAGCTGTCAAACCCAATTCCAAAAATGCAATAGCGACCCGGTTTAGCCTTATCTTATCAAAATTTAAGAATGATGTAAATGATCAGTGAAAATGGGGAAGTTCTAATTAAGGCTAAAATAGACATCAAGACAAGGAGATCTGTGTCAAAACAGTCTCTTTTTGAGATATCTTTGAGGTTTACTAGGATTGAGATTAAATAAAAAAAACGCTCCTGGGTGGGTTTGAACCACCGACCTACAGGTTAACAGCCTGGCGCTCTACCGACTGAGCTACAAGAGCATGTAGTGAATATATCTCATGACTCATATATTAGTCTTGTCCCTAAGGGTGGGGTTTGTGTATGAGAAAAAGGAGTCTATTTTTGATGAGCTTGGGCAAATGGAACTAGCTATACAGATTACGATTTTGTTGAAATTTCGCACTTGCTCAGAAATTATTTTAAGGATTCTCAACAATTTTGGTTATAATACAAATTAATTCTCAGATGCAAAACCAAAATAAGTATGTGTTAACCTATTGGAACTGCAGAGGCAGAGCTCAACCTCTCCGATTCCTGTTAGAATATCTTGGTATTCCCTACGAAGAGAAGAGATATGAAATCAAGGATGCTATGGATTGGTTCGCAAAGGATAAGCACCAATTGAATCACCCTTTCCCCAACCTTCCCAATCTCAAGGATGGAGAAAGAATAGTCACAGAAACTGAGGCAATTTATCAATATATCTGTAAAAAGGCCAACAGAAAAGATCTCCTTGGTGCTAACGAGGAAGAAGAAATCGATGTTTGTACCACTAGATGGTTCCTTCACGATCTAGCCTATGCTATTGGAGAAATTGCCTACAACAAGGACTTCGAGACTATCAAGGATGCTGAACTAGAAAAGAAGGTAGCTCCTAAGTTGGCTTACATTTCTAAGTTTTTGGGCGAAAAAGAATTCCTTCATGGACATATCACTTACGTTGATTTTCTCTGCTACGAACTCCTTACTATTATGGAAGCCCTCAAGCCTGAGATGCTTGCCAAGAATCTCAAGGACTACATTGAGAGATTTGCGAACCAAAAGTTCATGAAAAATTACATGGCTTCTGATAAATATATCAAGAGGCCTTTCTATGGTTTGGCAACCTGGAATCCTATGGAATAGTTTTACTTATTTAAAGTGTATGGGGCCAGTATGTATACAAAGTTATTTATATTTGGCATATGTTAAAGACAATGATTAAATTCTTATAGTAATTTTTCGCAGTGTAATAGGATAAAACCTAGATAAAATCATTCAGTAAACAACTAGCATTGAAACAAAGCACACTTAGAGTGTTATTATATGCTTTTACTTGTCATAACAATGTTTGTATTTTATATAATTTTATTTGGATACAGATATCTGTAACAGATATAGCGCCAAACACTTGTAGCAGGTCATGTTTACTATTGCACACCTCCTTGATGAAGAAAACTGCAAAATACTTCCATAACTTTCTTTCAAGTGGCACCAGAAACAAATTCCCAAAGAAGATTCGAATTAATAAACCAACAGAGTAAGAACTTTGATAATTGTCTTTCTTTACTTTTCTCAACCATACCAACCCTCTCAAGATCCCTCCTACCACGAATCCTTACCAAAATCGATCTCTAATTGTCTTTCACAGGAGAGGTGGTATTGTCTACTATAAAAAAAATTGTCCATCGAGTCCAAGTTTGAAGAGATCACCCAGCTAACAGTTGTTTTGTTGAGTATTTGCTTATATTCAAAAGCACTGTAAGCATTCTTCACAATCTGGTTCAGAATTTTTGCAATAAAATCAATTTAAACTCTTAAATGGAAACCCAAAACAAGTACGTCTTAGTCTATTGGGACTGCAGAGGAAGAGCTCAGCCTGTCAGATACCTCCTGGAATATCTTAGCATCCCTTATGAAGAAAAGAGGTATGAGATTCAGAATGCTACAGAGTGGTTTGAAAAAGACAAGCACGAGCTAAAGCATCCTTTCCCCAACCTTCCGTATCTAAGAGATGGTGAGAGGATTATTACAGAGACAGAGGCAATCTATCAATACATCTGCAAAAAGGCCAACAGAAAAGACCTTTTAGGTGCCAATGAAGAAGAAGAAATTGATGTTTGTACCACTAGATGGGTCATAAATGATGTAGCTGTTGCCATTGCCGAAGTTGCCTATACTGAGAACTTCGAAACTATTAAAGATGCACAACTCGACGAGAGGGTGGCTCCCAAATTAGAATATCTGTCCAAGTTTTTGGGCGAAAAAGAATTCCTTCATGGACATATCACGTATGTAGATTTCATCTTATATGAACAACTTGTTATAATGGAAGCTCTCAAGCCCGAGATACTTGCCAAGAATCTCAAGGACTATATTGAGAGATTTGCTAACCAAAAATTCATGAAGGATTATATGGCTTCAGATAAATATATCAAGAGACCTTTCTTTGGCTATGCCTATTGGAATCCTATGGAGTAGTTCGAGCTTTATTCAATACTAAAATATGGAGGGTTTGTACTCAAAGCTTATATTATGATATGTATTGAACCACATATCATATCATAAAAATTTTCCCCCATCAACAAAGATAGGAGGAGGGTAGATTGAACATCTTATACGTTAGCGAGTAAGTTGATAGAGTGAAAAAGTCTTCTAGGTAATTTACAATGCGCCATTTTTGTTTGATACAAACTCGAAATTGATCTCTAATATAGTTTAAACGATCGAAAAATAAATTCAATTTGCGCACATGTTAGTAATGAAAAGTCTCTCCAAATCCAAGTGTCACGTCGTTTTCACGACTTCATATCACTCGTTCATGAAAAAATTCCCTAAATTCATCCACAAATTTACTATCAGATCTCGCAAGGAAACATTTTCCTTAAGGAAATTCAAATCAGTGAAATATGTTAGAAAATTTCAGGATATCTCTCAATCCCTAAAGCTCCCCAAGTTTATTCCTATCTACCAAGCCCACTCCCATACCCTCAAGGAGGTTTCTCCTTCAGTCAGGATCAGAAAGATCTCTTCACGATTTCATCATCTGGAACATATATACCTCGATCTCTATGACCTCTCTAGCTGGAAATCAGCCATAGCCCAGCGCTCATATGCTTTTATCACAATGGAAGGCTCATTTATGAACTTCCTGATGAGAATCTTTCAAAATATTACAAATAAGGACGTAAACAAGAAACTTTTGGATTCCATGGGTCCTAGGCTCATGAGGTCCATTGCTCACACTAGGACTCTCAAGAGCATTAAACTAAAAGGACAGGGAGATATGTATATGATAGCATTCATGAAAATATTGTGTCATGTCCTTCCTTCACTTCAAACGCAAACCACCTTTCAAATAGACATTGGCCAGATTGACTCTAATATCCAAGAGACTGCTTTTGTGGACCTGTTTAAGCAGCTTTTGCAGAAAGTCAGTATGCTGAGGCTAAAAGCTGGAAGAAACAACGCTTTGACAAAGACCTTCTTTGAAAATAAATCCACCTTCGAATGTATACAAAAACTCGATCTCTCGATCTGGATGCCCGGCCACCAGCATTTTTCCTTCCTTAAGGAAACCCAACAACTGGTCAACTTATCTCTATTATACCTGAAGATTCGCTTCATTAAAAGTGAAGAAATTTATAGCTTCCTTGAATCTTTCACTCTACCTGCAAAGGTAAGAGACGTAAGATTAAGAGTAGAATCCCTCAAGACCTCAGAATCAATAGTCTCCATTCCCTATGATATCATAGAGACCTTCATTAACAAATGGAATGGCCTTGAGAACCTTAAGGTCTGTGGACTTGAGTTCTACTTCCCAGCTTATAAAAGTATCTTCAAAAACATGCTGACAGGACTAACCAAAATTCTGAAGAACCTTTCTGAATTCAAATTTTTTACCTCACTTTCCCATGAAGAAGAAATAAATGCCATTGACCCTGAAGATAGGCCCATTGATATCAAGACTTACCTCAGGGAGTCAAGCCATTTATTGGGTCAACTTGAGAAGCTCCAGCTAAAAATAGATGGCTTACATATAGGAGATTTTTCGGATGAAAAAGTCATTAATATGGGTAATCTGAAGAGGTTAACCCTGTTGTCAACCATTTCTGGCAGTCAGAACCTTTGGAAGTTTGTCAAGTACTTGAGGCTCTGCACTAATACTGACTATGAAGAGATGATAAAGCCAAGTAAAATGGCCCGTCCAGAACTTGATATACAAATCGGAAATATTCTAATTGATGATAGCGAAACATTCAAGCGCTATTTAAAAGAAGTTGAAAGACTAAGAAATGTAACTGGGATGATATCTTTCGAGATCTCCCCACTAACTGAAGAAGAATTTGCCCATGATTTTATCGAATTTGTCAGTCAGTTAACCAGAGGATTGAATCTAAGCTTGGGTTTCTTTGGCGAGAAATTTAGCAAGATAGTTCTAACCAGAGTTATGGATAGCGTTATGAAGAGTCGTAAGATTCCCTTTGTGAAGGTAGATACCAAAGATGGCTCCATGGGAATCAGGACAACAGGAGCTGTTTTCATGAGTGGAAGTTTTGTAGACGACCTTGATCCTCCTATGTTGTTCCAAGAACTTGAAAATGAAGCACAGCCTCAGCCAGTTCAACCAGAGCAGCAAGAGTAGACCAAAAGTATTTAATGGTTTTTTGTTAGGGTGTAATTAGGTTTACCTGCCTTAACTTCTCAAATGTATGTTTTCTTCTCTTACTACATGATGAGTACCTTGTATATATGAAAAGCGTTGATATTCTTATCATGAAATTGGTTTATATGTGAAATACTGATAGGATGGAACTTTGGATCGTTACTTTTTAATACTTAAAGGGAAATTGGGAAAATGGGCACTTTTCTGATCAAATTAATACAAAGTGGAAAAAGCGTTAATTGCTCTAAAACTTTCAACCTTCTTAATAATTTTGTAGATCTTTTGTAGATGAGGTGGGCATTATTCGCAATGCCTACAACCGGCCTCGATAGAGGGTATCCTGGTTATAATTTAAATCTAGTATAGGTTTTTGAAGTCTGAAGTCAAATCTAGTTAAAACTCTAATGAATTTAAAAAATAAATATCAACATGTTCTTGAGGTTCCTTGCATTTTTATCACTATTTCACTTCGTAGGAGCATGTTGTTAATCTAGAAGAGAAGATCTTCGAGTTATTCATCTCTTTGAAAGCTCTTAATCAAGCTAGTAATACAGGGTTTCTATCTCTTAACAAAATAGAAAATACTCTCTTCTCATTTGTTCATGTCTTATTCTCTGTCCAGTTTATCAGCCTGCTAATCATCAAACAGGTAATTTTTCGATGTTTTGCCTTAATTGAAAGATGCTCAATGCATGGGGTGGGGAGGATAGTTTGATTTTTTCTTTCATCAGCAAAGTTATGAGAGCAACGCACGTTGTGGAGTACTGGAGAAATGCTGGGATATCGAGTGACTTTCTATTTTGGATCGGTAACATATTTTCCCCTCCAATTGAAGATTAGGCATCTTTGTGACAATCATGATCATTGGATTTACAATCTTTATTATGAAATGCATTGAGATATATGATAAAGAGAAGGCAATAATGAAAGCCTTTGGGTACCTAATTAACATCATGCTCTGGGTTCTTTTCATCCCAAAAATCAGGATAGATCTAATGGCTTTTGAATGTCAAAATGGAACAATTGATCATTATGAGGAACAGTGTGATCTAAACTATTACATAGCACTCAAAGTCTTTGCTATACTCGACCTTCTGTAAATCCCTACGGCTATCATTCTAATTGGTTTAATAGAATAATGACAATTATGACACTTTCATGCTCCCTATTTCTGCATCATGGATCACCTTGGAATGTGGATGATCTCTACTTAGCTCGGTAAATCTCCTTCAGACAGACGCCTTAGTAATAATAGATTCTCTTCCAAATTTGAAGTGATCCTTATCTTTCACATTTTATTCACCGCAATTTTTGAAGTTAGCTTTCCAGTACTTTGGGAATTTACGATTACTGACTAATAGATTAATAATCATACAGCTGCACAATATTTCATAGGAATAAGTATCATTGTCCTTGGTTTAGCCCTCTTCATTCTCTATACTGATCTCCCCTATCACTCAGACGCAGCGATGGTCAAAATTGGAGGAACACATCTGGGACTTTTGTTTGTTATGGTTTTGAGTCTTATTCAAATTGTAATCATTCCAAGAAGCTTATTCAACATTCTAGATTCTACAAAAGGCAGGTGTTGACACTTTTTACAATCAACAATTTGTGCCAATGGGTTTTGGTATAATTTCTTCTGAATTAGTTCTCAATCAATAGCTTTTGCCTTCGGATATCGCTTGAATAAAGAAATTATGGGGAAACTTGTTAACAGAGTTCTAGCACTTAGTTATAAGAAATGCAAATCTCCTTATCAGATCCTGAGAAAAGCCGTCCATTGCAAACAACTTGCCAACTATATCCAATATGAAAGGGAAAAATATGACAAGGATGATGAAAATCAAAGTGAAGTCAATCTCCATGCACATAATGAAAAAGAGCTTCAGTTTTATGGTATAATGATTGTCCACCAGTTGAACTGTACCGATCCAGACTGTTTTTGCAAAAATAGAAAAAAGATTTATGACCATCAATTGAGGAAATTTGGAGATCCTAACAGTACTCATGTCCTATCTTGTTTACCAACTCTTCTAGTCCCTATATATGAAGATATTGTTTCAATCAAATTCAGAATTAAGCAATTCTTTGCTGAAGGATTGAAGAAGTTCCCAGATGATGTCAACTTAATCATTCACTTCTCATTGTACTATGCCTCACAGCTAAAAGCTATTCATATGGCTTATATGGTTCTCATAACTACAAATGCTTTTGGAACAACTTTCTTGGACAGATTCTTTATCTTTCAAGCACAGTAGATTTTCATAAAATTGTCTCAATTTCCTAGGCATAAACTTAAGAAGATCATCAAGTCTGAGAATTTCTTGGAGCTTGGAACTAATGACTTGGATGTGAAGAAAGTAGTTATATATGAGAATAAAGTCATGGAACTGAAAAGATGCATGAGAGAACTTACTGCAAAGCATGAAGTATTTTGGGATCATTTGCTTCCAAAACAGATACGTAAGTTTCATCTGTTTTTTCTCATGTATAGATGTCCTGTCAATAGAACAAATTGGAGAGGGTATTATTGAAAAAGTCCATCAGATTAAGAAGATATGGGACTATCTCAAGAAAAACTATGATGATAAATCACTCTCTGAAGCCTGTGCCATCTATATTGCTTACCTATTCTACTTGGAAAATGATACCGAGCAAGGTCATAGATTACTCGAGAAGTAAACGAGATTCCGCCATTTCTTGATTTTTAGATTCGGAAGGCTTGTGTTCAATTATAAAGCTACATTTCATGATACTAAAATTATCAGAGTATCTGATCTCTATGGACCCAATACAGTTATCGTTGGAGTCTCGGGGAATAAGGATGACTTGGGAAAGATATTCATAGCAAATAAAAGAATGCAAACAGTGTATGGTCATGATCCTGAAAAGATGATTAACCTGAATGTTGATATGCTCATGCCGAAAATGGTGGCCAAACATCATAGAGAATACATGACTGCTTGTGTTGAAACAGGGAAGTTAGTAGCAATCAATAAGGAAAGAGAACTTTATGGTGTCAATGCCAAAGGATATGCCTTCCCTATGAAGCTACTCATTACTCTTGATGTTAGTCTCCATTCTGGGTAAGAATCTTCAAATTTCTCTGAAACACTTAGACTTAATTACTTTGGATGTATCATTCCGAGAGTCGATCATGTAGATTATATATTGACTGATGCTACAGGACTTATTGATAGTGTTACTGCTAGATTTGCAGAAATATGCCATCTCAATCCCAAAGCCATCAGAAAGCTACATCTCAACATCTTCTCTCTATGTCGAAATTTGAAGAAGATCTATCGTGCTTTCAACAGAAAATTACCTCCTGAAGTCTATAGAGAAAGCTTCCAAGAGAGTGAACAAACTACAACAAAGCATACAATTCCAACTATCATGTTTGAGACTATGAATACTAATAAAAGTGACTTTAGTCCTCATGGTGAAAGTGAAGAAGAGCTTGAAGAAATCTATCAAAAGTTTGTTGGGGATGGAGACTATATTAAAATTGATGTCCCAGAAGACCTTATTAGATACAGTTCGAACATAGAGAAAAAGGAAGAGGAAGAAGAGAAGAAGATCACCCATCAAGATACCCAAAAGGACAGTCTTCATGCTAGTGGAACTGGTGATGTTGGTTCGTATACCTCTCCATTTATGAAGGTTGCTCTCACGAAAAAGAGTATAGTACATAGTCCAAAGTCTCCTAGTGTGGCAAACACAGCTAATGAGCATCCAATTCATATCAAATCCTACAAACATGATATCTCAGATCCTTTGCAGCTTTCAGACAGAGAGAATAGAAGGAAGAAAATAAATTATGATAATATTGCTTTCTCGATCCAGTATAAGCTTAGAATAAAAGACCATATATTTAGAGGTATTTACGATTTAATTCTAATCAAACTTTAGATAAATATCTCTTGAGAGCTCTTAGGCTATCAGAAGAAGAGAAAATTGAGGAAGAAGATTCATCAAGTATAGTTTTCTTAAAATCTCATTAACAATTCTAGCGGAAAGATCTGCTAGTCGCACTGATTCACCTCAAACTATTGCTGAGAACAATCAACCTGTAAAGGAAGAAACACGCAGCAAATTTTTCACTCAGAGCTTATTTAGTTCACTATTACTCCCTGGACAAGTAAGTGGTGAAGGCCTTCTAATGCCACCTACTCAAGTAATCCAACCTGATGTCATTGCAAATGTAAAAGCAGAGAGCTTAGAATCTTCATCGGATATTCTTGAAATTCCTGAGGAAGGAAATCAAGATGCAAAACCTCCTGAACTACTTTATAATGATACCGATAGCAAGGCTTTCAATCCTGAAAACTTCCACACAGACAGACTCTCAGGAACTCAAATGAAACATGGATTTTCACAATTTGCTGAGTTAAGTAGACTAAAAAGAAATCGCCCTAATATCAAAATCACCATTCCTGATTCAAGTATCAAAGATTTTAATGAATTAGATATAACGAACCTTGATGACTCCTTTAAGCTGCCTACAATCAGAGATCAAGAATCAGAAAACAAGCACAGAGTAAAAGATGAAGAAATTAATCCCCAGCATGTTGAGGGATATTTCCATGATGACTCAGATAAAGATCTACAGGATCTGGATATTTCAAGAATACCTAATTTGCATGATCTCAATAGAGCTAGAACTCCAAGCATTTTATCTATTCGAGAAAACCTCAAAAAGATTAGCATGGAGGATATCGATCCCCACACTACCCCAACATTACCAAAGATAAATATTCAATTCTCAATGGATAATACAGCTACATCAAATTCTTTCAAACAGACCCCGCGACTTGATAATCAGATTCCTGAAATTAATATTCAAGAGATCAAACTTGAAACCCAACCTGAAGTACAACCTAAATCACCTGCTTCTTCAAAGAGAGGATTCCCAATTATCTTGCCTTTTCAAAAGCAACTTATGACCCTAGCTAAAAATCGTAAATCATATCTTATTTTTTATTTATCATACTAGATAAACCCAAATTGACCAAAGCTGAGAGTGTCAAGTTTCTGGCAAAGAGCTTTATCAAGGCTGCTATAGGTGCTAAAGATGCTAGTAAAGGATTCCCGTTTTTTGCCTAATTAATAGAAAATATTCTCCCCACAGACTCAGACAGTCTTAAGCACATGTCAGAGTATCTTAGACAGTAATGGTCTTAATATCTGGTTTAATAGCAATAGAGGCGAGGTCTCAGGAAATCAGAGCTTGTTGCTTCTTCAGGAATACTACAAAGTCAAGACTTTAATTCGTAATCAACCTGAAAATTTGAATAATCATTTAGATGATGTTTATTACGAAAGAAAAGTTCTGGATGAAAGAAGCTCTACCAGCTCATCTAGAAGATATTCTGGATACTTCAGAAGGACGATTAGAGAATATCTACTTTCCCATGAAGAGGCTTTAGAGCTCAAAACTCTCCAAAAAATCATGGTTTTTCTACTTATCCTAGTGGTCTCAATTACATGTAAACATTAGTTTCTATTGTCTTATCTCTAGACTTGGTTCTCATTTTGGAATATGAAACAATCTCAGATCTTTATGATAACATAAATATCGTAAAATACAGTGATACTAGAATAGATTCTGTGATCGAGATTGCAAGAAGATCCAGGACACTTGACTTAATTTCTAGAGATTATATGTTGGACGATCGACATGCAGAAAATGATATTCCATTCTACTCAACCTACTTAAAAGAAAGGCTCAGTCAATATCTTGTGGACATAACTCACACGTCTACCTCTCTTGCAAACTTCATGGCTGAAATTCATCCATCTTCCTTCCTTAATGAACCAGAAATTCTCTATCGCAAACAACTAACCCCTGGGCCCATAACAAACCCTTATGATGTGGAAGAAAGAACTATCAATCAATGGACGTTCATCCACCTAATGACATCAGAAGTGGCTGGACTGATTGTTGCTCCCACTAAAACCTTAGACGAAAACCAAGCACTTGCAGTTCAAGAAATCATATCTAATGGTCTTAATGATGGATTGATTGCTATCAAAAACATTGGAAAAGATTATAAAGTACTTGAATATCATCTTTTTTTGAATTTCTTAGGATAAATTATTTGACGAGATAAACAAAAGTCAGAATACTATCAATACAGTATTTTGGATAGAATTGGGAATTATCATTATCTATGGCATCGGTTTAGTTATTCTGTGCCTGAGAGTAAAAGGGTTTTCTCTTATATAACATAAGCTAGTTCCTGAAGTATAGACTCTCGCTTTTCAATGTCTTCACTACTGTTAATAATGAAGATATCACGGACCACATAAAGAGAATTGATATTTTCAAGCAGTTTATAAATGTAAAAAAAACTATCACTAACGTATTGATGTTTTCAGAAACTCGATAGGGGATATGATAAAGAAGAAACCCAGAACCAAATGAAAAATGAAATGAAACATGTCAAAAAGCTCATAACTCACGGTAATATTCATCAGAACTTTTGTTCAAATTTTACAGAGAGAATATTCAACTTGAAGCATCTTGATACCACAGGAACAAAATCCCAGCTCGTTTTCCAAATGATTATCATCCTCATTATGATCTCCCCTTACTTTGTAGCATATCATTCGCATTAAATAACAACTATAGATCTTCTCAGTAGTCCAGAAACAGACTTCGAACTACTATCTAGAATTGAAGAAAAAGTACTTCAGTCAATTAAGTGCAACCTCTGAAAGATCCTATGGCCAAAGCCTTGTGATAGCTACTCTCCAGTAATGGGACTCCGTAGAAATTCTAATTGAATAGGGAAGTTATAAGCTCCAATGGACAATCAAATGTCGAAAATATAAACTGTATTGAGGAACTCGAACTTCTTTTAGATGACAATGAAAAGTTTACGATCTTTCTTAAGGCAAGATGGTCATAAATGTAATTGATCCACTAGTACTTCCTTACAAAGGAAAATACATATGAAGAACATGTTGAAGAAATAATACAAGGAAATTTATGCTACTTGTTTACAGGAACCGAATTCGATAGGTGTATAAGAATGGGAGTTGGAATTACAGAACAAGGCCTCACCATGTTCAATGCATACTTTAATCAAGTCATTGGGATGCTGTTAGATAACTATAAAGCTAGCAATAAGACAGAAGAAGCCCTAAAGGAAGTTCTGAATAATCCTAGACTTGTCCAGCTGGAATATGTGTTTACATTCTATTTGAAAAGAGTTTACATCACTCTCAGAGATCATGTACAGGAAGAGTTTGAAGATACGTAAGTAATGTGTCAGAAGTAATATAATTGACTAGATTGAGACACGAGACACGTATCATTATCATCCTCATTGTTGTTATTACTGTTCTGATGATTTTGGTCTATGGTTTGTTGTGGCTACCGGTCAGAAGAAGAATGAAGAATGCATACTTCAAAACTAAAAGATATATAAGGTAAGCTTTATCATCTAATAGCTAATCATGATAGCTTAATCCCGACTATGATGATGCAAAGTAATAAGCATTTGTTGAGAGTGATAAATACCAATGTATTGAAAGGCATTACTGCTTCAATTAAGTTTTAATCCATTTTTCTCTTATCTAAAGCGACTTTATGTATATATTAGCATGTATTAGGCGTTTAAGTTTATGTTGTCAAGAAATTTTCCCTTGTATGATAAATTTCCAAGACTCTAAAGTGACCCGAATCCAACTCAGAGATCAGAACTAAGTAAAATTGCCACGAGTATAAATTAAGATATTTACCATAGTATTAGTCACTCAAATGGTTGGTTCAACAAATCTTAAAGACTTGGTTTAGCATTCTCATTTATTCCTGAATTAATTTGAAAAACACTTACTTTTGAGATAAATACTCAAGTGTTATGTTAGCTCTAAATCACCTTCAACCTTCTAGGGTTGTTTCTTCTATAAAAGATCTGAAGAGAAGAATTGCATAGGATTAAAATCATCAAGCTCTTATTCTGGTGAATAGAGTTGTAAAACTTGTGCATTTTTGATCAGATGAAGGTCAAAATTAGTTAAAATAAATACTCATGAATTTTAAAAATAAATATCAACATGTTCTACAAGTTCCTTCATCTTCATCACCATCTAACCTCTTAGGAACATGTTGTAAACATAGAAGAAAAGATCTTTGAGTTCTTCATCTCTTTGAAGATTCTTAATCAAGCTAGTAACACATGGATTCAAACTTATTCAAAAAATAGAAAATACCCTCTTCTCATATGTTCATGTCTTGTTCTCTATCCAGTTTATAGGCCTGCTAATGATTAAGCAAGTAAGCTTTAAGCATTTTATCTTTATCGGAAGGTGCTCAATGCATGGGGAGGAGAAGATAGTTTGATATTTGCTTTCATCAACAAGATTGTCAGAGCTACACATATAGTAGAGTACTGGAGAAATGCTGGGATATCAAGTGACTTTCTATTCTGGATAGGTAACATAGGTTGACCTCAAATTGAAGTTTAGGCATTGTCATGACTATTATGATTATTGCATTCACCATATTGATCTTGAAAATTTCTGAAGATTACGACAGAGAGAAGACAATAATGAAAACCTTTGGATTCCTAATCAATATCATGCTTTGGGTCCTTTTCATTCCGAAAATTAGAATAGATTTGATGGCTTTTGAATGTGATAATGGAAAAGTTGCTCATTATGAGGAAGAGTGCAATGAGAAGTATTACATAGCACTAAAAGTATTTGCCATCATTGATCTCATGTATCTAGTTCAAGTATCCTGCTAATTTTTCCTAGAATAACAACAATAATGACATTGACATGTTCACTCTTCCTGCATCATGGCTCACCTTGGAATGTAGATAACCTATATTTAGCCAGGTAATCCATTCAAATATGAGTCTTAAGGCGGATAGATTCTCTTCCAAGTTCGAAGTGATCCTTATTTTTCAATTATTGTTCAGTGCCATTTATGAAGTCATTTTTCCAGTAATTTGCATATGTAAAGAGATTAACAAGACTAGATTGATGATGAGACTGCTGCTCAAATTTTCATAGGAATAAGTATCATTGTTCTAGGAGTGAGCCTCTATATTGTTTACACTGATCTTCCATATCATTCAGATGAAGCCATGGTCAAAATTGGAGGAGTTCATTTAGGAACTTTGTTAGTGATGGTTCTGAGTCTCATCGAAATAGTAACAGTTCTGCATTGAAAAGTATAACAAAATAGATCCTTCAAAAAGCAGGAATCGATAGCTATTATAATCAACAAATAGTACCTATGGGATTTGGTATACTTTCCTGTGAAATATTTATCATTCAATAGCTTTTGTCTTTGGATATCGGCTGAATATTGAAATTATGAGAAGGCTTATCAACCGAGTTCTAGCCCTTAGTTATAAGAAATGCAAATCTCCTTATCAGATCCTGAGAAAAGCCGTCCATTGCAAACAAATCGCCAACTATCTCCAATATGAAAGAGAAAAATATGACAAGGATGATGACAACAAAAGTGAGGTTAATCTCCATGCACATAGTGAAAAAGAGCTTCAGTTTTATGGTATAATGATTGTACATCAGTTGCACTGTACCGACGCGGAATGCTTCTGCAAGAATAGGCAAAAGATGTACGATAATCAATTGAGAAAATTCGGAGACCCCAATGGTATTTTTACTTTTTCTTTAAGGAACCTATGCTAGTCCCAATTTATGAAGATATCGTTTCCATCAAATATCGAATAAAGCAATTCTTTTCTGAAGGATTGAAGAAATTCCCCGATGATGTCAACTTAATCATTCACTTCTCATTGTACTATGCCTCACAGCTGAAGGCTATTCACATGGCTTACATGGTTCTCATAACAACAAATGACTTTGGAACAACTTTTCTGGACAGATTCTTTATCTTCCAAGCTCAGTAGCCTGTTTTAATATATTAATTGATTACTAGGCATAAACTTAAAAGAATTATCAAGGCTGAGAATTTCTTGGAGCTCGGAACTAATGACTTGGATGTGAAGAAAGTTGTTGTTTATGAGAATAAAATCTTGGAACTTAGAAAATGTCTGAAAGAGAGTATAGTAAGCCATCAGGAATTCTGGGATCACTTGCTCCCTAAAGGGATCAGTAGATATTACATCAACTCTCTTAATTGCTCATAGATGTCCTTTCAATACAACAAATCGGAGATGGTATAATTGAAAAAGCTCAACGCATTAAAGAGATCTGGGAATATATTACCAAAAACTACAATGATAAATTAATCTCCGAAGCCTGTGCTATTTATATTGCCTACCTATTCTACTTAGAAAATGATACAGAACAGGGACATAAATTAATAGAGAAGTAAATTGCCCTAATTTCCCTCTTAATTCTTAGATTTGCAAGGCTCGTGTTCAATTATAAAGCAACATTCCATGATACCAAAATCATCAAAGTTTCAGATCTCTATGGGCCCAATACAGTTATTGTCGGAGTCTCTGGCAACAAAGATGACTTGGGGAAGATATTCATAGCAAATAAAAGAATGTTAACAGTGTATGGTCATGATCCTGAAAAGATGGTCAACTTGGATGTTGATATGCTCATGCCTAAAATCATAGCTAAGCATCATAGAGAATTTATGACTGCTTGTGTTGAAACAGGCAAGCTAACAGCAATCAATAAGGAAAGAGAACTTTATGGTATCAATTCCAAAGGGTATTGCTTCCCTATGAAGATCCTCATCACACTTGATATTAGTCTCTATTCTGGGTAAGAATCCTCAGAGTTCTCTGAAATATTTAGACTTAATTACTTTGGATGTATCATCCCAAGAATTGATCATCTAGATTATGTGATTACGGACGCTTCAGGATTTATTGATAGTGTTACTGCTAGATTCGCTGAAGTGTGTGGAATCAATCCCAAAGTTATCAGAAAGCTGCATCTCAATATCTTCTCCCTATGTCGAAATTTGAAGAAGATCTATCGTGCTTTCAACAGAAAATTATCCCCCGAAATCTATCGAGAAAGTTTCCGAGACAGTGAGCCGGCAGCTACAAAAAATGCTATCTCAACTGTAATGATAGATACCAGAATTGACAATAGTCCACTTCATGAAACTGACGAAGAACTTGAAGAAATCTATCAAAAGTATGTAGGGGATGGAGACTATATAAAATTTGACATCCCAGAAGATCTGCTTAGATATGCTGCTAAAGTAGAGAAGCAGGAAGAGGAGTCAAAACAGAAAATTAGTCGTTTAGACACTCAGAAAGAAAGTCTTCATACGAGTATGATGAATGAAAAAGATATGACTGGCTCTCCATCTCCTTATATGAGGCAGGCCCTTACCAGAAAGACTGTACTTCATAGTCCAAAGACTCCTGGAGGTGGAAGTGTGTACACTTATGAACACAATCATTACAAATCTACTATAAAACTTGATCACTTAGATCCCTTGCAATTATCTGATAGAAAAAGGAAGAAAATCAATTATGATAATATCGCTTATTCAGTTCAGTATAGGCTCAGGATGATAGATCATATTTTCAAAGGTACATTACTTTTATTCAAGGCTGACATCTAGACAAATATCTTGTAAGAGTTCTGAAATTATCAGAAGAAGAAAAAATTGAAGACGAGGAGTCTTCAGGTAAGTTTGTTGTATTTTATATGAAGTCATAGATGATAATTCTGCCAGTCAAAATGGTTCATCCCACAGCCATGCTGATGACTCTCATCACGTCAAAGAAGAAAGACACAGCAAGTTTTACACAGCCAGTTTTGAAGCAAATAAGGACACTTTATTATTGCCGGGGCAAGTTCTAGATGATGGCCTGCTCCATCCACCTTCTCCAATAATCCAACCTGAATATCTTGACAATTTAAAAGCAAATAGATCAGAGAGTTCAACCAGTAACCCAGAAGTCCCTGAAGAAAGAAGAAACTCTGACTTAAAGCATATTGAATTACACTACAATGCTGATACTAAGAGTATTCATTCAGAAAGCCCCCACACAGACAGACTTAAAGGATCCCAGGTGAGTGGGTTCTCGCTGTTTTCCGAATTAGCCAAGCAAAGAAGGCCCAATTTAAAGATAACTATTCCCAAAACAAACACTTGGAATTCTAAAGATTCAGTCCTTGAAGAAGACTCTTTTAAGCTTCCTACAATCAGAGATCAAGAAGGAGAAAACAAGCAGAAAGCAGAGGGAGAGCTTGGCCCCCAACAAGTTGAAGGATATTTCCAGGACGAACCTGAGCAGGATTTACAGGATCTGGATATTTCAAGAATACCTAATTTGTCTGATCCAAACAAGGGTAGGACACCAAGCATTGCATCTATTAGAGCAAATCTCAAAAAGATTAGTATGGAGGACGTTGAACATCCTGAATCGACTGATAAAGCATCTCCTCAGCTTAATATATTCTCAATAGATACCACAGCCAAGCCCGCCTCGCTGGAAAAGACCCCTAGCCTACGGGCTCGAACACCTGACATTGATATTGAAGAAATCAAACTTGATGCGGACTCGAAACCAAATTCTAAAAGAGATCCTTTTAAGGGCCTATTACCAGTTATTCTGCCTTTTCAAAAACAGATACTAACCTTCGCTCAACATCGTAAATTGTTTTGTTATATGTTGACCAAACTAGATCATCCAAGATTAAGCAAAACTGATAGTATTAAGGGTTTTGCCTCGAGATTTATTAAAGCTGCCATCGGGGCCTCTGATGCAAGTAATGACCAAAGTTACCGTGATTAATAATTAGAAAATATTCTTCCAACAAATTCAGACAGTCTTAAGCACATGTCCGAATACTTTAGACAGTAATAGTAGATATATTAATCTGAAATTGATAGAGGGGAAAACTCAGGAAATCAGAGTTTATTGCTGCTCCAAGAGTTCTATAAAGTGAAGACTTTAATTAGTAACAAACTACAGCAACTTGTTAAAGTTGTTAGATGAAATGTATTATGAGAAGAAAGTTCTAGATGAAAGAAGTTCTACCACTTCATCTAGAAGATACTCTGGATACTTCAGAAGGACAATCAGAGAATATTTACTTTCCCATGACGAGGCCTTAGAGCTCAAAACTCTTCAAAAAATCATGGTTTTCCTGCTTATCCTTGTGATCTCAATTACATGTAAGCTATTGTACTTTGTCATTTATCTCTCATAGATTCGGTTCTCATTCTTGAGTATATAACGATTACAGATCTTTCGGAGAACATAAATATCATAAAATATAGCGATCTTAGAATAGACTCTGTAATTGAGATCAGCAGGAGGACGAGGACACTTGATTTAATCTCTCGAGGATTCATGGAGGATGACAGGCATGCAATACATGGCACCCCATCTTACTCTGAAACCTTAAAAGAAAGGCTCAATGATTATATTGTAGACTTGACTCTGACATCATCATCCCTGGCAATGTTCATGGGAAAGGTGGATCCTTCTCATTTCTATAAAGAAGAAGAAATCTACTATTATAAACAGATCACCCCTGGGCCCATTACAAATCCTTATGACATAGAAGAGAGAATAATCAGCCAATGGACATTCATCCACCTCCTTGTAGCCCAAGTTTCTGAATTAATTACTGCTCCAACTCCAATACTTAACGAAAACCAAGAATTGGCGGCTCAAGAAATCATCTTCAATGGGTTTAATAAAGGATTGGTTGCTATCCGAAAAATTGGAAAAGACTATAAGGTACTCCTAATTTACCCTCATTCTTTACATATAGAATAAATTGTTTGATGAGATAAATCACAGCCAATCAACAATAAATGTTGTCTTTTGGTGCGAGGTTGGAATAATTATTGTCTACGGCATCGGCTTGGTCATCTTGTGCTTAAGAGTACTTCCTTGTGATCTTTAATAATTAATTGTTCAGTTCCTAAACTATAGACTATCACTGCTAAAAGTCTTTACTACAATCAATAATGAGGATATCATGGAACATACAAGGAGAATTGGAACCTTTAAGCAATTTATTGATGTAAATACTGTAAAATCAAATATTGAGTGATTAGAAATTTGACTCAGCACATGATAAAGAAGAATTCCAGATGCAAATGACCAAAGAAATGAAGCATTATAAAAAGACTGGTGGCAAAGGTACTATGATATTTTTATTTAAAGAACCCAATAGAAAGAATCTTTAACTTTAAGAGCCTGGATATTACTGGAACGAAGCTTCAACTTATCACTCAAATGATTATTGTTCTGGTGATGATCACACCCTATTTCGTAAGAAAAATGTCTGACAATTAACTCCTTAGGTCTACTCAGTCTTTCAGAAACAGACTTCTAACACATACCTCGAACTGAAGAAAAAATATTTCGACCAGCTGAGTATAACTACTGAAAGGTCATACACTCAGAGTCTGATAATCGGCACCATACAGTAATGAAATTTAGTATTTTTCTGAGTAAATAGAGAAGTGATAAGTACAAACGGAACATCAAATGTTGAAGATAAGAACTGCATTGTTGAGCTTAACTCTCTGCTTGATAGCAATGCTAAATTTACAGAATTTCTAGACGTAACAATTGGCTGGGTAGTCTATAATTGTCTAGTACTTCTTAGAGGAGGACCATACATATGAGCATCATATTAAAGACTTGTTGCAGACTGATCTCTGTCTTTTATTTGCAGAGTCTGAACAGGAGAGATGTCATTCCATGGGTAGTGGTACTGTAGATC
>Ga0065720_1002848_pt1 | contig 43457 bp, 23 predicted proteins | sample Thericmetagenome_FD_59107 | JGI IMG/M metagenome (GOLD analysis project Ga0065720, IMG submission 59107) | Thermophilic microbial communities from the Joint Bioenergy Institute, California, USA of rice/straw/compost enrichment - eDNA_2 v2... | ecosystem: Engineered > Solid waste > Grass >... | reverse complement strand
ATATTGAAGCTTTCTGATGTTCTTAAACAGATTATAGAAATTTTCGACTCTATAAACAACATATTTATTGCTAAGCTATTTGAATCGACCATTTAGTTCTATATCTTCTCCTTTTGTTTTGTTCATAAATAAATCCCCTAAGATCCCTTTCTAGAAGTGGTTTCTTTTCTCTTCTCCGGGACAAGTGAATACAAAATACTACTTTTATGCATATAAACTACACTAACACTATGTCATCACTAGTTAAAAGGCTTCAAATTGTAACTCTCTCTCACTGCTTGCTTGGCTTTCCAGAGCTTAACAATAGCTCTACTCCATTTAGCTAGCACCGCAGCAGTTTTATTGATATTCTCCACATTCTTAGCCTTAGTATCCGCGTCCTCAACCAAGACTGCCTTCTCTATCTTCTCCTTTGTTAAGTCATCCACTCCAAGGTTTATTATCTGTGTAAGGAAGTCTTCTGAGTTAATGAGTTCTTGGGCCTCTTCCCAGCCAGTATTTCTTCCCAGGAGACTGCTAACAAGGTCCATGATCTTAGAAATATGTCCGGAAGAGTTTTTGAACCCATTAAGTTCCAGGACATCGTCTCTAGTCAATTGCTTCACCTCTTCCAGAGCTTGTCTATATTTTAGCTCATATTCATATAATGCCTTTGTTCTCTTCACTTTCCCCTGATTATCGCTCATGTCATAGTCGTCTTTTGGAGTTGTTTTCTGCCTTTCTTGTGAGACAAAACTAGATAACCAGTTCAATAAGTTTGCAGCAGCTGGAGAATCCTGCAAGACATCATCATAGCTCAGCTGTGGATCTTGAATCACACCCTTAACTTCTTCAACTCTTTCTTCTGGAATATCCTCAATTCTCAATTTATACACTCTCTCAAGGAGGTCATCAGTATTAGATAGGATCTTTAGCCCATTTTCCCAGCTAGGATCCTCGCCTAACAGGGTACATATTCCCTCGATCACCCTAATGACTCTGTAGGAGGGGTCTTGAAGCTCTTTGATCTGATTTAGATCCCTCTCAGATACCTGATAACTGGTGGAATGAATAGGAGCTGTGAGTTCTGTAATATAGAAGGCGCCTTTTGAGTCATCATCTCTAGGTTTTCTTTCACTTTTCTCATTTGATTTCTGTTCCTCGACTTGCTTTTGTCTCTTAGCAAGGCCCATCTTCATCACCCAGTAATCCACAACACCTCTTGCCCATTGTGCAAGGTCTCCAGCAGCTTGGTTTACCAGCTTTACTTTGCCTGCTTCGGTCTCAGGGTCTTCCAGGATTTTCAGAGCCTTTTCAATGTTTGCTCCAGGAATCTTTTCTATGTTAAGTTTTGTTAGGGTGTCCAAGAATTTCACAGAATTTGCCATTAGCTTTCTGGCATTGGTCCAGTCACCCTTCTCTCCCAATATAGCTAACACAGCCTCAAAGACTTTCTTAATCTTAGAAGTGGGATTTTGGAAGGTTCTGAGTTCGTTTATATGGGCAGTATTGCAGAAAATTAGGGTTGGCTTTGGGATCTGCACTTCATTCTTTTCACTTTCCTCATGGATTCTCCAGTCTATAATCGCATCAAGCCATTCTAACAACTTCCTGATTGGAGTACTAAATGGCAATATCGCATGTCTATCAAGTTCTGGATCCTGTATTATCTCCCTAAGCTTTTCTATTCTCTCCATAGGGATTTGGAATACATCAACGCTCTTTATTTTCTCCATAACAGCCTCATAGTTACTTAGAAGCTTATTCACTGAGCTCCAGTTACTATACTGTCCCTCAAGCACCACCATCAAGCCTTCAATGACCTTTTGGGTTGCATGAAGTCTTTTGAATTCGAAGATCTCAATTTCCTTAAGATCTCCCATTATCTTGGTCTTTTGTTCCAACTGAAAAGTATAGTCAGTCTTGTTGCTATGCAGATTTTCCATTGACCCTCTAAGTCCCTTTGCATTCTGAAGCTTGCTGGTATAGCTCATGAATCTTTCAGTCTCATCAAATTCCTTTACAATCTTTTTCTCAGGCAGTTCCCCATGGATCTTCTCCCATTCTTCAACTACGCTTCTCAACCAAGAGGCGAAGATCCCCACAGTCTTATTGACTTTTCCCACAGCTTTAGGAGCAAGTTCCGGCTTTATAGTATAAGGCTTTACAGCTGCAATTCTCCTCTTGGGAATATCCTTAATTTGCATACCTGTAAGCCTCTTCATGAGGGATGTGTGATTTTTTAGTAATCGCGTAGCTGCGGCCCAGTCGTGCTCAGGTTCTCCTAGAATCAGGCACATGGCTTCCATTATTCTAATTACAACAATTTGAGGTCTGGAAGTAGCTATAATCTCAGAAAGATCATGTTCTCTTATTGTTTGTAATTGAGAAGCTAAGGATTCTTCCTGCTTCTTGGCTCTTTGAGTAGTTTCTACTCCGTCATTTGGCTCCTCTTCTTCCTCATTATTATTGCCTTCTTCCTCATTTCCTTCCTCTTCTTCTGGCTCTTGCTGTTTCTCTTCTTTTTCACTATGAGGTGATCTCTTACTGTCCGCTTCAACAGGAGCATAGAGGATTTTACCATAATTATAGACTACATTGAGCCACTTGTAGATAACAGCTGCTGATTTCGATACAGAAGAGACGCTCTTCTCACTGAAGTTGGGGTTTTCTAGAATAGGTGAAATTCTTTCCAGAATATCATTGTCAATCTTATTCATGTGAAAGTCCTGGAGTAATTTCAAGACATCCTGCTTCACAAAGAAGGTCTGGACTGAAGGCCAGTCTCCTTTCTGCTTTAATATCAAAGACACTGCAGTCATCAAATTTTTTAGCGCTTCTGGGGCCTTAGTATTCTTGCCCATATCAACTAAGTCTTGTTTCTTAAGAGAGGACAAACCCTTCCTGGCCTGCTCTAGTTCTTTAGGACCTACTTGTTTGTCCATGCTGAAATTGAATTTTGTAACTCACAATAAATTTAATCCTTGCAATTATTATTCGTCTCTACACAAGGCAAAAGCTTGAAATAAGATCTCAATGGAGTGCCCCTTGTCGTAATGAATTCTTTTCTGAGATACTTGGGAAAAGTAGACGAAGCACTAAGTAGGATAAAATTACGATGTAAATCATCGAGAAATTAGAAATAGAGACAAGCTTTTAAACTACGTTTTCATCCTTAATTGGCAATTGAATCCTATTCTCCAGGCTAATCTTTAAATAATTTACCCTAAATTGATCATGAAAATACATAAAGGACTCTTAAGGAATCCTCCACGAGAGTATGAAAGGAATGCCCTCAAGTGGAGAAAATTTGGATGGTTTAATACCAGATTGAAGTCCTTCAAGATCTCAGAAATGCTCCCTGATCCAGTCTTTTCTTTCAAGTCCGCCAAAATAAGGCCCATATCATCCTTTAATATCTCCTGTGAATCTGTTTACATTAATCGTAGGTCCATGGCTGACATACGCTTTGCAATCAAACGTCAAAAATATCTAAAGTCCATCTGTCTTAAGCTACTCAGACCCTGGGGCAATGAGCTCGAACAACTTGGAGGAGCATTAGCCACCTTGAGAAAGCTACAACATTTTGAGCTGGTCATACATGGACTAAGGGGCGAAAATCAAGTGGCCTCGGCAATTCGGGGTTTAAAGAAGACAAGGCAGCTTAAGTCTGTACATATAAAGCTGGTCTCGTTCAATGCTAATGTCTTGGGAAGTATCTCAGAAGTATTAATGAAGAATAAGAAGATTGAGAGCTTGAGGTTGTCTTTGAGGAATGGAAATACAAGACACATCGATCAATGGATTACAATGTTTCATTGTCTTTCTCATCTAAAATTCCTCAAAAATCTCGAGATATCTCTAGGCAAAAGTCCTCCCATCCGAGTTTTACCTAATCTGGTGGCTTCTTTAGAGTCCACTCCAAAGTTGAGTCATATGAAACTGGAAATTAGGGCTTTTAATGCAACAAGATTAGGACCTATTCAACACTTAATTGGAGAGCTAGAGAGTCATACTAACCTGCGAGAATTGCAGCTTTCACTCCCATATGGTACTATCAAGGAAACAGATTTGATAAAAGCCTTAAATGGACTGTCTGCATTAGAGAATCTGAATTCTTTAGCCATCAACTTATTAGGGATTGATGTTGTGACAAAAAGGACCTATTTAACACTGGCTGCAGCTCTTCAACATCTTAGTTGCTTAACATCTTTTTTCCTTAAAACGACCACCGTATCCTGTCTTAGTAGCATAGTCAAGGCCTTTTCATTCTCAAAACGCTTAAAGAAACTCCACCTGGAAAGCAAAGACTGGGATGCACAGGACCATGACCTATATGTAGTCCCTACAAATTTCAAAATGCTTCCGGTTTCCGGTTTCAAAATTGATACTATGCAGTACAATAGTCTGTCTGCAGCATGTATTACTAAGATGCTTGGAAATCTGAACTACAGCTTAAAAAAAATCAACATTTCCTTGCGCTCAATGAGCCAGCATTCAGATACCATTGTCACTAGTCTTGCTCAAAGTTTACAGAAGCTAAATCTCTCAGCTTTCATATATAGAGATAGAAGTAAGGTCTCGGAAGCAGTAGTCGGCAATCTGTTTCAGTCTCTTATGTCTCAAGGTTCTCTCGAGAAACTCAAGATCTGCTGTCCATACGCTAATGGCATAAATAATGAGAATTTGGAGTGTTTAGCCAAAGTGATCAATAAGAATAATCGCCTTAGGGTTTTGGAATTATCTTTGGGTAAGTGCTCCAAGATCTCATTTTCAGGAGTTACAAAGCTGAGAATGGCTATCATGGCCTTAAAATTCCTCAATAAGCTCACTTTGATTGTGAGAGTGAGTCGCTGTAATTTCAGAGTCACCGAAATTGGACTTATTAGAAGAAGTTTGAGTAGACATAAGACACTGATTAAATCCACGATCGGTCTGGGATTTATCTCAGAAACGAATTCTAATACTTATTTGATTTTAGTCATTCTAATCCCTCTTCTTATTTCCCTTTTCATTAAGCTTGTATATACATATCTAAGATCTAAGTTTTAAGTATAACTTCAGGATCAAGTCCTCTGAATTAATATCTTCATCATAAGATATATATTATCAAACATTTTTTTTCAACATGAAGCAAAGAATCTAACAATAAAGTGTCAGAATGAATGTCAGTCATAAAAACTAAAAACTACAAGAAAGATTCTCAAAAGAATCTTAGAATCTATACACAGAGCAAGAAAAATTCATGCTAGTGTAAGAGAATAGCTTAATCAGAATTGCTAGAAGCGAATAGCTCACAAAGGGCATGAGAAAATGCATCAAACCCGATGGGTTTCTGCAAGAAAGAATTTGCTTTATATGAGCCATCTTTATCAAGCAGTTCATCAATAACGCCCTCATTCTTATAACTTCCCATAATAATAATAATACAAGGGCGTAGATTCTTTTCCCGTTCATATTGCCGAATCCTATGGCAGGCTATCCTTGCATCCAGAAATGGAATATCAAGATCTAGCACCACCAAATCCACTCTATCATTCTCCAAATGAGACCTAATAAAGCTACTGTAGGCTTCGTGCCCATTTTTTATCTCCGCAACGACCTCTCCTTCTAATCTTGTCACATACTGCGACAAGAGAGATCCATTGAACTGCACATCATCGGTTACAATAGCCTTAATCTTCTGTAACTTGATTGCCTCTATGTCAGGTGTGGAGCTCAGTCTCATTAGTCGAGGGGAATAAGAAGTTGGAATGCAGACTACGAAAGTACTGCCCGCATTCAACATACTATACGCCCTGATGTCTCCACCCATTAACTTGCATATTTCCTTTGTAATATATAGTCCGAGGCCTGTTCCAACTTGTCTCTTATTTGTGTCAACTGAAACCTGAGAAAATTTCTGGAAAAGGAGTCTTAAAGACTCCTTTGGTATGCCACAACCTGTGTCTCTAACAATGATCTTTAGGACTCCTTTGAGGGGTTCTTCTGGGGCATACAATCCTCTTTGTTTAAAATGTCTTGTGGTAAAGTTCAAGAAACGATATTGGTCACAGTGATTTCTGTCCCTTGAGAGATAAGGGATGGCTTCATCCTTTTCAAAGTGGCCTTCTTCTTCATAAGAATAGGGAATAGGCTCAAAACAACTATCATCAACTTCTTCTTTTTGCAGCCAGTTCACTGTAATTGTTATAGAGCCTTTATCTGTAAATTTGGCAGCGTTTCCAATGAGATTACTCAGAACTTGGTTAAGCCTATAGGGATCTAGCAAAAGGCTTTTTGGGACTTTTTTATGCACTTTTAAATGGCCATTTAGACCCTTCCTTCTTATCAATTCACTATTCAAGCCCCAGATTTTCGAGAACATTTCATATGTGTGGGTTGGGGCTGGATGGACTTCCAAATTCCCCAGTTCAGCCTTGCTGAGATCTAGGACGTTGTTTACCATTTGGAGAACTTGTTCTCCACAGACATGTGCTACTGTGAGGACTTCTTTGATCTGACTTGAGACGGGCTCTTGCATGGCTAAAAATAGGTTCCCCAACAGACTGTTGATCGGATTTCGAAGCTCATGAGAAAAGCTCATAATAGAAGTTTTTAGTTCTGATAGGGCGTTATCTGTGTCTTTCTTGATCTGGAAGATATCCTCAATGAGTTTCTTGCGAGGAGATTCCATGAGGTAAAATAGACTCAGAGAGAGAAGCATGATGATATTCCTGGAATAGACATACTTGAAAGCGAATTCTTCTGGTACCATTCTGTACAATTTTTCCTCGAGTTTGGGTTTAAAGAAAAGATTAATGTACAAAAAGTACACTATGAGGATGACTATATATCCCTTCTTATTCTTGGTTGTGAGGAGCACGAACCATGGAAAGATATGAACTATTCCACTGGCATAGAAAAAAGTGTCATCAGAATAACAGAGCAGCAATGGTGGGATACACTTTATTACAACAAGGGTAGTTTCAAATGATCTTGGATGCTCTCGACATAAAAAGAGAAAGCAAGCTATTGTCAGTAAGTGGAGAATGATAATCCCACCTCCTAATATAATAGGAAGATCCATAAGGGGAATCATTATGGCATAAACCACTGCGATTTTACAGAGTGTAAGGAAGTTCCTTTTGTTAGTTTTAAACAGCATATCGATCTCCTCGAGACTGGCCTCTCCAGATGGATTCGGCATGAATAAGCGGTCCAACAGGTTTTCGAAGATCTTAGTTTTACTCTGCATTTGTTTCGAATTCTATTTAATTTATCTAATAACAATTCATGCGATTTAGACTTAATTGAACCAAATCTCTAAATAGAATTGGCATTTGCTTTTTTCAACCACAATAATATTCTCTTCAGCGACCCTCAATTACTGATTTTAGGAACCCTTGCTGCTCAGGGTGTCTTGTGGTTGCCAAAGAAATCTTTAGTCTTTGAAATAAAACCAATTAGTCGCAATTTAACCATGATTCCGATAATATTGATTCATTTTTTTATTAAGTAAGTTTATTTTCTTATGAGAAGGGTATGGTTCTGACAGATCATACACTACAGCCCCTTTCATCCATGTACATGTTAGCACTAGTGTGACTTAGGAATTTCCTAGAGAGTTTAGACTGCTTGTCTACTTCGAACATAGAAGATTCTAATTAGTATTTTGTTTTAGAATTGATTATATCCATCAGTGCTCTCTTCACTGATCGAAATTCTGCGTGGAGCATTAGAGAATGTGAGGGTGTAGATATTGAGATAATACTTAAACCACCAATTAGGTTGGGAAGTACATTTTAGGTTTTATTTATTCCACTGGAATAAAAATCCGCAGAAAAAGTTCTATCTCCCGTCACGGACTGTTTCAGATCAAATAAAACTATTGTACTCTATGCCAATAATTATTATCAGAGTTTAATATAAGATAACTAACTATCGCATATTTAACGTGTTGAAAAGGGTTAAGAAGAATTATTGAGGGTGATAGTGTCCTTAGATTCTGTGAGCACATTAAGTGTAGTCAAAACAAAAATTCGGTTAATATTATCATACTTCAAACCATTAGACTTGTTCTTAGTATCTCAGCATTGAACTCTGAGTAGAAATTAAGAAATGGACATTGAAAAAAAGATGAACTCTACTTCAATAAAATTCCAAATATTTTTGGCTATTCTTTTGAAGTAACTCGTTGTTAAGTGAGAGAAAATACTGTATTGAAGTTGAATAGCCATAAGATTGACAAGGTGCTACAGTTTAGAAGAAATTTATTTAATGTAAATGAAAACTTAACAGGCACAAATAACTCGCCAATAGGTATCATCAGAGTTCTTGCTACCTAATGTTAAAAAGATAACCGATATTGATAGTTACATCAGGGTCTCTCAAAATTTTCTGAAGGAAATAGGAGAGGGACAAAAAGTCCAAGATTTTACTTTTAAGGTGACCTTTTTCTTTAAACCAAGACCTTTGCTCTCTAATATTGACTTAAAAAGCCTCTAATCCGATAAGGCTCCCTTATGTAAAGCGTAAACAAAATACAATTTATGTTCAATCAGGGATCAATAAGCATATACAAAGAGGGGCTGTGATTATGTGAGAAATAGCCAAAAAAGCAACAAAGACCCTCCTTGAAGGTAGTTGAAGTTATAGAATCACTTATTTTAACCATTATAAATATCAAATTGACTAAAGGCTATTTTGCGTAGGCAGTATGGACAAGTTCAGTATACATATATTGTTCTAACATGAATTTTATAAGGTATTATGGACTTTTCTTGCAATAACAATATGCTGATAGTAAGATTATTTTTGATTACTATGATAATCAAGTCAGAAAAACAATTAGGGATCTATTGATGGGGATTTTATGGGGAATTATTTCCTAATAATGCCTACCCTCATATATATTCCTTTCGAAGTGATCAAAATTAGGAGTTGATATTCTGTTGCAAAAGTGAGAAATTAGACTCGTGCAATAAAATTTTCAAATTTAACAGAAGGATTTTCATAGTTTCATATGAAGAAAGTGGGGTATTTTATTGCTAATGAGAGGATTTTTTTTAGGTTCCGTCAGTTTCTTACCAACAGAGGCTGTAAAAAATACTTACAAAGGCGTATTTTACAAGTATGTGATGCGAAAGACATGCTAATTAAATATTTACTTCTTCTTTCCGACAGTCTTGCTCAACCAGTCCAAACCATCATAGAGACCATCTCCAGTCATAGCGCATGTACCTTGAATGTACCAGTCTCTGCCTCTGAGTGTATGTAATCCCAACTTTTCAGTGACTTCAGCAACGCTCATGACACCAAGATCTTGCTTGTTGGCGAAGACCAAGACAACAGCATCTCTGAGTTCTTCTTCGTTCAACATTTTATGTAATTCTTCCTTGGCAAGTTCAATTCTTTCCTTATCAGAAGAGTCAACGACGAAGATCAAACCCTGAGTGTTCTGGTAGTAGTGTCTCCAGAGAAGTCTGATCTTATCTTGACCGCCGACATCCCAAACTGTGAACTTAATATTCTTGTATTCAACAGTTTCAACGTTGAATCCGATGGTTGGAACAGATGAAACAACCTCACCGAGCTTGAGCTTGTAAAGGATGGTGGTTTTACCAGCAGCGTCCAAACCGAGCATAAGGATTCTCATTTCCTTCTTGCCGATGAACTTATCGAACAGCTTTGAGATCATCAAACCCATCTCTGTTAATTCGAAAGATATTTAATTTGTTTATTACAGTATTCAAATGAAACTTTTCGGTATTTATAGGATTTGAATTATCTGACGAGGAAAAAATATGATTGCAAAGCATATTAATTTAATTTCCAAACTTATAACTGATTCTTTCTTAATCCAATTTCCTTCCGATCGACCTCCTATCTCTTATAACTGCTGAATTCTTATAAAACCTACTCTTTCATTTAAAACTCTCCTCTTCAAACAACCTCCTGAACCACTCACAACCATCAACTCAGACTCTCCAGCTATATTCCAGATATCATTGGTGTTTAATAACATTCTAATTTTAGTATTCATTTTAGCAGACTTTGAGTAATAGCATCAAAAACGGGTTGCGGCCCTTTTGGCTCTCTTTCGAGCTTAATAAATTTAATTCCTATTGAAAACGGAAACGAAAGAGGGGCTTTTTCAGCTCTCCAAGACATCCAGAAAGTAAACTCCTCCCATCTCCAAGCCGGCATGAGTCTCTATTCTAGAATAAACCTGAAAACGTGTTCTAAATCAATTCCATTTTGCTGCTTTTAGGCCTAAACTGAGATCGAACTTACCAGAAAATTTCGAAACAAAAGGACTATGAAATATTATCGTCTAGAAGACCCCAGCATCATCAAGGGAGATCAAATCAAGTAATTTTGTATAGAGAAAGGGAGACTAGAACCTCATCTAATGGCAATTCTAAATTTAGTTTGTCTAATTGAGCCTATTGTTCATTCTGAATAGATACGCCAAGATATTAGACATCCCTTTGCTTCCCAGTATCAGTAGAGTTGAAGAATGTATTGACTTTTGCTTCAACCCTTGAGGTTGAAGAATTAAAATTCATATTTAGCACAGGAAAGAAAGATTTTTGATTTACCTAGCAGTGGAAAAAGACGCAGAAAGAGGAATATATTTGCTAATTTACTCTAGTGTAGAGTGTTTAAGCTCTTAAGAAAGAAAATTTTTATCTTGTTCTCTTTGAAATAAAATGTGTTTTAAATACAACAGCATATCAGATTTCAACTGTGAGAATATCGCAATAAATAGTTTGAGAAAATGAAATCATCCCTTGTGTTCTTCCACAAAAACGCACCCTATGTACCTATCATAGGAGTCGAAATCCATGTTTTAGCATGTCTTATAATCATGATTCTTCTAAATTATATGAATCTTCCTAATTTATTAATGAATCCTAAGAGACCGAGTTTGAGAAATATTGAGAAAATTGAAAGTAGAAAATATGTGTCCACATTATAAAATTACTCTAAAGTAATAGATTCTATCTATGATAGATCTTTTTTCCTTTTTAATCCATCTTACTATAAGCTTCTTTCAATTTCTCAATATATGCTAGGACTTCAGCTTCACTTCTCTCATATTTTTCGACCTTATATTCGAAGTTCTGCTTGTTCTTCTTGATGCAAGCACCACTCATGAACAACTGGTAAATTTCCTTTGTGTCCTTCTTGTAGTTTGCCTTGACAGTTCTATGGAAGGCTGGTGGGAGTCCTTGGTTCCAAACATCCATGTGGTGATGAAGTCTGTTATTGACCTTCATGTAGTGGGGACAGTCCTTGGCAAGGCAAGCATTTTTAAGCAAGTAGGAGTCAGGGAGGTGTGTGTAAGTATTCAAGGGGATCTTGTTATCCTCACAGTATTTCTTAAGCTCAGCCTTGGAAATGGGCATGATTTCGAAGTGGATCTTCTTGAACCATTCTTGGAACTCCTTTGTGAGGGTGAAAACTGCACTCTTGCAGGCAGGGAGTTGCTTGACTCCTCCTTTTTGTGTATCGATGGTCAATTTCTTTCCCAGGCTTCCTGTGAGCTCATTGAGATCCTTCTTCATCATTTCATCAGACATCATCTGTGCATAAGTTCCAGAAGAGTAGGCTCTTGCAATATTAGCAATGTAGACGTCCTTATTAGGAGCCTTTCCAATGAGCATTTCACTGAGCTGTTCAAAGAGGTCAACTCTAACCTTAGTATCAAGCTTATAAAGATCGGAGACATCCCAAACGAATTCGTATTGCTCACTTCCGGTCATGAGCTTGTCAAAAGCGGCGTAAACTTCTCTTCTGAGATCTCCCAGGGTCTTGCAGTTCTTGAAGTTGTTTCTGACAGTGTTCATAGCCTGCTCGCCGGCTTGGGATTGGATCTTGCACTTGAAGTACTTGGCAAGTTCGAAGTCGTTATTCTTGACGAGATTGTAGAAGTAGAATCCAATAATGCAGTCAATGAGGTGTTGGGTTCTCTTCTCGTCGATCAATTTGTCTCTCCAGAGCATGAAGGTGTGGAGGATGGCCTTGGACAAGTCGATGCTTCCGTACTTCTTCTGTTCTTCATCGTTGGAAATTCCATTAATGGGGTCCTTCAATATCTCTTCTCTGTATTTCTTGAAGTCGGGGTGGTCATAGTAGACAATTCTGACAGTCTTGTCGATGAGGTCGAGGATTCCTCTCTTCCATTCAGTGTCAGGCTCTTTCAGGAGGTATAAGAGAGTGTTGGACAAGAGAGCCAAGTAGGCATCCTCATAGAGAGTGTCAACATTTTGCATGACATTGAAGGTCATCATGAGGTGGTAGAGTCTGGTTTGGAGCAAGGGAGCTAGATCAGCGTCTTCGTTATCGAAGAGGGGGAGGACTGCATTGATGGTTTCGACTGAGTTTTCTCCTGTCTTGAGCTCCAAGTTATTGTTATTTTTGATGATGGAGATAGTGTCAACGGATTTGTGGTGCTTGGCAATGAATCTGACTTGTGTGAGCCATGGGTTGAGCATAGATCCATTGAATCTTTTGATCTTGATGGCCATACCAATTAATGGGAAGGCCTCAACGAGGTCGAACTGACTGTTACAATAGGAAAGACCATCTAAGAAGTCCTTCTCCAGGAGGACTTCCTTTTGGTTCTGAAGGGTGATAACAGAACCTTCTTGGTTGCTATTTGGCTTAATGGTGATTTCTTTGTAGATGCTGGCGAACTCGTCCCTGAGCTTCTTGAATTCATCTACAGTGATTCCCTTTAATGCCAAAGCCTTTTGGTGGTACTTACCAACGATAGTACCAATACCGATTCTCTTGGCGGCATCGTACTCGCTTAGTTCTTTGGGAGACTTCCCTTCAGCGAGTAACTTAATCTCTTCGTAAAACCATGCAGCTCTGCTTAATGTGTGCTTGACAAGATTTCTTAATGCTCTCTGGTGGAAAGTTAAGCCCTCCGGGGCATCATCCACTTCTTTGGAATTAAGAATATCGATGCCTCTCTCTTTCTTGACTTGATCGAGGATCTTTTCCATCCATGCCTTAGTTTCGATGGCTATGTTCTTCACTTTTGCTCCAGGCTTTAATGATTCAAGGTGGATCACCTGGGTCCATCCCTTGAAAATTTCCACAACACCTTCTAGATTGATTGCGTCCTTACTAAGATCATAGATGTTTCCCTCGATCTCAAGCATAGAAGAGTCTGTACAAATCCAAACTCCTTCATAAAGGTTGTTTTTGGGTTTTTCCCAAGGGTATTGAATTACGGGGGGTTCGACTGTAACACTAACTGCAGAGTTGAAATAGGGCTTCATGGACTCAAACTTATTGAAGAAAGCCTTCTCACTGGAATACTCAATCAAGAAAATAGCTGGAATGGTAACATCTCCACTATGGTATTTTTCTCTCAACTTCATGGAGAGGAACGTGGGGAATCCGGACTCAACACCGAGACAAAGGAAGTTAATGTAAAATCCAAACTGATTTCCCTTGAGTGCTTGACATCTTTGTTCGAGAGTGTGAAGGTTATTATCTTGTCCATCTGAGATGAAGATGACGGTGATAGAAGTATCCTTCTTAAAAGTTCCAAGTTTTTCTTCGAAAACCTTGAAAGCTTCGGTAATATTAGTACCGCCACCACCATGTTTGTTAATATTTGTCTCGAGCCTATTGGATTCGCAGATTCTGGTTTTGGTGTCAAAAGTGATTGTTAAGGCGTTATCAGCTGGAATATATTCATTCCAGAATTTGGCAACATGTGCCCAGTGTGAGGACATAGAGCCTGAAGCATCTATGATACCGACGATCTTGTGATTCGTTGGCTTTCCTCCAGAGACTTTAGGAATACGAAAAACTTTCATTTTTACAACTTCTGAATCTTTTTATTTAAAAAGATTATATAAGATACTCCAAGATTAGGCACACCCTTAATAAGTTCAAAGCAGCCAATAGAAAAATGAAATTTTGACTCAAATCTGATCAAAATTATAAATTTTGATTGAGTCCAAATTCATCGGCTCTACTTGGCATATGCTAATAGGAATCCTTGCACTTAATTAATACGTGTCAATTTACCACCTTACTTCATAGAGAACATTCTTGAACCCTCTTTTTTTTATTCGCAGTTATTTTCCTTCACTTTCTAAGAGAGTAGTTAGGCATTAACCAGTAATCCTCTCTAACTTAGCTTCAGGAATCTGGTTGTGTTTTCATAGGGTCAAATTTCACTTTAGACATGTTCTCCACAGTAATAAGAGCTTCTAATCCGTTTCTTACCTATGTTTTTCGGCAGCTGTTAAATCTAATAATCAATATGAAAGTACAAGAAACTAACTTTAATAAACCTACGCCTAGCCATAATAATCTCTCTTCGCCTATGAAATCAAACAAACTGGGTTGCGCTGCTATACTTGGCCATAGAAATTCTTTACCTCGCAGGTTTGGGAAAGGTCAGTATGAGGTTTTTTCTATACAGAAGGATAGACGAATTAATTAGGCTAGTAAAAATATCAAAAAGGTGGTGGTACTCAGGATTCAAGGGAAGAATGATATCATACCTTGTTAATACACAGTAAAAAATGGCACATATGCAAAGTTACTATCAATTTGGCTAGGACTATTCTGTATATTAGATAAGCGAGAACTTTGGCTTGAAGCTCTTGGTCTTGAATTTATTATCATGTAACTTGTCACGGAAATCAGTTCCATATGTAGTGTTAAATTGGCCAGGATAAGGCTCAACTTTTTCGTATTGCTAATAATTTATGCAATTTCAAGCAACTCTTACCTCTTTCTTTACCAAATGAGCATGGCTGATCACCTTGAAAGGCTGGTATGTCTTACCGGTCGAAGTTTCAGCAAGTAAGGGAATATTAGGACCCAAGGGAGACCTATTCGATTAAATAACTTTTGCAAAAGTTTTACTTCTTCCCGAACAAATCGTGGTTGACTATATGAACGGGGGTAACGTTCTCAGGCTTCTTGAAATCGCTGGCATAGAGGGATTTGCCAATGAAGGGCAATTCGGTGATGACAGTCTTAGGAGCAACTGGCTTCTCAAGGGCAGATGGGTTTTGTCCCCAGTTCAAGAATTCAGCCTAGACTATTACTAATTTTTCAGAAAGAGCATGCCTTATAGCTGGATCTTCCTCCGAAGGGAATATTCTTTTCAGAAGCCTTCCAGAGATCAATATAATGCTTCGGAGGGGGTCCTTGCTTCCAGTCAACATAGGAGGTCTATTTTGTTATTGAAAATTTGGACAGTTGTTACTCTAGAAGTGGTGGAGAAGTCCATTGGCTGTTCCATTCTGAAGGTGGCCCAAGGGTTATTATCGACCTTGGGAGGCTTTGGGTCAACAGGATGCTTGACATAATCTCTTTGATATACAGAGCCAACAGGTGGCTTGTACCTAAGCTTAGAAACAAGGCCTGGAAATTAGTTTTCGTTTTGATCATTAATTACTTTGCATAGTGGCGTAGTATTTCTCGTCATCGTCGTCCTGTCTGATTGTATTAATTTTGTCATCAGTGTAGGAAAGAGGATGCCTATCATCTATGGTAATAGTGTCACCTTGCTTGTCTTTATTGCTCCTTTCGAAATGAAACGACAATTATCATCAACGTACCCATTAGAATTGTTACCAGGGAGGTTCTCGAACTGGATAGTACCCTTTAGATTGCTAGTAGAAGTATTTTCAAGGGTCTTATAGCCTAAATAGGGGTGAATAAAGAGCAGCTAGTATGATAATTACCATTGTTAACAAGATTTCCTTGTCCTTTGTTAACAAGAATAGATTTCTGGGATTTTGAATCAGTATTACCAGAACCCACAGGTCCGGAGACTGGCTTTCCGTTGTTGGAGAACTGTACAGAGGTTTGGGACATGACAAACAATAAATTTAATATGATAACTTCTTATAAACAAAGTTGCACTTTAGCTTGGCTTAATAGGTCTATTATTCAAGTCTATAAATCGAAGATAAATCTTCACAGAAATTCACAGAACGCCCTAATCTATCCCCTATAACAATGATCAAATCCAGCTTTAAGAAGAAGGAAAACGTCACAACCAAGGACGCCAATTACTTCTATTTCGGGTCACACGACCTTGATGGAATCTTCAATAATCATTTCATGAGAGGCACGATCATGCTCATCGAAGAGGACTACCCCACCAAGCACTATCTATCCCTACTCAGGTAATGAAATAGCCATAGTTTTCTATTTTTGCTCAAAATTTCATGTAGAGCATCCCCTAATATGAATAGATATTATGTTGGCTGCGGTGTACATTTGAATCAGAAAGTCTTTATTTATGACTTGCTTCCCAATAGATGGAAGACCTTGGTCCCCACCCTAGCAGTTCCAAAAAGCGAGGTAACTGATGGTAGTGGGGCTGAAGGTAAGCCACAAGCAGAGGTAAATATATGAGAAAAGAGAATAAATCGCTAGAAATCGAAAATTGCCTGGAGATATGATTATATGAATATCAAGCTCAAGGAAGAGAACTTCAATAAGGATATCCCTGTTATGGATCTCTCGAAAAATTTGGATATAGATGCTCCTGATTTCAAGGCCAAAGGACTTTTGAACTTCATAAATCCTAAGGAGGTGAACTCATATAAGGAGTTGTTCGAGCATATTTACAATAAGCTGCAGGATGCCTTGACGTAAGACATTCGAAAAAAAGGGAATAATAAATAGGGATTCTAATGACAAGAGCATAAAGAGATTTGTTTTCCCTAATTTCTTTACAACTTTCTGCCAGTTGAATAACGAGGATACACAAGATCTCATTAAATTCTTCCATACACTAAGGGTGTTTGCCAGATCCACCTACTGCACTTTTGTGTTTACTTTGAGACAGGAAGATGAAGTCCTGAGAAATCAACTTAGATTCATCTTTGATTACGTGCTTTCAATGGAAGTCCTCAAGAGTAAAAGAGAATAATTTCTGGAGGTAATTTCTATAGATAATGAGGAGTTTGAAGATTTCCAAGGATTTTTAAGACTTGTTAAAATTCCCAATATAAATAAATTCCTCAGCCATCCTCATGATGCTGAGATCTTTGGATTCAAGGCTTCTAAGAAGCAGGTATATCGCCTTTGATTATCTCTTATTGGATAGTTCGAAATTGATAAATTGTATTTGAACCCTGAGAAAGAGTCTACTGAATTTACAGGAAAAAGACATGAAGGACCACTGTTGTGCTCCACTAAGCCAGGAGGTAATAAGGACCTTGAGTTCTAATAATTTCGTTAAATTCATAATTAAAATGAACCTTTGAAGGTTTTGTAGCTAATTCTTTGATTTATTGTACTCATGTAGTTGGAGATATTTTGAAATAAGTGTATGTCAATATTATAATTCCTTTTGAAATAAGATTGCTTAATGAGAGTAATTATTTTTTGAGATAAAACCCCAGAAGTTTAGGAGGTATTTTAATTTCTGGATAGTGAAAAATGAATTACAAAATAGAAAAAATCAGAGAAAGAGCGACTTTGGTTTAATCTAAATTTAGAATTGAAAGCTAAATACTAGGGAAATCTTACAAGATCATTTCATTCGTTTTCATAATTTGATATCAATAAAATTTATTTTCATCATTTGAACCATTTCGAATAAGAAAACACAGCATGAATTTCAACAGCGAAAGCCATTATGATGATGACGACGAGGACATTAAACTAGAGGACCTTAAGGCTAGGAATAATTTCGATCTATTTCTCAGCAAACCTTCAGATGAGATAGTAAATTAACTATAATTCCCTTTCAAACTGCATTATTAGAGTATAGAAATGACAGAGATCGAAGACAAAAAGAAGGCAATACGAAAAACATTAATAGAGCCTGTTCAGAGCGGGAGAATCTCGAACCGAGAAGAAATCACTGAGAAAACTGTGATCAAAAGACTATTTCCAAATTTTACGAGGAAAAATAAGGAAAGGAAGACTATCATTGATAAGGCAAAGATAGATTTTGGATTCATAGTAAAGAGTATAAAAATGTAATGCTTATATCTTTAGAAAAGAATTCTCGGGAGAAAGAGTACTCATAAGAAATTGCCTTATGACCCTAATTATACTCCTACCTCCTTATTCAGAAGGACTCTAGAGCCTGAAGACCATCAGTAACATTAATATCCGGAAAGTATAATTCACTTAGTGATACAGAAGAGAATGAGATCTTAGCTGATAATGGACTAAGTTATACTCAAGTAATTCCTTTTGATTAGCAAATATCTTTAGTTATTAAGATTTATTGATGACAACCACCCCAGGGAAGAATATATAACCAAGAAAGGAAGTTTCCCTTATTTAGCATAAAGTATTAATGAGAATAGAAGCCAAAAAGAGGCTTATTCCTTTGAATGCGCCATTAGGAGAGATAGTTGGTCCTAATCGACACCAAGAGAGTGCCCTGCAGCCCTATGGAGTCGGAATAACCCTCTATTTTAAATACTTGGTAATGAGAATATTTTACTTCTAACATTTAGAAATTCCTAATAGCCCTGTTTCTTATAATGTTCCTAATAAACATCCCTGGATTAACCGTTCTTGTGTTTAACAAGAACACTTCTTCAACTCACTTTTTTGCTCAAAATCTCACTTCTTCAATCTTTGCTCTCACTTTCGGAAATCTGGGAGAGAGTAATTTCATGTTTCCCTGAATAAAGCTATAGGCGAGGCTATCTGCAGCCAACCTAGTACAACATTGCTCAATGGGAGGGAGACCAAAACACTGACGTTATCTTGTCGGTCGTCCAATAGAATTGTTGACTTTGTTGGAATTGTGTATAAAGACTTTAAGAGCTGTCAAATGGTAAGTCATAGCGAATATCTAATAAAATGTAGACAACAGAAGAGTTTGAGGATATGTTGAACAAAACAAACTCTCATTGTTCGGCACTTCTCAAAGAGCAGACTAATATAGAAAATGAATGCCATCATAAGAATTCTTGCACAATCCACTATGATATTTCAAACTTCCCAGAGGAGTGCATAATGCGAGGTAATACAAGTGACCCAGGAGGTCCTTTTCTAACAGTTTATGCTATGTGCGAAGGTAAAAAAGGAATTTCTTTTTTAAATCTGTAGATTTTGAAATCGGACTCCCTTTTTTGAGTGATGTGGAAAAAAGAGACGTATATTATATCTTTATGATCACTGATCTCCTCTGTGTGATATTATATACAGCAAGCTACTTCCTGTAATACAAGCTGCTAAAGTCTAATGATTTTAGTGTGAGTTATAGAGAAAGAAAGGAAATAGAGAGATTCAAAGCAGAAATTATCAGTCCAGAGAAATTCACAGTGAGTGTAAAGGGCTTCGGAGTAGTGACAGATGTCTTTGAATTTATGGCTGCACTCATTAATCATTTTGACCAGGTACAATTAAAATCATGGATACCTGATATTAAGCATTTCGGAGATAAATTAGATACAACAGTAGCAGATATAAACCTGGCCTATGATGACGATAAATACATCAGGATCAGGAAAAAAATGGGAGAAGCAATAAGACAAGTACATTGTAATGAGCTTCATATCGAGTTATATAGATTGATGGATTAGAGTACTTGATAGACAAGGCTCAGCAAAAGGCTGACAATGATCCTAACTTTACTCAGCAGCTCTATGATTTTCATTGTAAGATTTGACGAACAAAATAACTAATCTTTAGATCAAAATCGACATAAATTTGAGAAGTCTCTAAGAAAGCTCAAAAAATACTTGCTAACGACAACTGTTACAATCAAGAAGGCTTTCATCACATTCAATAATCCTCACACTTCGTCTGCACTCATTAAAGCTTTCGAGCAAGATGAAAATTTACAGGAAAATCCTTATGAACGAGAACCTTGGAGATAGTACAATGAGAAATTGTGTTTCTTATAAATTAGTTTTAGAGGACACCAGCTCTACGTAAAGCGTGCCCCTCCACCAACAAATATCCAATGTAATTCTTGATTTTCTAATTGAAAAATCTTCATAGGGAAAAATTTAGGTCAAGGAAAGCTTGAAATGAGCCTGAGGAAGTATATCCTAAAGACTGTAGAATTTTTCTTGATGTTTTGCAGTAAGTTCTTAACATCAGCGTCCTAACAATAGGCTTCTATTTCTTGATGTACTTCCAAATAGAAAAGACTTATAATTTACAATTACTGAACCCTACAACATGTTCGCATCACTACACTCCAGATGATGTTGCTGAACACTGGGGAGATAAAAAGTACCTGAAGTGCTACTGTGAGCAAACTTTTCAAGGAACTTACGAAGAAAAACTGTATACTATCCCAACTAATCAATTAATTTGATAGAGCACAAGCTCAAAGCACACCTTTCACGTTTACCAACTTCCAATGTAACGGGACATTACCAAGTTACGACCCTTATGTTGTCTATCAAAATCAAAATCCTTGTTACGACTACTTTACAACTGTGAATAAACTGGAAAATGGTCTAGAATGGCTGTTCCTGCAGTTTGGAATGTCTCTGTTTATTGCGATAACAAATGGTGTGACAGCCTTGATTTTCATGCTTATAGCAAAATTAATGAAAAGAACCACTATCTCATCAGAACTTAAAGAAGCCGCTCTTGGGGTCTTTATAATGCAGGTCTTGAATATGGCTTGGTTGGCATTCCTATCTAGTATAGATAGTGTGAGGAAGATCTGGGGATACTATACCCCGCCCTCATCTACTCTTTTCAAAGCTCTTTGTGAAAATTATGACATAAGTAAATGAGTAATGACTTCGCTTATCGTAATAGCTTTTGAAGGAATTTATATCTTTGACATGCAGTGGTTTTTGCGAAATGGAACGGCCCTGGTAATGAGAATATAGGAGCTCCTAATTTTGTAGATTGTGTCTTTTCTGATGGCTTGTTTCAGTTATCAGCTGTTGAGTGGCTTCTTATATGCAGTGATCAACTTTTTAAGATATTATGATAGAGGATTCAAGAAGGACCCAACCAAGACAAGAAAATTGATGCAATACGATTATAATAGACTCTACAAGGGACCCATGATGCCTCTTGATAACAGCTATTCCTCAGTAATTTAATCTATCATATTGTTAATTCTAGCTCCTTACCTTCGTGTTTGTCGCACTCATGTATTCCTCTGGACTCCCAATACTCTATCTCTTCGGAGCTCTTGGACTCTTTATTCTGTATTGGGTGGACAAATATTTACGTATATTATAGCATTACAATACCATAACGTGTAGTCTTAAGGTTCTTCTCCAACCCACCCAGAATAGACCACAGATTTGTCTATAAAACACAAATCTTAATTCCCTATTCATTATTATTCCATCTGGCTATAGCCATTTTGATATACGGAAGTTTAGATTTGGCACCTCCTAATTCAGATCATTACAAACTCTATGTAAGAAATACTGAATTTGAATGACTGAAATAGTTTGACGACTTTATCAAATCCAATGTGACTGTTACTGCAGGTATATTGGTCCATCAATGGCTTTATCAAATAGGAAGAAATTCCAGTGACGTTGTTGTGAATACATTCTTTTCTGATATTGGGAACTTTTATCATGAGAGTCTTAACATGCCTTACACTTCAATTTTTGGATTTTTGACTGTCATTGTTTTCTTTGTCCTTTTGATAAGGTAGCTGGGTATTTTCCTATCTTAAAGGCTAGATTATTCTTCTGGTTCCCGATGAGAAAGATAATCTACAGGATTTTGGAAGAGCATAAAATAATCAGGTCAGAATCTAATCATGGAAGGAAATCGATCATTGAAGACAGGTTTGTTGAATGTAAGAAATAGCTGTAAATAATCTTATGGATAGCTTTGGAGGACTACTACCTAAAGGAGAAAATTAGGATAATGAGAAGAATGAAACAAGTAGTTCCTATTTCACAAAAATTCCTGAAAAGTTATAATGAAATGCTGGATCTGTAACACTACGCGACTTTTAAATAAATAAATAGATATGTTAATGAGTATAAGAAGAGGAAACATGGTCGCAGATATAAGAGATATATCAAAGGTGTCCCATTCTATGACCTTGAGGTAATTTGGGAATATCAAATAATAGAAATTATAGTTTTTGGATGAATTTAGGAAAGATTTTGGCTCGGAATATACACCACGCCTGATACACATATCCTCGACGCAAGAAGGAAATGATCAGGAAATGAGTCAAAACTAATTATCTTTCTTTCTTTTAATTTTGCAATTGTTTTATAAAACTTTGTAGAGTATTTCTGCCTTGGATTGAGATTTTTATATATTAATCAGCATATTGTTAAGGAATTACTACTATGATATTATACAGGTTTGGTGCTCTTCAAAGTAGAATGTTTACTAGCCTCTTTGTAAATTTTTTCAAGGGCGTTAGACAGGTTCCTCACTCCAAACAATAGAGCATCAGGACTTTCCTCACTAATTGGTACACAATTTCCAATACTGATCCAGGCAGCTTTATAATACTCCGTGGTATTATCAACAATAAAGATCACAGAAGATCCTTTCCAGGTTCTGCTAGAACTACTAAGGAAGTCCAATAATTTCTTTGTGTAGTCCATGAAGTATATAACAGCCTTGGGATTAATTTCCTTCTGTCCATTGCTTTGCAAAACTCTGATTATGCTCTCCTTAATCTTTATCTCCTGGAACTCTTTGTTAGCTTCCTCTCCTCTCAAATAGCTTGTTATCTTTCCCTTTTTATCTCTGGTTAAGAGACCTGAAACAAAGAAACCCCAGCTCTTCAAATTTGCATCTGCTAGAGGAGTTGCTTCTGGTTCTAGGTCTACTACATTGACAGACTTTCCAAATTGTAAGTCAAGAACTGAAGCTTTAGGATGCCTGAACACTAAGTTCTCTAAACCTACATAGTTCTCGTTGTTAATTGTGCGAAAGCTTTTGCATGCCGCTGTCAAATCTCGAATGATTTCATTTTCACTTTTATATTCTCCTGTGCCATATCTGAAAAAGTGATAAAAATCTTCTTCTTCATCAGCAATCCTCTTATGAATGAGGTCATCCTTGAAGATGAATTTCTCAGGATGTGACCCTGTCAAAGGCCAAGCAAGCTTCTTAGGATTAGACAACACCCTTTTTTCAAAGTCCAGTAGGTACTTGTCTTTCAGGACTGGCCAATATTTTTCAAAGGCCCTCACCACTTCAGCCACCTGTTCAACAGCAATTTTGTTTGGAGAACAATTCTCCTTCATCTCTTCCAAGCTATAGAAATTTTCACTACAAGCCAATGGCATCTCCTCCCCCAAAAGAATTCTCAGACAGGCCTCTGAAGACTCAGAAATAGTCTCAAGATTATATCCTCCCTCTAGAGCAACAATAGTCTTCTGTGGGGCCAATTGCATCAATCTACTTGTCATATATGCATACCCATCTGGGGTGAGATCAATACCTCCCAAGGGGTCACATCTACCTGAATCAAATCCTGCAGAAATGAAGACCATTTCAGGATTGAACTTCTTCATTATAGGCCAAAAGATTCTCTCAAACGCATAGACATATTCATCATCACCAATAGTAGTAAGTGTGTTAGGAAGGTTCCAAGTACAATTAAGATTAAATCCTTCACCTTTACCTGATCCCAGAGACTCTAGCTTTCCTGTTCCAGGAAAGAAAAATCCTTGATCAAATCTATGAATAGAGATGTAGAGTACATTAGGGTTATCATAAAATAGCTTAGCAGTACTATCGCCATAATGAGCATCCCAATCAAAAATGAGAATTCTTTTGACTCCATACTTCTTCATGGCATATTGAGCAGCCACAGCAACATTATTATAGATACAAAATCCTTTGATCTCGTTGTCAGGTGCAGCAGCATGATGTCCAGGAGGTCTAGTTACCCCAAAAGCTCTTTCAATTTTATTGTTGAATATCTCATCAACAGCAAGTACCAAAGCATTTGCTGCTAACCTAGCTGCTCTGAAGGTATGCTCATTGTAGTAAGTGTCCCCACTTACAGTCTCTCCCTTCTTCAAATTCTTTTTCAAATTGTCAACGTATTTCACATAATCTTCTCCGTGAATATCTGCAACAAGTTTGAGATCAATTTCTTCAAAATTATCATAGACTTTACAACGTTGAAGTAACTGGCTGGACTTAAATCTATCTAGTATTGATGTAAGTCTCTCTGGTCTTTCGACATGCTCAAATTCATTGCAGTGGAGGAGGGTGTCCAAATGATAAAAGACACCGACATTAGAAATATTGTTTGTTTCAGGATTCTTCATATCTTTGTTAGCTTCTCCATGATACTTTTGAAAATTTTTCACAATATTAATTCTTAAATTTTTGAGTTGATCGGCAAAATCATCAGGATCTGATTTATTCCTTTGATCACTTTATGTTTCTTATGATTTCTGACGATTTCGTATAATGCTAAAGTAGAGCCCATAATCTTGAGAGTAGAGATTGATTAACTACATCCTAGATCCCACACATTTACTCATATATAGGTTAAAAGTCTCTTTTTTATACTCAAATATGTAAAATACAAACCGAGCTGTTCTCAGCTCCTTCAATTTTACATTCATCAAATATACTATTATTCTACACTCCACTCTATCACGCCCAAAAATTTGCTGTTATTATTTCATATATATTCTTCATCTTTTCATTTCTAGTACAATTCTCTTTTTTTAATAAGTACAAATAATAACTTTCTATACATAGTGTCTAGAGCTGGCTAAAGGTGACACCTAGCTTTTTCTGAAGCTGCTTACAAGAGTCTAAAGCTACATAAGACTATATATGGCACAGAGGAAATATGAGAAATAGAGGATTGATAGGAATCATCTACATAAAGACATAGGAGAACCACAGTTTTTATCGGTTAAGGAATCAGTGAAGCTTAGGAATAGAGTTAAGATGATTTAGCGGTTTAGAGGAAGTTGAAGAATCAGAATAGTTAAAACAAGAATCAAAGCAATCTTGAGTTAAAACTAAATATTCATAAAGCCTTGTGACAGCTGATAAAATACAATGTGCTTACGGATATTTGGGAGCATTCCGTCATTGAGAAATGATATTTTAAGCATTTTCTTATGAGCTTAGTTAACCATTAGATTTTTTGATTGTTTATTCAGAGACCGAATTACCGACCCGATTGTTATTGAAGTCTAAGTAGTGATTAACTAATTTAGCATGATATCACATGATATAAGAAAGTTATGTGGGAGTAAAAATTACAATAATACTATTTATATCATTTTTCATCTTTGTCTTCCCCAAACATCTTCTGTATTTTAGCACGAAGCATTTTCATGACCTCTTGATTCTCTTTCTCCCTCTTTTGACCAATTCTCCATCATCTTCAGTAATCACTATACTTCAGAACTTTTATCTCATTTGTTAATGAGTTTTTAACTCGAATAATATTGTTCTCCATTTTCTACATAAGGAGCTGGAAAAATGGTTTTCGCTCATCTGCTCTCAGTCAAACACAATAAATAATGTTTACGTTTTTATTGTTTTTTTCAATGATCTTGTTTTCACTGATTTCAGACATTTTATATTTACCTTTTGTAAATTTATAAAAATGGATCTACTGAACCTACAACCAGTTCTACTCTATCAAATTTATCAGATCTTCATTTTCTGGAGACAGATGTTCAAATTGATCCTTATTAAGATGTTAGGGAATTTCTTGAAATTGAGAAGTTGAATTTAATCACAAAAATTCAAACCAAAGACCTTTTAATAGTATCACAGCTCAAAATAAGATGGGCTCCCAGTCAAAGCAATAATGGTCAAAATATCTCTTATGCTTTCAGATCTGAAGATTGGCCCTTCATAAGTACACACTTGGGTCACTAATTTTAGTCTTTGATGTAACTGAATATCTTATGCATAGGTAAATTTTTTATCCTGAACCATATCATTTGATAACCTGATTTGTTAAAGAATACACCATCTTTGATGTGTTAACTAAAAATAGTAGAGCAAAGTCTTTTGATAGATTGATATTAGATAAAAAGCTCAAACATTGTTACTGTTAGAAAAATAAAAATCAGAGAATGCACACAAAAAATTATGGGAATATCAATCATATGGTTCTTTAATTCACATCTGATACACCACAAATGAACTTTAATTTTTTTCAGTAAATAGTCTTTAGTTTGTTGAAAATGGGTTAAATTCAGAAATTTTTTAAGAACTAAACATCTTTTTATTCCACAGGAGAACAATCAACTAATTGGTAGCATCGAAAGTTTTATTGTTACATTGAAACTTGACCTCCAAGAAAGACAGATGATGAAATCGTGAAAATGTTAATCTTTCATCTGGATTTAAAAAAGTGAGGGTAGTTTTATGTGGAAAGATATTTGGTGCTTCTTATTAGAAAATGATCTACGAGGGAATCTTTATCAACTCATAAGTTCATATAGATCGAATATACTTCATAATTTACAAGCCCGATAAAGAAATCAGAGCAGTTCTCGCTGGAGATGATAATGCCACTTAGATAAACATAAATTGAAGGAAGTGAGGATGGTTCCTTAGATTTTGAATATTTAAGTATAAGAGTGATGTATTCTCCTATAAGTAAATATATGGATATATGTACGGAGTGACACTATCTTCTCAGCGTTTTAAGCTCTATTTACCATTACGGAATTATCAGGAATCATACTTCTTCATTAGGACTAATCAAACAGATGAATCTGGTCCTGTAATTTGACATATCAACTCAAAGATTAATTTGTAATTTATACCTTTCTGCTCTGAGTTTAGCAGAAGGAAGCTTCTATTTAGAGATATTTCCTAATTCTAATGATTTTTCCTTATGAGTAGTTACTCTACAATTTCTCTCTACCTGATTTGTAGGAAATTACGGAATCTTCTGTTCAGGATGCAATTTTAGCGAAGCTGATTTGAATCTCTTTGACTTATATTGATGTGAACAAGTTTTTACAAGAAGTAATTATTAGATGCTTAAGTTTATTGAGCTAGGAGTAATAACCAATGGGCATGATCAAGACTTGTCCTTCTCCAAAGAAAAAGGATCACCCTCGAGAGACATAATAAGTTAAGATAGAAAGGTTTAGATCATTGTAGTTGAAAGAGAATTTTTCTTGTTTTATTCTAATATGGAATATCAGGTTCGAGATCATATAAATGAACCCCAAAGACTAAGCAATTTAATAGGAAATTCTTCAAAGTTGTTGATTTTCTTGATGAAGATCATAACTCCTTTTTACAAAATTTACAAAATGTGCTCAGTGGATAAGGTTTCTTCGAATCAGAATTAAACTAGCCGTCATTATTAATGCTTGTACTTAATAATACATATTTTATCTTATATCAATTAATCGATAGACTTTGATTTAGAAGTATTCGTCTCTGTAATATTATAAATTAGCATTCTCAATTTAAGAATACAGAACTCTCATACTGAATTATTCAAAATACAAGTTTAGCCATCTTCTGCCCCTTCTATTTTATACTCATCTAGCCTACTATTATCTCTAGCAAGAACTTGTCTAATTTCTTTATTGGGTTTGGATTCTGTGAAGTGAGCCATCATATCAGCCCAATGTACGTGGACCTATACCCTTAACTCTTTTTCAGAATATCTTTACCTCAGTTAAGTTATCAGCTTGTAATTTAGCAAATTCATGGAAGTTTCCTGCATATTGCTTGCACTTCTCTTGAAGCCCTTTAGTGATCTCTGAGAAACACTGGGCATTATAGAAGGCAAACTGTGTTCTTAATTCTGCAACCTGGGCAGTTTCCTATAACTTTAAAGCTTATTTAGATCTCAATTTTACCTTAGGAAGCATAAGTTCCATGGCTAAGGCCTTGTTCTTCATAAGCTCTTCTCTGCTATATTCTCTAAGTTTAGCAGAAGAAAGTTCCCATTTAGTGATATCTCCCAATGCGAATAACTTTTCCTTCTTGGCGAACAACTCTTTCTTTCTTCTGACATATTCCAAACCAATATTGGATCTCTCCTTAAGAGCTTCCTTAAAGTTCTCATTCTCAAAGTAGGCATATTTGAAGAAGAAGCATAAGTTCTTCTGGACAATCTTAATTTGTCCAAGCATTTGTTCACCTTATCTTTAGAAGATAATTCACATGATATTTACCCCAAGTAACCATCATATTATTCAAAGTAAGATAGATATCTTCTAATTGTGGGCTCTTTCCAACACTCACATTCTTATTGTAGTTTGTTGAGGCAGCATACAGTGCAGCAAAACATTCTCCCATACTGAAAATAGTATTAGAAACCTGATCCAAATCCAAAGTAAGTTGCTTGCTAAGCTTTCTTATTCTAGGGACTCACTTCATATGCATAAGGATTTTACTTCTTGTAAATAGGGTCAGTTTGATTGAAGAGTTCTCCAGCATGGGCTCCAAACGATTTTAATTCAGGAGTTATCTCCAAACGGACCTACAGGAAGTTAGATAAAGACTAGGATAGGATACTTGTCCAGCTAAATTGGACATTTCCTCGATTTTGGAAATTTTGGTAAACTTATCGGCTTCCTATCGGATTATACGTGTTCAAAATAAATCCCACCTTTTGCTTGTTTTTGAAAGCATTGGCATCTTCGACACTGAGGAAGTACATCAGGAATCTGCTTGCCTTAAGGTCGTCGTTCTTGACACAGGCATTGAGGAATCTTTCAAGGAAGTACATTCTCTTCTTAATGAAGTCATTCTCAAATTTGCCCTTATTCTTCTTTCTAGGAATAGGAGGAATCTTAAAATTAGCCTTAGCAGCAGATAGCCTTACCACAACTCCAGGATGGAATTTTAACAAGGTTGATCTAAGCCAGAAGAAATCTGAGTATCTTCTCTTGACGCACCAACCGAGTGGTTCAGTCTTAATTTTGTATTGGATGTAGGAGGCTGAAAAAAGTCCGCCTTTAACAAGTTCTGGTCTATTTTGTTATAACTTAGTCTCCAAAAAAACCTACTCCACCACTGTGACTTCAATTTGCGCATAATCATTTAAGATATTGGTCTCTGCTAGCTTGACGTTGACAGTCTCAACAATGTAGTCCTCCTTTTCCTTCAAGGGCTAAGGACTAAATTTAGGCTATATACTCGTACCTCATTCAATGCAGATTGACCTTGTTGCTTAGAAGCTGAGTTCGACTGATCATCACCCTCAGATCTGCCCTCATTTTTATATTCTTCACTTGTCTGAGTCTCAGTACGCCCTTGATACTCGTCGGTGTTCTCCTGTGGTTCACCAACTGGTGCATTACTCTTAAATTGTCTTACAAGCTATATTTATGACTTATATTTCCTGGTTCAGTGTACCTCCTCCAGTTCTTCAAAAGTCCATAGATCTACGTTGGTACCACCTAGCCATGTAAGATTTTACTTTAAATAAATTGTAAACCTCCTTCTCTGATGCTATCGAGGAAAGCAACAAAGGCCCCAACGTCGACTCCACTTTCAAGGATTTCAGCCTTCAAAAATGTCTGCTTCTTTTTTCTTTCTGCTATTATATATTCTTCGTTATCCATCTTCCTCTCGTTTTTTGCTTATATTCGAAATAAATAAAATTATGATCTTTTTATATACAAGAATTTTATTTGTATTTCCTGCTTATACAGAAAAATTCTTGGGTTATTTTCACTCCATTACACCATATCTCTATCTCGCTATCATGATTTTAGGGATTTCAACCAAGACTATCATCGATAACCTTCTTTAGGGCCTTGAAATATTGACACTAGATTTTTTCATGATGCATAACAACTCATAGAGTCATCAGAAGTGCTGCGGAAATTCAAATTTGAGTCTGTTAGTGAGTATTGTGTAGAGGCTAACCTACTTTGAAAATAAAATTGGCCTTGATCTAATTAAATTAACAAAATTTCCTTAAGCCAGCATGAACACAATTGCTCCCTATCTTCAGCCTATTGGAGATCTTTGGGCATATTTCACTAAGGATCACATCCTTGAGGATTTAACCTACTATCCCGGAGACTGGCATACCAAGGTCATTAAGAGCCAACGTCTCAAGGTCAATGAAAAATATACTGAAACTTGGAAAAGATTCTATGAAGAGCCAGATGTTTACAACACCCTTGTTGACAACGCTTACCGCTTCTCCCTTTTGGCCTTTGCTGAAAGATGGATCACCGTTAGACAAGCTCAACAATTCCTTAAAACCAGATTCACTATGTCTAATAATAATGTCGGAGCTCTTAATGCTATCAGACAACAAGGATTGCTCGGGGCCTTCAGAGGAAATCTCTTCAACATTGCTCATTTCATTGGTGTCCAGTATCATGCCCTCTATTATGCCAATAATGACCCATTGAAGTATATTTTCTTCAGTTCAGTCTTCGAAGCTGCCTTATATCCCTTGGAAACTTTGAGAACTTTGTATTATGCCGATGTTGCCAAGTCATTTAGAAACCCATGGGATGCTGTCGTCAAAACTGTTGAAAGAGGTGGATTACAACAATTCTATAGAGGTGTTGACTTCAAGATTATCTACAACGTGTTCTTCGGTATCAATTTGTGGAGCATGGCCAGCGATAGCGTCCTCCAATATGTCACCCTCCCTCTCTGGCTCTTCAGTTATGCTGCCCTTTCCCTTAAGACTAGACTTCAAATCGCTGGATCTTCCCTCTCCTTCCAAAACCCTGAACTTGCTGAAGTTCAATTGAATAACATTGTTAGAAGAGAAGGAATCAGAGGACTCTATAACGGATTCTTGCCTTGGGCTGTCTTGAACTTGGGCTTCGCTTGGTACTTCCCCAGCTTGTTCTCAGAGGATAAGAAGAGAAATACTTTGGCTTCTATTATCAAGGAAGCTCCTCGTGAGGAGAGAGACTTTAAATACTGGGCTTAATACTGCATAGATTATTCCTCTTATTATCCTGTTTAGCATATGAGAAATTTGAGAATAGTAGAAGCAAAAACAGCTTTCTAAAAGTAACTCAGACTTCTGAATAGATCCTAATTCAACAAACTAGACATACCATTTTAGGAAAAGCCTCTTTTAGTCCGGACTCTATTTCTAGGTACCATATTTAGAGAGAATAGTTGAGAATTATTAACTAGAAGCGAGAATAAGGATAATAATCAGGGATCATTTATGACCCTTACATAGACTAGTTCAATAATACTTAACAAACTTAAATAAAAATCTATTATAAACTCCTGAATTTCATTACTTCCTTCTGTCGTGCGATCTTATATTTGCTTGAACTTTGTGCAAAAACTCGTCTCTAAAGAGATTTAGTTATCTTCGATTTAAATTTTGTATGTTATTGTAGGATGAAATAACAGAAAAATGATAATGGTGTAATTGTCTCCTAATGATCCTAAAGATTTTCCTGTAGGCATTTTGATGAGCAAGGTTTAGCTTATGTTGATCAAAGACTTTTGTCATTTGAAAATTTATTTTTTCAAAAATAATCAAAAATTTGCTCAAAAGATTGTAAATATTTAGGAAAGAACTTGGTGTATATGATACTTTATGAATTCGTAATATGAACTCCTTTATTATTCAGGGATCTATAACAAGAATAAAAAAGTAGACGAAAGTGACATACGAAGACCAAGGGGTTTTATACAATAAAATATTGAGAAAATAGTAGAGAATTTCAAGGTAAGTCAAAGAACTTCAGTTCTCATCCAATCGAGTACTCCCCCACTCCATTCTCCTGGGCAATTTGTTAATACTAGCAATTTGCTGCATATTTTTTCCTCCAACAACCATGAAAAATGAATTAAACGTTGAAAGATCATTTGCACTCGACCTCAAGTCCGGCAACTTCACAGTAGGCTTGAAAATTAGCAAACAAAAAGAAGACTCTTACATTCTTCATAGGAATCTTCTTGTCGATTCCATAAGGATTCCTTGTATCTACTTTGGCTTCTGCCTTCGGTTTCTGCTGGAATTTTCTATATGGTAATAGAGGCTCAATGGTTCCCATATTAAAGGGTTTAAAGTTTCTAAAAACGTCATTCTTAGTGAATAAGACTTACTTTGATTTTGTTAAAGGATTATTTGAGAGCCCTCTTTCCTCAATTCTTGCAGGCTCTAGGGCATAGACTTCAAACATTCCTGGCTGTTTCACTTTGCTTGCTGGAGAATCATAGGTCTGCATATCCAGGGATGCCTGCGTTTGAAGCTTTTGGAATTTTATTGAACTGCGCAATGAAGTCTTGGGTGGGGGAAGCTCTTTGGTCTGGACTGGGACAAGTGGTTTTAACTTAGGTTTAGCTGACGGTTTTTTATTCATCCTGGATACTGAACGCTCTTCTGAGGATTCGACATCATCGTTCTGATCTTCTGCACTTGATTCTAGGGTGGCACTTTCTTTTATAGTTAAAGTCTGGAACTTAGTGGGGAAGAAGTTCCTAACTTTGGAAGAACTTTGACTTGGTGACTCATTTGTGATTTTCATAACAAAGCGATTTTCAGAGTAGACTTTCTTAGGAGCTGAGACGACCTTTGGCTTGTCGAATACATTTTTCTTAGCGAATTCTTCATAGAAAACTTCCTGGACAAGTTCATTAATTTTATTGCACTTTTTTCTTATTGCAGCATCTTTCTTAAATCTATTAAACTTGCATGTCTTCAAAGCAATCTCCTTTCTGATATTCTCAAGCGAGCCATATGGAGAATTTGTAATTCTTGTGGCAGGATTCTTTTGGAAGATGTCCAAAATAGACACAAGCATGGCCTTGCCTACATCTTCATATATCTCCATTGTATAATAAACAGGAGTCTCTTTATACATATCAGACTCTATATTCGTCACTTCACTCTCACAGCAGCTCATATGCCTTGGCAGGTTGGGTTGGGGCTTATATGTGGACGGCTTAACAATAGGACTCAAATGATTGCTGTAATGGAAGCCGCATTCTAGGGTATAGGAATGGATAATGTTGCAGGTTTTGTACACATATACTCTTCCTGCTCCCTCTTTGGTGAGCTTTTCTCCTCTGTCGCGGGCATTCATATGCTTTTTGGAGAAATTACAGCTCTCATATTCGAAATTTATGCAATTTAGAGACATAACTTTTGCAAATAGCATGCTTTCGACTTGCATAACGAAATCTAGGGCATTTCCATAAAGGAAACTTCCTTTCTTGGCAGCGTGGGCATGCAAGTCACAGTAGAAGAAAAGTCTATTCTCAGAATTCAGATATCCCACAAGTTCCTTAATTGCGAAAATCATGGGCTGCTTAACAGGATCAGGGTTCTTATAATGTCTATTCAAATTGTGATGGTAGATGTCCATTCTATAATGCCCCGCAGCCACCCCGTCCGGGTTGATCATTGGTACTATCATAAAGACAAAATACTTTCTTAGCAAATATGCTCTTATATCACGTCTAGCAATTATATTTATCATTATGGTCCTTACTTGTCCAGGAGGAACTTCAAAATCCCATTCATTGAATGAGAGGATGGGGTCTCACCAGGATGCACTCTAGCCGTGAGAAGTACCACAGGTTTATTAGCTCTGAATCTAAAAAATCAGCCAAATCTTTTATTAAGTTACTTATATGCGCGCTGCTCTGTCTCTCTATTCGGGAACAGCAGATCGTTTATATATGACTCATTCGAATTTAGTTTTCCCTCATGTGAGGAGATAGTCAATAATTCAATGTTTCTATTCTGTGGAGTCTTTGTAAACAATTCTCTATGGAAGTACAGATCTGGATCCTGGGAATATGCAGCTTGTAGTTTATCAAGCATTTCAGTACACTCTGTATAAGAAAATGGATAGCTAAAAGCAAAGAAGACCTCCTCATCTTTTCCAGCTTGAAAAGTATACGAAAATTCGACATCCAAGGTCCTCTCAACAGCGTCGTGCTATTCCATTAAACAGATTCAATCGCTCCACTTACGATTATCTTAGACTTATCCTCCAGTCTGTTCCAACGACCATTTCCTATCTTGTAAACAGGTTTGTATGACTCGGGTGCGGACTTATACTATGCAAATTAGAAAATAATGAGAGCATTACTAGTGAATAGAGAATATGTATTCTCTTGATCAAGAAGGTGATCTTAACACCTAACGGGACCCCACTGACACCAAAATGGAACCAACTTCTCGTAAAACCTTCGTATTCTGTGCCATAACAATCGGGGGCTGTCTGAAGTATAAACTAGGACGTTAATGATTATTTTTCTAGTTTGTTACGTAGTTGGGGGTGGTTTGCTGGGCTGTAAGCAAGTTTCCTGAATCAAAAACAGAATTAAACCTGATACGAAATTCTCCAGCTTCGTCGCTAACGCAATCGAAGTAGAAGACGTTTTGTTGAGGATTTTTGTTCACTTCTCCCTCCATTAGGATCTCTGATGGCAAATGTGTAGGCCTTTACCAACTAAACGAGTCTGAATTAAAGTCAATAAAATAACAAGCGTTGTGCTTGATAGATTTAAGAAGTTTCATATAATTTCAGTCAGTTTTTCCCATATTTAGAACTCACATTCATACAAAATACATATCATTCATCATAATCGCCTATATCAGTTCTATTCATGTACTTATTTGTCTCCCTCCTTTGGCTTTTCTTCAGTTTTTCCCTCAGCCTTCTTTTCTCCCTCAGCATTTCCAGCTAGATTAGGAGGAATATCAACCTTGATGGGTCTGATCTTCATGAACTCAAGGACTTGTTCCTTAGTAATCTTCTTACGTCTTTCCTAAACATCTCTTAGTTTATATCACAGTTTCCTTACTTGATGCTCAGCGACGAGTTCTTGGAGAACCTTAATCAAGATGTTCTTGACCTCTGAAGTGGTCATTTCTCCCTTACCATACTTTTCTCTATAAACTAAGCTCCAATTTTGTAAAAAATTACCTGATCTCAGCCAACTTATCATCGTCTTCCAAGAAGAAAGTCAAATATTGATAAGGAATGTCAACACTCAAGTCAGCTCCCTTGGCTCTGTGTTCTTCGAGGGTCTTGCCACCACCAGAGAAGGCATAGCTGGTAATCTTCTTTTGAATATCCTTGGCAGTGTCAGTTAAGAAGATGGCGGAGTTGGGGTTGCTAGAGCTCATTTTCTCATGTTGGCCCAAAATTGAAGGGAAGAATTTGCTGTGGATACAAGCAGGCTTCAAGTACTTCAACTTTTGAGCAATATCTCTGGTCATTCTGAAGTAAGGATCTTGATCAATACCCTGGTATATATGAGATAAGACATGGGATATTTACCTGAGGAATAAGGCATGGGACATTGGTTCTCTTTCCGAAGATGTGGGGGAAGGAGTTAGAGAAGCAAGGAGCAGCCTGGATGGCAGGGTATGCAGCCTTACCACAGTTATCACTTTCATTCAAACCGAAAATTCCCTTAAGCTGAAAGATTAGCGAATAATTCTGGACAGTTTACTTGATTGTAGGTAATGTGCTTCTGGATTTTGCAGACATTTTGATAGAAGACTCCTCCCATATATCCTGTATCGCTGAAGATGAAAGTTCTTTCAGGGTCGAAACCGCAAGCAAGGATATCTTTGCAGTTTTCAATACCCCACTCTATGTATTTCTAACAGTTTTATATCTAACTCAGCTGGAATTCTACTTCAAGAGTGGTTTCTCCTTTGAAGAAGTACTTCTCATCATCAGTGATTTGAATGACGAGAGGGATTTTAAAGGCATCTTGCAAATACTTGGTGAAGATGAAGGGAAGCAAATGTCCCAAGTGCATAGCATCGCTAGAAGGTCCTATCACATTTTCAGTTGATCTTCAACAATCTCACCTCTTCCTGTGTATAAGTAGAATGGTTTTCCCTTTTCATATGAGTCCAAGATGAAATCCAAATCTCTGTGGGAGAAGAAGATTCCTCTTCTGAGCAATCTATGAGGCTTTTGGCCAGTTAGCTTGTGGATTCTACTCTTTTATCAATAGATCGAATCAATCTACCTTTGAAGCTGTTCTTCAGTAATTCTTGAACAGCCAAATTGGACAATCAACTTCTCGTAGTCTATACCCTTGGCGTCTACGTAGGTTAAGGCTAGAAGGTAAAATTAACCGACCTGTAGCCTTGACATTGTAAGGATCGACGGCTTGAACAGTTTCTTCCCCTTTCTTAAAAAGTAATTGCTTAAATGAACGTCTAAAGAATTCGAACTTGTTCTTCATTCTTGTTCTCTTGTTTTTCCTGGTTCGGAACGGGATCTTGAGTCTTTTCCATATTTTAGATCAGATAAAATTTAATAAACTTGAGATGAGATCGGCTTCTGATTTTCTTTTATTATAAAGTGAGCGAATCATTTCAGCTTAATTCTATCAGAACTTGATCAAATCTGCAGAGAAGCACACTTGCTAAACAATATAGTCTCCAAAGAGCCGACGATTATTTTAAATAAAATTCTAAGAAAAGTAAATAAGGCTCCTCCTAACATATTCTTACCAGTACAAATCAATTAACTCTCAAATTGCTTTGCAATAGATTAGAGATGTATTTTCCAAGGCAGATCAGTCAATGTATGATTTGCATATCCTAACACTAACTCTAAACTTTATTTTCAATAAAATCAACAGGTAAGATTAAGCTTTAACTAACTCTATTTTGAACTCACAATTGCTTTTAAAGAAGACTTTAGACAAATTCGAATAATTTTCAATAGATCAAAGTCAATCTTGAGCTTAACTGAAGCTTATTATCAATTTAACATTCTCCTTATTGAACATTCCGTCTTTGAAGGACAATAATACCTTTGAGAGCTCTAATGGTCAGAACCAAATCTAATTTTCAAAGCAGCTATAGCAAAATTTTCGAAGTCAACTTCAATTTGTTCAATTTAACAAAATTTCAAACTATAATTTTTAATTAACTTCTTTTCAAAATGGGAATTTCTCCCAGAGCTATCTAGCAAAGGCTAGCACACTCCCATTTCTGAACGGCTCGCAAGGTCCAACTCGTGCTTATTCATAATATCATGCTTTTGAATTTACGAAGACTCTTCTCTGACAAAATTTGAAATTTAATTTCAACAGAAAGAGCATCTTCATTCAGCTAATTTAATAATCGTGCTATCAGTTACAGGAGCTTGAGACTTCAAATTCTTGAGCTAGTACTGCTATAATATTCAAATTGGCATCTCAGATAATAATAAAAATGTTAAAATACAAATAATATCGTTAGCATAAAGCTAGCCTGCAGTTTAAATTCAAACAGAAAGCATGAAATCAGGACAACTGACCAAAGTTATAATCAAAATTTCAAATTTCTATTGGACTGGCGCATAGGGTAGGAAACAAGAGAAATCGCTCGGATGCCTCAAAAAAGGAAATTCATGCATTCAAGTGGCTTAAGCAGGGAAAATTGAAGCCACCGTGACGGAAATATTACCCCAGAGACCCCTGATCGCGGAGATAGAGAATTTATAGGGAACTAAAAAAAGTTCAATGCACACACATGCAGACTAAACAAATTCCTATCAATTTTTGTTAGGGTGGGAAAATGCATTAAAAGTACTTTTTTGAGGCTTTGACATTTCTCTTGAAGATGAGGATTCTTGGGTACTGGTATGGAAATACTTTCTTGATGACTAGAACTCTGGCCTTGGCTCCACTTGGCTGGTTCGAAAATTGAGATTGTATTTGAAAAATTGGGGCAAATTTAAATTCAAAATCAAATTGGGTCGGTAATGATTTTCAAAAGAAAAAAAGAAAATTGGTGTATTGGGATCTAAAATGTAAAAGAGGCAACTACATTCTTTCGTGTATGGTGTAAGAATTTATTGAGGCAATATTATTGTATTTGGAGGTCAAACTGGGTAAGAAAAAGAAAATCATTTAACACAAAATCAAAAGCATACAGTCTTGGAAAAAATATTTATTTCTCTCTGAAAATTAGATAAACTCAAATATTTCCTTGAAGAAAAAATCTTGAGATCAAAGAGAAAAAAAAAAAAAGAAAAAGGCAAGAGATAGATAATATTAGGGAATATATTTTGATTTTATTCTATTTTTTAATTTTTTTTTAATTTTGATTTTTTTTTTTAAATGAATTTTTTGAAGAAATATTTTTGAATAGAGAAATTGAATTGACAATTTTTCTTTCAAAGAAAATTTTATTTCTGAAAAGAATTGGAAATAATATGAAGAAATCAAGTAAAAATAAATTTCTCAAAAATCATGGAATTTGGTTCGTGAAGCCTGTCAAAAGTCTAAATAGAGGCAAAATGAACAAGCTACGCTGATCCTAGGTCATTTAATGAATTCTAGCAAAGTAGCAATGTAGTTATCTTTTTTAGAATTACCAATATTGTATTATAATTTCTACAGTTATTTTGTCTAAGCAAGACGAAGAATGATCACCATTTTTTCTCCATTATGAATTCTTAATACTGATTTCTAGGAAAATTAGATCTTCTTTTATGCAATGAAATATTAGAGCAGCGAACAAATCATACGGAACACATTAATCTAAAAAAGGCTCCATCTGTATTTTCTGATCATGTTCTTAAAAACACCCTGGTAGGAGTGCACACTAATTTCAAATAACCTAGCTACAAATTTTAAATTTGAAATCCACTTATTGTAGGGAGAGCATCTAATCGCAATACTAATTCCATATAAAATGTTTTTTAAGATACCAAAGGCAGATTCGATAGAGTTTCAAGTCCACTCAATTGGAAGTGATGCCATCAATCCATTCTGGAGAAAGTCAATCCTAACACAGTCTCTTCGCAATAGCAATATGAGCGGAAAATACTCAACAAGATTACGAATAGTAAAAAGATTGTTGCAGAATCAGATCAGAAACAAAGAGACTTTGAAGAGATGATGAATGTTACCAACTTTGAATTCAATAGTCAGGAAATGAGCAAAATTCCCACAGGAGAAAACCATCAAAAATAAATTCACAAAATTCAAACTAATCGAACACACCCTTTGATAGTGCGAACCTTGCTTGCGACATTTTGATCAACAATTTCGACACTGAACTTCTGATTTTTAGTAGAATAACCAAGAACCGATTTGATTATAAGTTCTTGAGATAATAGATTCTATTTAAGGGTGAAAGATATTTTGAACTTGGATCACTTTCAAATGTCTGCTTTAGAAACAATGCCTGAAATTGAATGTACTGATGTCCTTGAACTTGGATTCAGAGCATTAACTGATTAATGCGACTTCCTGAAGTGTGCTATCAGGTACCTTCTACATGGAATAAAACTCTCTCTAACTAATGATTAAATAACACAGTTTGAGTCTATTAGTCTCAAATAAATACATATAAAAATAAAGCACCAGTAAGGCTGAAGAGAATTAAACAAACCAGAATTCTATTTCAAAAATAGCTTTCTTGTCTCCCTAAAAAGAAGATAATAATTTAAGTAGAAAATGCTCAAAAACTGAGTACTATGAGACTTCAGTGTGAAATCCTTCAAAAAATCTAGGTTTGAGGAAATAAATTATTCTGCAACTAAAAAATGGTTTATCAAGTGAGTTGAGTTTGGTTTAAGGGATAATGGATTTTGATTCAAGAGAAATCTGGGTCTATATATTTTGTACAGCCTGGAGGTACGAGAACCATAGTCAACCGTGTAAAGAATAATCGGCACAATGTATAGAACACCTGATTTCTGTTAAAATTCGAGAAAGAAGTCTTGGCAATATTTAAGGATATATAATCAGATTAAGCTCATGATCGTGAACTTCCTTTGATAAACATCATGAACAACATCATACAGATTAATTTTCTTAATGAATATGCCCAATAGATACAGTTCTTATTTATCATTAAGGACTGAGGTTATTTCCAGTTAAAAAAGTTTTTCAAATCTTTAGTCAGGAGACAAGATCAATTGAGGTAGAGCTTCAATTAGAGTCAGAGAGTCATTCTATAGTAACTGACGATAGGTTATATTTTATCCTTGGGAATGGGATTTTTTTTTTAAATCCCAATTTTCGATTCTTCAGGATTATTTGACATGAGAATTCATCAAAATATGCATATTAGGTCAAGTAGAGATGTGTTCTATCAGCTTCTAAGCTTATCCCAATTTATTATAAAAATTTTTGCTTTATGTTCTCTTTTTCACAGAGGATTTTGGTTGTTGAAACAGTTTGCCTAAATTTTTCTTGAGACTAAGCAGATCGAAACCATTATGAAACCTCACCACAGAAGCGGAGCCCAGGTTCTCAAGAGGCTCGGAAGCATCGAAAGTTACCACCAGCACATCATTTGTGGCTCAGAATAACGTTGAGGGATTTCTATCTGATATCTGTATGTGAATTCCAGTATTTCTGTATATAACTTTGTGGAGCAGGTTGGGCTTCGAACTCACTAGATAGGAGCCCCTTTGCATCATCAACAGTATGATTCAACACATTTCCATGTCTCCTTGATTAATTTAGGCCCAAGGGAGGTGCACCTTTTTTCCAACTTGATGTTTCTGTATTTTAAAAGTTGAGCATAGAAATACTCACCTATCTACTCATATGATACTCATCACTGCATTTGACCAGTCAGCTCCCTCCCATGGTGAAAGAATTTCGAGCTCTGAGCTGAAAATAAAAATACTCTCAAATACTCTTGACACCCAAAGAAGGTTCTTTTTGAAGAAGTTAGAAGGCCAAAATGAGTACAACTTCTCAGTTAGGTGCATTTATCTGTACGCTCTTGTCTTATCTCTTACAATGGAGAGGTTTCCCCCTCCTATTGTATGACGAGTCAACTTCTCAAAGGAGCTTATTAGAGGATCCCCTCAATCTTTGGGAGATAGTATTATCTCTCAATAATATAATACTGTCGACTATTCTCTTCAAATACTACTCTTCAACAATTTGAAAGTCCAACCTAGAGAAAGTCCCCCTTGTCAAATTCAAATTTAAAATCCATAAGGCAAAGAGTCATATTATACCTGCTTATGATATTGTGGTACTCTTATTGGGACCAAGAATAGCTTTCCTAACTAAACCCAAAAGATGTATTCTCAATCAAAAATACCCAAGCAACCCTGGGTTTTGGCAAGAAATCTAACAAACTACAAAAGTAAATATTGGTATTTGTGAGTGAGGTGCTGACGACTCCGAACTTCGAGGACTCATTTTAACAAGTCTTATTACTAAATTTAATTTGGAGAGCTCATAATAGGCAGTTATCGGTTATTGGATTGCTCAAACACAATCTTTAGCCCTTTTTATAATGACTGATGATGATCCAGCACTAGTACTCACGAGGACCTTTCTTTACTAGAAAGTATGACATGTAATAGCTTGTAAACCTACTGCATATAACATTTCAACATTTATACTTTATGAAAAGCATGCGAAATTATTCCTTACAGGACTTCTTGTAATACAAATAAATACTCTCCATGTTGGATTTGTTCCTTGTTATATTGCAAACACTATGACTAGGCAAGATCCCTTAGATCTCCCCTAGATTAACCTATCCCTAAGATGCCCGGGGTCTAAGTTAAAATTAAGCATATAGAGAAGCGTACATAATGAGAGGTGCTAATCAGTCCTCCATAATGAGGCGGAACACTAGTATCATTAAAGGTTAGATATGTAAAAATATAACTCCTAGTCTGGAATTAACATAGCCCCTAATTCGTAATAAAATTAAGCATTTGGGACTTTCTAAGCAAGAATTCTAGTTTTTTGCTAAAACCATTTCACCCAGGTCTCATATCTGTTCTGAGTGTTTACCAGAGTAAAACTCATTCACTGATCTTCTCAGAATCTATCTGTCTATTCACAATGGCTTGATACTGAATATATAGTCAAGAACTCTAGTAAAAATATTAATACATTTTATTGGGCATTAAATTTAATCAGCGGCAATAAAAATTTTTAAACAAAGGTCATGAGCTTTCCTCAAGGTTTCTCCGCTCCAGAAAACTAGGAAAAATCTTATATCTATATACAAGAGGTGGGGCTTCCGTGAGAAGTCCTTTTGTAGGACTACCGTTCCTTCAATACCACCATTTCCATTTCTATTCATTTTTCTTAGATATATAGAGAATTAGGAACTTGTAGGCTATCCCTCCGTCATCATACTATAGGTATTGAAGAAATCTAGTGTTGTGTATCTCTAATTTTTTGAAAACACAACCTAATGACAATCTGCGAGGATATGCATCTTCGCTATTCAACTAAATCCTCGCTAAACCCATTAAAGAATAAGCATAGTAAGATTTGGGTGAGTCTAGGAGCTTCTTTAATGAGGTTAGTCGGTTTTCCTGCCTTAAAAACTGGGCAATAAAAGATATCAATAAAACAGGCTCACTTTAAATGTTGGTTTCTTCTCTAACTCGAAGGAAGAAAAAAAGCTAGGCTCTCAAAATGAAGAAACCAAAACCCATGCCTTTTGTACAATATTGTCGTGTAATGTAGCCGAAATTTCGAGTACAGGGTTACAGACAAGTTGATATCATGGGTCCATCGTAGGGAGCGCTGGAAAACTTGAATTTAAAAAAGGAAGCTCAAAAAATCATGAGGGATACATCTGCAATCGATTGGTGAGCTTGGGAGAGGGCTATTTAGCTTAGTTGTAAAAACCTTAAACTTTTAAGTAGAAGGTTTCGGCTTTAAATTCGGCAGCATCTCTCGAATTTATAATTGAATAATTAACAAATTGAAAACATGAACAAGCTTTTGTTCTTGCTCGGTCTCGTTGCCGTCTCTGCTTTTGCCAACGTTGTTAATGTCGAAGACTCTTACAACGTTGAAGACTCCATTGATGTTGACCTCCTCAAGTGGAAGGACATCGGAAAGGCTGCTGAAAAGGTTGGAAAGGTTGCTTTTGACCACAGACACACCATCATTGACCTCATTGGCCACAAGGCTGCTGCTGAAGATGTTGAACTCCTCAAGTTGAAGGACATTGGCAAGGCCCTCGGAAAGGTCGGAAAGTTCGCTCTTAACCATGCTGGAACCATTATTGGACTCATTGGAGGTCACGAAGAAGACGTCGAACTCCTCAAGTTGAAGGACATCGGCAAGGCCCTCGGAAAGGTCGGAAAGTTCGCCCTTAACCACGCCAACACTATTGCTGGACTCATTGGAGGACACGAAGAAGACGTCGAACTCCTCAAGTTGAAGGACATTGGCAAGGCCGTCGGTAAGGTCGGAAAGTTCGCTGGACAACACATCAACACCATTGTTGACATCATCGGCCACAGAGCTGCTGCTGAAGAAGATGTTGAACTCTTCAAGTGGAAGAATGTCGGTAAGGCTGTTGAAAAGGTCGGAAAGACTGCTTTCAACCACAGAAACACCATTGCTGGACTCATTGGAGGACACGAAGAAGACGTCGAACTCCTCAAGTTGAAGGACATTGGCAAGGCCCTCGGAAAGGTCGGAAAGTTCGCCCTTAACCACGCCAACACTATTGCTGGACTCATTGGAGGTCACGAAGAAGACGTCGAACTCCTCAAGTTGAAGGACATCGGCAAGGCCCTCGGAAAGGCTGGAAAGTTCGCCCTTAACCACGCCAACACTATTGCTGGACTCATTGGAGGTCACGAAGAAGATGTCGAACTCCTCAAGTTGAAGGACATTGGCAAGGCCGTCGGTAAGGTCGGAAAGTTCGCTGGACAACACAT
>Ga0065720_1019033_pt1 | contig 43501 bp, 46 predicted proteins | sample Thericmetagenome_FD_59107 | JGI IMG/M metagenome (GOLD analysis project Ga0065720, IMG submission 59107) | Thermophilic microbial communities from the Joint Bioenergy Institute, California, USA of rice/straw/compost enrichment - eDNA_2 v2... | ecosystem: Engineered > Solid waste > Grass >... | reverse complement strand
CGCCGACCACGCGGACCCGGCCCGAGAACTGGGCCAGCATCGCCTTCAGCCCGGCCAGCACCATCTCGTGGTCGTCCACCAGCAGGACGCGGATGGGCTCACCGGACGCCGCCATGGCGCGAATGTACGGCCGCCCGCTCACCGCCCCGAATCCCCCCGAGGAGTTGGAGCCAACCCATGCCGTTCACCCGGCCCGTCCCGCCGGAGCCGACGCTGGTCGCGTCGGTGCTCCCGGCGGACTTCGCACAGCTCGGCGCCGAGCTGCAGACCTTGGAGAAGGCCGGCGTCGACCGCGTCCAGTGGGACGTGATGGACGGGCGCTTCGTCCCCAACATGACGATCGGTCCGGACGTCATCGCCGCGACCCGCGGACACGTCACCATGGGCTTCGAGGCGCACCTGATGGTCGCCGACCCGGACCCGATGCTGCACCGCTGGGTCGAGGCCGGTTGCGAGCTCCTCATCGTGCACGCCGAGGCGGTCACCCACCTGCACCGCACGCTCGCCCGCATCCGCGAGCTGGGCGCGCGCACCGGTGTCGCGCTCAACCCGGCCACCCCGCTCACCGCCGTCGAGCACGTGTGGGACATCGTCGACCTGCTGCTGGTGATGACGGTGAACCCCGGCTTCGGCGGGCAGAGCTACCTGGCGTCGATGGAGCCCAAGCTCGCCGCGGCCCGTGCGGAGATCGACCGGCGCGGCCTCGACGTCGAGCTGGAGGTCGACGGCGGCATCGGCCCGGCGACGATCGGCGCCGCCGCCCGCGCCGGTGCGACGACGTTCTGCGTGGGCACGGCGCTGTTCACCGGTCCGGGCACGCTCGCCGACCGGGCCGCCGACCTGCGGAAGGCGGCTGCGACATGACCGCGGCACCGGCGATGGCGCACGACGGCGCCGAGACCGATCTCGACGAGCTCGCGATCACGACCCTGCGCTTCCTCGCGGTCGACGCCATCGAGGCCGCGCGCAGCGGCCACCCCGGGCTGCCGCTCGGTGCGGCGCCGCTGGCGTGGGTGCTGTGGTCGCGCCACCTCAAGCACGATCCCGCCCGCCCGGACTGGCCGGACCGCGACCGCTTCGTCCTGTCCGCGGGCCACGGGTCGATGCTGCTCTACGGGCTGCTCCACCTGTTCGGCTACGACCTGCCGCTCGACGAGCTGCGCCGGTTCCGACAGCTCGGCTCGCGCACCCCCGGTCACCCCGAGGCGGGGCACACCCCGGGCGTCGAGACGACGACCGGCCCCCTCGGGCAGGGCATCGCCACCGCCGTCGGGATGGCGCTGGCCGAGCGGATGCTCGCCGCCCGCTGCAACACCGCCGAGCACCGCGTCGTCGATCACCGCACCTGGGTGCTCGCCGGCGACGGCGACCTCATGGAGGGCATCAGCCACGAGGCGGCGTCGCTGGCCGGGCGCCTGCAGCTGGGCCGGCTCGTCGTCATCCACGACGACAACGACGTGACGATCGACGGCCCGGCCACCCGCAGCTGCGCCGACGACGCCGCGGCCCGCTTCGCTGCGTACGGCTGGCGGACGCTGTGGGTCGACGACGGTAACGACGTCGCCGCGATCGACCGCGCGCTGGCGGAGGCGGCGAGCATCGAGGACCGGCCCACGTTCATCTCGGTGCGCACGACGATCGGCTACGGCGCCGAGGGGGTCGAGGGCACCCCGGCCGCGCACGGCGCCCCGCTCGGCCCGGACGTGCTCGCCCGCATGCGGGAGCGCTTCGGGTGGCCGCAGACGCCGTTCCACGTGCCTGCTGCGGTGCGGCTGACCGCGGCCGACCGCGCCGCCGAGGGCGCGGCGGCCCGGGCCGAGTGGGAGCGGGTGCACGCCGACTGGGCCGCGGAGCACCCCGACCTGGCTGCGGCGTTCCCGCTGGACCGCGTGCCCGGCGGGCCGGCGCCCGGCGCGCTGGCCGCGCTCGCGGACGAGGTGCGGCCCGGCGGCCGGCAGGCGACGCGGGCGGCGTCCGGGGCGGCGCTGCGGGCGGCCGCGGAGGCCGTGCCGGCGCTGGTCGGCGGCTCGGCCGATCTCGCGGCGTCGACCAACACGAAGATCCCCGGCAGCGCCGTGGGCCCGCACGACTACGCGGGCCGCACGATCCACTTCGGGATCCGCGAGCACGCGATGGCCGCGGCGCTGAACGGGATCAGCCTGCACGGCGGCCTGCGCCCGTTCGGCAGCACGTTCCTGGTGTTCGCCGACTACCTGCGGCCCGCGCTGCGGCTCGCCGCGCTGATGAACCAGCCGGTGATCCACGTGTTCACGCACGACTCCGTGCACGTCGGCGAGGACGGGCCCACCCACCAGCCGGTCGAGCACATCGAGTCGCTGCGGATCATCCCGGGGCTCACGGTGCTGCGCCCAGCCGACGCCGCCGAGACCGCGGTGGCGTGGGAGCTGGCGCTGGCCAACACGTCCGGACCGACCGCGTTGGTGCTGAGCCGCCAGGAGCTGCCCGTGCTCGGCGGGGCCGATCTCGACGACGTGCGCGCGCACGGGGCCCGCACCGTCCGCGTCCCGCCCGACGGCGTCGACGTGGTGCTGGCCGCGACCGGGTCCGAGGTGGCGCTCTCGCTGCAGGCCGCTGAGCTGCTCGCCGCCCGCGGGGTGGCCGCGCAGGTGGTGTCCGTGCCGTGGCGGGAGCGGTTCACCGAGGCGGTGGCGCAGGGCAGGTTCGTCCTGCCCGACGTGCCGGTCGTGTGGGTCGAGGCCGGGGTGCGCACCGGATGGGCGGCGCTGGCGAAACCGCGCGACGCGGTGGTCGGGATCGAGCGGTTCGGGGTCAGCGGGCCGGGCCCGGAGGTGGCCGTCCACCTGGGCCTGTCCTGCGCGGACGTGGCCCGCGCGGCGATGGGTGTGCTGGCCCGCAGGACGAGCGAGCGGTGACGGAGGTGGCACGGAGCATGCTGACCAGGCACACGACCCTCACGCAGTTCCTCATCGAGGAGCGCCGCCGCCACCCCGGGGCGACCGGCGACCTGAACGGCCTGATCCTCGACATCGCCGTGGCGTGCAAGGCCATCGCCGAGCGGATCGCCGGTGGCGCCCTGCACGGGGCGCTGGGGGCCACCGCCGCCACCAACAGCCACGGCGAGACCCAGCAGGCGCTCGACGTCGCCGCCAACGAGATCTTCCTGCGCGCGACCGAGTGGGGCGGCCACGTCGCCGGCATGGTGTCGGAGGAGCTGGCCGAGCCGCACCAGATCCCCGCGCCGTACCCGCGCGGCAAGTACCTGCTGGTGTTCGACCCGCTCGACGGCTCGTCCAACATCGACGTGAACGTCTCGGTCGGCAGCATCTTCTCGATCCTGCGCGCGCCCACCACCACGGACGGCCCGGTCCCGACCGAAGCGTTCCTGCAACCGGGCAGCGAGCAGGTGTGCGCCGGGTACGCGATCTACGGCCCGGCCACCCTGCTCGTGATCTCGGTCGGGACCGGCGTCCACGAGTTCACGCTCGACCCGAACCTGGGCGAGTTCATCCTGACCCGGCCGGACATCCGCATCCCGACCGCCACGGCGGAGTTCGCGGTGAACGCGTCCAACAGGCGGTTCTGGGAGCCGGCCGTGGTCCGCTACGTCGACGAGTGCCTCGCCGGGCGCACCGGGCCGCGCGAGAAGGACTTCACCATGCGCTGGGTGGCCTCACTCGTCGCGGAGACCCACCGGATCCTCACCCGCGGCGGGGTCTTCCTCTACCCGCGCGACTCGAAGGACCCGGCCCGGCTCGGCCGGCTGCGGCTGCTCTACGAGGCCAACCCGGTCGCGTTCCTCGTCGAGCAGGCGGGCGGGCGGGCCTCCACCGGCCGGGCCCGCGTGCTCGACGTCGTGCCGGCCGATGTGCACGAGCGGGTCGCGCTGATCTTCGGCGCGGCCGAGGAGGTCGACCGGATCGACGCCTACCACCGCGAGGCGCTCGTCGAGGACCTCGACATCCCGCTGTACAGCACCCGCGGGCTGTTCCGCAGGGCCGGTTGAGAGGGGACGGATCGTGTCCGCCAGACATCCCATCATCGCCGTCACGGGCGCGTCCGGGGCCGGCACCACGTCGGTCATGCGGACGTTCCAGCAGATCTTCCGGCGCGAGGGGCTCAACGCGGTCATGGTGGAGGGCGACAGCTTCCACCGCTACGACCGCGCCGAGATGCGCGAGCGGATGGCGAAGGCGCAGGCCGAGGGCGATCACAGCTTCAGCCACTTCGGACCGCAGGCCAACTTGTTCGAGGAGCTGGAGGGGCTCTTCCGCACCTACGGTGAGACCGGCGGCGGGCGGATCCGCCGCTACCTGCACGACGAGGCCGAGGCTGCCCCGTACGGGCAGCCGCCGGGCACGTTCACGCCCTGGACGGAGATCGAGCCCGGCTCGGATCTGCTGTTCTACGAGGGCCTGCACGGCGCAGTCGTCACCGAGGACGTCGACGTCGCCCAGCACGTCGACCTGCTGATCGGGGTCGTGCCGGTGATCAACCTGGAGTGGATCCAGAAGCTGCACCGGGACAAGGCCGAGCGCGGCTACTCCGCCGAGGCGATCACCGAGACGATCCTGCGCCGGATGCCGGACTACGTGACCTACATCTGCCCGCAGTTCTCGCGCACGCACGTGAACTTCCAGCGGGTGCCGATGGTCGACACGTCCAACCCGTTCATCGCGCGGTCGATCCCGACGGCCGACGAGTCGATGCTGATCATCCGGTTCGCCGATCCACGCGGGATCGACTTCCCGTACCTCCTGGCGATGCTGCACGACTCGTTCATGTCCCGGCCGAACACGATCGTGTGCCCCGGCGGGAAGATGGACCTGGCGATGCAGCTGATCTTCACGCCGATGATCTGGCGGCTGATGGAGCGGCGCCGCAAGGCGCTGGCGGGCTCGCCGCAGATCCCCGAGTTCGCATGAGCAGGTGCTGGACGGACCAGCCCGACGGACGTCGTCCCCGCATCGTCGACGCACGGGGACGACCTCCGGTGGTCCCGGGACGCACCAGCTGGTCGGCACGACGTCCCCGGGTTGTCGACCAGCGCGTCCCGGGCCACCGGACCTGCCCCGGATCCCCGGCCCATCGATCACCCTCGAGCGGGGGGAGTGGTGCACCAGTGAGCCCGATGACGGCGGAGGAGGTCGCCCGGGCGCGGGAGCGGTTCCGGCTCGACCAGGAGCACGCCGAGTACGTGGAGTACCTGCAGGCGCGTGCCCGGATCTCCCGGACCTGGAAGTTCCGGCGCGCGCTGCGCCGGTTCCTGCGTGATCACGGCTACCCCAGCGCGGCGGCCGGGGAGCTCTGGGAGCACTTCCCCAGCTGATCCGGCGCGGCCGGCGGGCGGTCATCGTGGTGGCTCGCATCCGTGGTCCCGCGCCGGATCCAGCGCCGGGTTTCAGCGCCCTCCTTTCAGGGGGCCGCCCGCCAGCCGAGTTCGGGAGTCGCGAGCACGTGCTCGACCAGCAGCTCGACGCTCGGGGCCGCCGACACCTGCGTCACGAGGTGCCACGGCCGATCCAGCGGCGTGCCGTCCACCGGCAGCTCGACCAGTGCCCCGGAGTCGAGGTGGTGCTGCACGGCCTGCCGGGACACGAGCGTGACCCCCAGCCCGGCGACGGCGGCGGCGACCACCGCGCCGTGCGAGCCGAGGGTCATCGTGGGCGGGTCGATCTCCAGTGCGGACAGCAGCGCGGTGGTGGTGGCGCGGTTGCCGGAGTGGCGTTCGCGCAGCAGCCACGTGTCCGTCGGCGAGGAACCGGGTGCCCCGACGACGACCAGCGTGTTGTCGCTGATCGCGCGGACCCGCCCGGCGAGCCCGTCCGGCGGGCGGCCGGCCACGACGAGATCGACCTCGTGGTGGGCCAGCATCGGCCACACGGTGCCGCGCGGCCCGACGTCGAGCCCGAGCCCGACGTGCGGATGGGCCGCCCGGAACGACGCCAGCATGCCCGGCAGCAGGTGCTCGCCCGCCGTGGTGACGGCGGCGATGCGGACGCTGCCGTGCTCGGGGTCGGCGGCGCCGCGGGCCGCCGCGATGGCCTCGTCGTGCAGCCCGAGGATCCGGCGGGCGTACTCCGCGTACGCCTCGCCGGCCGGGGTCAGGCGCACGCCGCGCCCGTCGCGGTCCACCAGCGGCACACCGACCTCGGCGGCGAGCAGCCCCACCGCCGACGACACCGACGACTCGGTGACGACGAGCCGGCGGGCGGCGGCCCGCACCGAGCCCGTGTCGGCCAGTTCGACGAACGCCCGCAGGCGCGCGTTGGTGGTCACCCCGCCAGGGTGCCCGCCCCTGGCCGCGGCGCCTCGGTGGGGTCGTCGTCGCCGAACACGCGGCTGGCGAGGATGTCCTCGCCCTCGATCGTGGTGAGCGCGTCGAGCCCCACGACCGGATCGGGCTGCTGCACGAGCCGCAGCGCCTGCCGCAGGCGGGCCCGCTCCACGGCGTTGCGCACGCTGCGGGCGTTGGCGAACCACGGCTGCCCGACCCGGCGGTCCAGGTAGGCACGCAGCGCGCGGCGGGCCGCGGGGGAGAACCGGTAGCCGAGCGACTCCGTCATCTGCACCCCGATCCGCTCCAGCTCCTCGGCGGTGAAGTCGGGGAACTCGATGTGGTGCGCGACGCGGCTCTGCATACCCGGGTTCGCGGCGAAGAACGTCCGCATCCGGTCGGCGTAGCCGGCGAGGATCACCACCAGGTCGTCGCGGTGGTTCTCCATCACCTGCAGCAGGATCTCGATGGACTCACCGCCGTAGTCCCGCTCGTTCTCCGGTTTGTGCAGGTAGTAGGCCTCGTCGATGAACAGTACGCCGCCCATCGCCCGGTTGACGACCTCCTTGGTCTTCGGGGCGGTGTGGCCGACGTACTGGCCGACGAGATCGTCGCGGGTGACCGCGACGAGGTGTCCGACGCGCAGGTGACCGAGCTTGTGCAGGAGCTCGGCCATCCGCACCGCGACGGTGGTCTTGCCGGTGCCGGGGCTGCCGGTGAAGCACATGTGCAGCGTCGGCGGCGCCGTGCGGATGCCGAAGCGGGCCCGCGCCCGGTCCACCAGCAGCAGCGCTGCGATCTCGGCGATCCGCCGCTTCACCGGGGCGAGCCCGACCAGCTCACGGTCGAGCGTCGCCAGCACCTCGTCGACGCCGGCCTCGGCGCGGATCCCGGCGAGATCGATCACCGCGTCCGGCGGGAGCGTTTCCGGCTCCGGGGGCGCCGGCCGGTCGACCGGTGCCCCGAACGCGAGCCGTGGCCGCGCCGCCGTCATGCCGACGGGTAGCGGGCCCCGGCCGGCCGCTCCGTGGCGTAGGAGTGCGTGGTGTAGCGGATGGTGCGGTCCGGGCCCTCCTGCCGGTCGAGCCGGAAGCCCGGCTCCTCGGTCGGCCGCTGCACGATGAACGACAGCGCGGTGGTCTGCCGGCCCAGCCGCGCGTCGTAGGCGTTGACCTTCACGTACGCGTTCGGGTGGGCCTCGCGGCAGGCGTTGACCTCCAGCAGCACCCCGGCCGGGTCCTTCAGGTCGAACATCGGCAGCCCCCACATCTCCCACAGCGAGTTGCGCGGGTGCGGGTCGTCGGTGTACTCGACCGAGATCGGCCAGCCGTTCGACAGCGCGTAGCGGATCTGGGCGAGGATCTCCTCGTCGGTGAGGTCGGGCAGGTAGGAGAAGGTCCCCTGGGTGATGCGCACGGCCGGCCTCCTCAGGCGGTCGTCGGCGTCGCGACGACGTCGGGGGTGTCGGTGGACTCGTAGTCGAAGGTGATGTCGCCCCACGTGGCGAGCGCGGTGTCGAGCGCCCGGTTGTGCTTGGCCGCGGCGCGCAGGATCGCCTCGCCCTCCGCGAGGTAGTCGCGGCCCTCGTTGCGGGCCTTGATCATCGCCTCCAGTGCGACGCGGTTGGCCTCCGCGCCCGCGGCGATGCCCATCGGGTGGCCGATGGTGCCCCCGCCGAACTGCAGGATCACGTCCTCGCCGAGGTGGTGCAGCAGCTGGTGCATCTGCCCGGCGTGGATGCCGCCCGACGCCACCGGCATGACGCCCGGCATCGACGCCCAGTCCTGCTCGAAGTACAGGCCCTTGACGGGATCGGCGGCCACCTTGTCCAACCGCAGCGTGTCGTAGAAGCCGGCGACCGAGTTGGGGTCGCCCTCCAGCTTCCCGACGACCGTGCCGGCGTGCAGGTGGTCCACACCGGCCAGGCGCAGCCACTTGGCGAGCACCCGGAAGCTCACGCCGTGGGTCTTCTGCCGGGTGAACGTGCTGTGCCCGGCGCGGTGCATGTGCAGCAGCACGCCGTTGCGGCGGGCCCACTTCGACATCGACTGGATCGCGGTGTGACCGACGGTCAGGTCGACCATGATCACGATGCTGCCGAGCTCCTTGGCGAACTCGGCTCGCTCGTACATCTCCTCCATGGTCGCGGCGGTGACGTTGAGGTAGTGGCCCTTGACCTCGCCGGTCGCGGCCTGTGCCCGGTTGACCGCCTCCATGCAGTAGAGGAACCGGTCGCGCCAGCGCATGAACGGCTGCGAGTTGATGTTCTCGTCGTCCTTGGTGAAGTCCAGGCCGCCGCGCAGCGCCTCGTAGACGACGCGGCCGTAGTTGCGCGCCGAGAGCCCGAGCTTGGGCTTGGTGGTGGCGCCCAGCAGCGGGCGACCGAACTTGTTCAGGTACTCCCGCTCCATCACCAGGCCGTGCGGCGGCCCTTGGAAGGTCTTCACGTAGTGCGGCGGGATGCGCATGTCCTCCAGCCGCAGCGCCTTGAGCGGCTTGAACCCGAAGACGTTGCCGATGATCGAGCTCGTCAGGTTCGCGATCGAGCCCTCCTCGAACAGATCGAGCTCGTAGGCGATCTTGGCGAGGTACTGCCCCGGCGTGCCGGGCACGGCCTCCACCGAGTAGCACTTGGCCTGGTAGTGGGCGTAGTCGGTGAGCCGGTCGGTCCACACGACCGTCCACGTCGCGGTGCTCGACTCACCGGCCACTGCGGCTCCGGCCTCCTCGGGCGGCACCCCGTCCTGCGGCGTGATGCGGAAGGCGCACAGCACGTCGGTGTCCTTCGGGACGTAGTCGGGCTGCCAGTAGCCCATCTCGGCGTACGGGATGACGCCGGCGTTCCAGCGGTCGCTCATGACTTCAGCGTGCGAGCCGAACGCTTCGGTGTCTATCGAGACTTTTCCCAGAAAAGTAAACCGATCACTCAATCGTTGAGGCCGTCAGCGGAACCGTCGCCGTCACCGTGGTGCCGTGCCCGGGCGCCGATGACACCCGCAGCGTTCCGCCGACCAGCTCGGCCCGCTCCGCCATCGACTGCATGCCGTAACCGCGCTCCGGGTCCCCCGGCGCGTCGGGGTCGATCTCCACGCCGATCCCGTCGTCGGCGATCTCCAGCTGCGCCGCGCCGTCGGCGAGCGCGAACCGCAGCCGGGCCCGGGTGGCCTTGGCGTGCTTGACGACGTTCTGCAGCGCCTCCTGCGCGATCCGGTACAGCGCGATCTCGATGTGCTCGGGCAGCCGGTCGTCGGCCAGGTCGAGGTCCACCTCCACCTGCGGCACGCCGCGGGCGAGGCTGGCCAGCCCGCCGGACAGACCCAGGTCGTCGAGCACCGGAGGGCGCAGCCCGCCGATCGCCGCGCGGGCCTCGTCCAGCGCGAGATCGACCAGCCCGCGGGCGTGGCGGAGCTGGTCGGCCGCGGCCGCCGGCTCGGTGGTGAGCAGGTGCCCGGCGGCGTCCAGGTGGTAGGAGAGGGTGACCAGCCGCTGCGAGATGCCGTCGTGGATGTCGGCGGCGACGCGGCGGCGCTCGGTCTCCTGCGCGGCGATCACCTGCTCGGCGAACCGCTCGTGCGCCCGTTCCCGCGCAGCCAGCCGCCGGTGCATGACGGCCTGGTGCATCGCGCCGGCCACCAGGCCACCGATCGACATCAGCAGCCGCACGTCCCGGTCGCTGAACTCGCGTCGGTTCACCGTGTGCACGTTCAGCACGCCGACCAGCCCGGCCGCCCCGGACGCCATCGGCACCGAGGCCATCGAGGTGAAGTCGGTTCCGCGCAGCGCCGGGATCTGCACGTAGCGCGGATCGGCGTGCTTGTCCTCGACGAGCACGACCGGCTCGCGGTGGGCGGCGACCCAGCCGGTCACTCCCGTGCCCAGCGGCAGCCGCACCCGGCCCACCTCCTGGTCGAACGGCGGGGTCGCCCCGGTCAGCGTGAGCGAGCGGCCGGTGTCGTCGAGGACGTGCACGAAACACACGTCGGTGGCGGTGGCGTCGGTGATCAGCCGGGCCACCGCGGCGGCCAGCGGCTCGACGTCCGGCCCGCTGGACACGGCGTCGATGACGGCGTGGAGCAGGTCGTTCTCCCGCTCGGGATCGAGCGAGTCGATCCGCTCCGTCACCGGAAGGTCCCCTCGCGCAGCGCCGTCGCGACGGCCGAGTCGCGGTCGCCGACCCCGAGCTTGCGGTAGATCGAGCGCAGGTGGCTCTTCACCGTCTCGTCGCTCACGACCAGCCGGTTCGCGATGCCGCGGTTGGACAGGCCGGTGACCATCAGCGAGAGCACCTCGCTCTCCCGCTGGGTGAGCCCGCGCCGCGCGCCGGGCCAGCACTCCTCGCTCTGCATCCGGGCCGCGGTGCCGACCGCGCGACCGGCCAGCTCCGGGTCGATCACCGTGGTGCCGGTGAGCGCCAGCTCCAGCTGCCGCACCAGGTCCTCGCCGCTGATCTTCTTCAGCAGGTAGCCCGCCGCGCCCGCGCGCAGGGCCTGGAACAGGTACTGCTCGTCGTCGTAGACGGAGAGCAGCACCACCTTGACCGCCGGGTGGCGCTCGCGCAGCGTGCGGCACAGGTCCAGGCCGCTCATCTGCTGCATGCGCACGTCGCACAGCACGATGTCGGGCTGCAGCGCGGCGACCACGTCGAGGGCCTGCTCGGCGCCGACCGCGCTGCCGACCACCCGCACCCGGCCGCGGAACGACGCGAGCATCGCGGTGAGGCCGGCGATGACCATCTCGTGGTCGTCGACCAGGACGAGGCGGATCGGACCGGTCGCCGGTGCGCTCATCGATCTCCTTCACTGCAGGTCGGCCGGTCAGCTGCAGGCCTGGCGTCCGTGCTGGAACCTCCGTGCTGGGTCCGCTGCGCGGGACCGTCCGGGCAGGATCGCACCGCGTCCGGCCGGGCGCATCCGCCGGCCGGACGGGCTTCGCCGCAGACTGCGCGACCGATCATCACCACCGGGCGCAGCGCGCGCACCCCCGTCACGGGGGATCCCGCTGGGGAACGCTCAGCCGTCCCCGTCCGCCGCTGGCCGGCGGAAGCGCTCGGCGACGAAGGCGGCGAAGCGGGCCACCACGGGCGGCTGGGGGCGGTCCCCCTTCAACGCCAGCCCGATCGTGCGGTGCGCGGCGGCGTCCCGCAGCGGTAGGTACGTCACGCCGGGCTCGAGCCGGTCGGGGCGGGGTGCGGGCACGATCGCCACCCCGAGCCCGCCGGCGACGAAGCCCGCCATCGTCGCGATCTCCGAGCCCTCGAACGCGATCTGCGGGGTGAACCCGGCCCGCGCGCACAGCTCGTCGGTGATCCGGCGGAACCCGATGGGCGGGCGCAGCACCACGAACGGCTCGTCGCGGGCCTCGGCCAGGTCGATCTCGGCGCGGTCGCCCAGCGGGTGGTCGAACGGCACGGCCAGGCAGAGCCGCTCGCGGTGCAGGGCGGTCCACACGACGTCCGCGCCGGCCGGGCGGGGCGAGGTCAGCCCGACGTCGATGCGCCCGGCGTGCAGCAGCTCCTCGATCTCGTGCCCGACGGCCTGGGTCAGCTCGAACGTCACACCGGGGACGTCGGCGCGGAAGGCGCGCAGCACGTCGGGAACCAGCCAGGCGGCGATGGAGTGCAGGAACGCGAGCCGGACGGTGCCGCGGTCCGGGTCGCGCAGCGCGGCGATGCGCTGCTTGGCCGCGGTGATCTCGGCGAGGCTGCGCCGGGCGTGCTCCAGCATGATCTCGCCGTAGCGGTTGAGCTGCAGCCTGCGGTGGGTGCGGTCGAACAGCGGCGCGCCGACCTGGCGCTCGAGCCTGCCCAGTGCGCGCGACAGGGTCGGCTGGGCGACGTTGAGCCGTTCGGCGGCCTTCGTCATGTGCTGGGTCTCGGCGAGCACGACGAACCACTCCAGCTCGTCCAGCGTCGCCACCCGCCCATCATGCGTCACGCGCATGAGCGGGTCCACCGCACCCGCGCACGCGCATCAGGCGCGGCGGAGGATCTCGCGGGCGTGGGCCAGCACCGGGGCGTCGACCATGCGGCCGCGGAACCGGAAGACCGCGTCGTTGCCTTCCGCGGCGGCCAGCACCGCGCGCGCCCACTCCACCTCCTCGGCGTTCGGGCAGAACGCGGCGCGCACGACGTCGACCTGGCGGGGATGGATGCACGCTTTGGCGAAGAACCCCGCGCCGGAGGCCGCGATGCTGTCGGCCTCCAGCGTCCGCTCGTCCTCGATGTCGATCAGCACGGTGTCGACCGGCGAGATCCCGGCGGCCCGGGCGGCGTAGAGGATCCGCACCCGCGCCTCCTCCAGCACCGGCTGGTAGCCGCCGTCCAGGTTGCGCCGCCACCGGGCGCCCAGGTCGGCCATGAGGTCCTCGCTGCCCCACATGAGGCCCGCGCAGTTCGCGGCCCCGGCGATCTCGGGGGCCGCGAGCACCCCGCGCGCCGTCTCGCACAGCGCCACGACCGGGTGCGGTGCGAGTGCGGCGACGTCCTCGGGACGCTCGGCCTTCGGCAGCATCAGCACGAGGTCCGGGTGGGCGGAAAGCGCTGCGACGTCGGCGGCGTGCCACTCGGTGTCCGCGGCGTTGACCCGCACGAGTACGGCCGCCGGGTCCAGGCCGGCGAGCGCGTCCAGGACGGCCCCGCGGGCGGTGTCCTTGTCCTCCGGCGCGACCGCGTCCTCCAGGTCGAGGATCACCGCGTCGGCCGCGGCGGCGGCCTTCGCGAACCGGTCGGGCCGGTTGCCGGGGCAGAACAACCACGCCGGGCCGGGCAGGCTCACCACCTGTCCAGCCCGCCGCGCTTGACCAGCTGCGACACGATGACGTTGCGCTGGATCTCGTTGGTGCCCTCACCGACGATCATCAGCGGGGCGTCGCGGAAGTAGCGCTCGACGTCGAACTCGGTCGAGTAGCCGTAGCCGCCGTGGATGCGCACGGCGTTGAGCGCGATCTCCATCGCGACCTCGGAGGCGTAGAGCTTCGCCATGCCGGCCTCCATGTCGCAGCGCTGCCCGGACTCGAACTTCTCCGCGGCGTAGAGGATCAGCTGCTGGGCGGCGGTGAGCTTGGTGGCCATGTCGGCCAGGTAGTTGCCGATCGACTGGTGCTGCCAGATCGGCTTGCCGAACGTCTCGCGCTCCTGGGCGTAGCGCAGCGCGTCGTCGAACGCGGCCCGGCCGACCCCGAGTGCGCGGGAGGCGACCTGGATGCGCCCGGTCTCCAGCCCCTTCATCATCTGGGAGAAGCCCTTGCCCTCGACCCCGCCCAGCAGGGCGTCGACGGGCACCCGCATGTCCTGGAAGATCAGCTCGCAGGACTCCACACCCTTGTAGCCGAGCTTCGGCAAGTCCGTGGACACGGTCAGCCCCGGCCCCTGCTCGACCAGCAGGATGGAGATGCCCCTGTGCTTCGGCTGGGCATCCGGATCGGTCTTGCACAGCAGCGCGATCAGGCCGGAGCGGCGGGAGTTGGTGATCCACGTCTTGGCGCCGTTGATCACGTAGGAATCGCCGTCGCGGCGGGCGACGGTGGTCATCGCCTGCAGGTCCGAGCCACCTCCGGGCTCGGTGAGCGCCATCGTGGCGCGCAGCTCGCCGGTGGCCATCCGCGGCAGGTAGCGGTCCTGCTGCTCGCGGGTACCGAACTGCACCAAGAGCTTGGACACGACCGTGTGCCCGCCCATCGCGCCGGCCAGGCTCATCCAGCCGCGGGCCAGCTCCGCGGTGACCAGCGCGTAGCAGGGCATCGACACCGGCGCCTCGCCCCACGGCTCGGGGATCGCCAGCCCGAAGATCCCCATCTTCTTCATCTGCTCGATGAACGCCTCGGGATAGGTGTTGGCGTGCTCCAGCTCGCGCACCTGCGGGCGGACCTCGCGGTCCACGAACTCGCGGACGGTGTCGATGACGGCGCGTTCCTCGTCGCTCAGCGCAACCATTGCTCGATTCCTCCGGTGGTGGGGTCAGACGACGTTCCCGGCGCGCAGGTCGGCGATGCGGTCGCCGTGGCCCAGCTCGCGCAGGATGGTCTCGGTGTGCTCGCCCAGCGCCGGGACGGCCGCCATGACCGGCTCGATCCCAGCGAGGTCGACGGGCGGGCGCAGGGCCTGCATCGTGCCGCCCGGGACGGCGACGTCGTGCCAGCGCTTCCGCTCGGCGAGCACCGGGTGGTCGGCGAGCTCGGCGACGTCGCGGATGCCGGCGTTGGCGATACCGGCGCCGTCGAGCAGTGCGGTGGCCGCCTCACCGGTCAGCGTGCGCAGCCGCGCGCTGATGATCGCGTCCAGCTCGTCCCGGTGCGCGACCCGGGCGGACGTGGTGGCGAAGCGGGGATCGTCGGCGAGCGCCGCGTCGCCGAGGACGTCCGCGCACAGCCGCTGCCACTCGCGGTCGTTCTGCACCGCGAGCAGGACGGTCCCGTCGGCGACGGCGTAGGGGCCGTACGGCGCGATCGTGGCGTGCCGGGCGCCGGTGCGGGCCGGGGTGCGGCCGCTGCACGCGGCGTAGTAGGCGGGTGCGCCCATCCACTCGGCGAGCGCCTCGAAGAGGGAGACCTCGACGGGGGTCACCTCGCCGGTCGTGGCCCGCCGCAGCAGCGCGGTGAGGATGCCGGAGTAGGCGTACATCCCGGCGGCGATGTCGGCCACGGAGATGCCCGCCTTGACCATCTCCTCCGGGGTGCCCGTGACCGAGAGCAACCCGGCCTCGCACTGCACGAGCAGGTCGTAGGCCTTGCGGTGGGCCCATGGCCCGGTGCTGCCCCAGCCGGTGACCGAGCACGGGATCACCCGGGGGTGGCGCTGCGCGAGCGCCTCGGCGTCGAGGCCGAGCCGGCCCGCCGCGCCGGGGCCGAGGTTCTGCACGAACACGTCGGCGGTGTCGAGCAGCTCGGCGAGGATCGCGCGGCCCGCCGCCGACTTCACGTCGAGCGTCAACGACTCCTTGCCCCGGTTGAGCCAGGCGAAGTAGCTGGAGGTGCCGTGCACCGCCGTGTCGTAGTGGCGGGCGAAGTCGCCACCGTCCGGCCGCTCGATCTTCACCACGCGGGCGCCGAGATCGGCGAGCTGGCGCGTGGCGAACGGGGCCGCGACCGCCTGCTCGAGGCTGACGACGGTGATGCCGGTGAGCGGGGGCGTGCTCATGCGCCGTCCCGGGTCAGCCGTGCGGTGCCGATCAGCGACGGGGCGACGCCCTCCGCGGCGACGGCGAACTCCACCTGGCCACCGGAGCGATTGCCGGCGGCGACGATCGTGGCCGGCTGGAACGCGGGGCGGGCGAGCCGGTAGGAGAACTCGGCGACGTGCTCGTCCGGGGCGTTGATCCGCGGCAGCTCCAGGGCCAGCAGCGCGAGCAGCGGGCCGTGCACGACCAGGTCCGGGTAGCCCTCGACGGCCGTCGCGTACGGGGCGTCGTAGTGGATGCGGTGGCCGTTGTAGGTGAGCGCGCTGAACCGGGCCAGCAGCACGGGATCGGTGGCCAGGCTGCGCCGCCACTCGCCCTCCGGCGCGGGCTCGTCGCCCTGCGGCCGGGCGATCGTGCGGCGCGGGGTGCCCTCGGGCTCGGACCGGTAGACGATGTCCTGCTCCTCGACGGCGACGGGCGCGCCGTCGACCGACAGCTCGTAGCGCACGGTCACGAAGAGCATCGCGCCGCTGCGCCCCGACTTCGGCGTCACGGACGCGACCGAGGCGCGGCTGTGCAGCAGTGACCCGTACGGGATGGGGGCGAGCCTGCGCAGGCGACCGCCGGCGAACATCCGCCGCCGCCCGGGGATCGGGGGCAGGAACGGCCCGTTCGCGGGGTGACCGTCCTCGCCGAGCTCCGCGGTCGCGGGATGGTCGAGGAGAGTGAACCAGTGCCAGAGCGGGGGGAGCGGGTCACCCTCGTCGAGTGCTGGCGGATCGGCGTCGAGGAGCGCGGCGAACGCGGCCGACGCCCACGGGTCGACCCGGCGCGCGGTCTCCACGGTCGGTGGCCGCCAGGAGGACGCGATCTCCTCGAGCACGGTTGCTTCGGTCTCGGACACGGGCTCCCTCCGTCGTCACGGTGGTGGCCGGTCGGCCGGCCACGCGACGGGAACCAGCATCCGCCATGCGCAGCGATACGTGAAATGACAACTTTCGCAAGGATCGATGCGTCTCATACATGAGTGGAGCCGGCCGCCGGTCCGGCCGTGATCGTTCGGCGCCGTCGGGCGCTGCGGGCTCGGCGGTGCGGGCGCTCGCCTGCGTCAAGCCGCCGCCTTCTGCGGCGGAACGCGGTGGGTCGAGATCGACAGGACCCGCGGCGGGTGTGGGGGCGGCGGCGAGGTAGGTGCAGGCGCCCGTCGCCGGGTGGTTCGCCGCCGCCCCGACTCGATCAGCATCGACCGTGCGCCGCGATACGTGAAATAGCGGTTCATGGGTCGGGCGATGCCTGCGGCGCATCGAAGCGCCGATCGGGAACGGCGGCGGGCCGGTGATTGCCTGCCACTGGATCGCCGCCGTCCCGGGGCTCGGGGCCGGGATCGCCGACCGACCGGCACCGATCAGCATCGGTCATACGGGCGGATACGTGAAATGACGGTTTGTCGGTTGGCCGATGCGTCGTGTGCATCGATCGCCTCGGGTCGCGGCTGACCGGGTGCGCAGGACCTCGAGGCCCGGACCGGACAGCTGCGCCAGCGCCACCGGCCGGCCGGTCAGCACCAGGAGCAGCGCGGAGATCGAGCCGCGGACCTCGGGCCCGGCTCCGGCCGTCCACGTGACGTCGTCGGCCACCAGCCGGCCGCCGGCGCGCCTGCGCCGGGCGTGGAACATGCGGTCGTGCCGGCGCGCCGCCTGCCTGGATCGCGCCGTTCAACCCGCCGCGCCGAGCCGCGTCCACCACCGCGTGGGGCAACCCGCTCCAGCCGGTGTCTGCAGCGCGACGTGCGCGGCCACGTCGCGGACGGTCCAGCCGCTGCAGAGCGATGGCCTGGTCCAGTCCGCGGCGGAGAGCGTCGCCAGCAGCTGCACCAGGTCGCGGCGGTGGGCGTCGACAGCGGTCCAGGCGGCCTCGCGGCCCGTGGCAGCCCCTCGTCGAGGATCCGGACCCGGGTGCGGCGACCTGGAGGAGGATGGCAGGGAAGCCGCTCTCCGGCAATCCCCGAGGTGCGCCGCGGATCACCCTCACGGCCGCGGTGCGCCCGGTCGCACGTCGGCGATGATCAGCGCGAACACACGTGCGACGGAGAGTGGGACGGGATGCACATCGCGGAGCTGCGGCGCTACCCGGTGAAGTCGATGCTGGGCGAGGTGGTTCCGCAGGTGCGCCTGGATCCCGCGGGCCTCGACCGGGACCGCGCCCTCGCCGTGATCGACCACGAGACGGGGCTGGTCGCCACGGCCAAGCAGGCACGGCTGTGGCGGGATCTGCTCCAGTTCTCCGCCGCGGTCCGCGACGGCCACGTGGTGATCGAGGGCCCGGGCTGGACCGCGACCAGCGACGATCCCCGGATCGACCACCTGCTGTCGGCGGCGCTCAGCCGCCGGGTACGGCTCACCGGCGACCGCCCGGCCGGCGCGACCGTGGAGCGGCCCGATCCGCAGGACGTGCTCACGCACGGCGTGGAGGCCGAGTTGCCGTCCGCGCCGCTCGAGCTCGCGCAGGGCACGCCGGGCGCGACGTTCGTCGACTACGCCCCGGTGCACCTGATCACCACCGCCACGCTCGCGGCGATCGGCGTCGAGGCCCTCCGCTACCGGCCCAACCTCGTCGTCGAGACCCCGGACGGGACACCGGCGTTCGTCGAGAACGACTGGCTCGGCCGCGAGCTGCGCATCGGGTCCGGCGTCGTGCTGCGGGTGGTGCTGCCGACCCCGCGCTGCGCCCTGCCCACGCTGGAGCACGGTTCGTTGCCCCGGGCGCCGCAGGCGCTGCGTGCGCTGCTGGACACGAACCGGATCGACGTACCCGGGTTCGGTGTGCTGCCGTGCGCCGGCTGCTACGCGGAGGTGGCCGGGCCGGGCGTCGTCCGCGTCGGTGATCAGGTCACGGCCGGGTGATCATCGCCGGTAACCTCCGTCCCGGACTCAGCCGTGCCGGAGAGGGACATCCGTGAGCGTTCTCGACCTGTTCCGCGTCGACGGCAGGGTCGCCGTCGTGACCGGGGCCTCCAGCGGCCTCGGCGTGGCGTTCGCGACCGCGCTGGCCGAGGCGGGCGCGGATCTCGTGCTGGGCGCTCGCCGCGAGGAGAAGCTGGTGGAGACCCGCGAGCTGGTGGAGGCGACCGGGCGGCGCGCGATCGCCGTGCGCACCGACGTGACCCGGCCCGAGGACTGCCGGGCGCTCGTCGATGCGGCGATGGCCGAGTTCGGCCGGGTCGACATCCTGGTCAACAACGCGGGCGTCGGCAGCTCCGTCCCGGCCAGCCGGGAGACGCCCGAGCAGTTCCGCGCGGTAGTCGAGGTCAACCTCAACGGCTGCTACTGGATGGCGCAGGCCTGCGCCAGAGTGATGCAGCCGGGCAGTTCGATCGTCAACATCTCCAGCGTGCTCGGGCTGACCGGCAGCGGACTGCCGCTCGCGGCCTACTCGGCCACGAAGGCGGGGCTGATCGGGCTCACCCGCGATCTCGCCGGGCAGTGGACCGCGCGCAAGGGCATCCGCGTCAACGCGCTCGCGCCGGGCTTCGTCGCCTCCGAGATGGTCGACGAGGTCGAGGACGCGTACCTGGAGCAGAAGGTGCTGCCGCGGCTGCACGTCAAGCGGCTCGGCCGGACCGAGGAGATCGCGGCCGCGCTGCTCTTCCTCGTGAGCGACGCCGGTGGCTACATCACTGGCCAGACCCTGCCCGTCGAGGGCGGGATGCTGATCGGTTCCTGAGGTCTCCCGCGGTCTCGACGACCACCGACCCCGGCCGGGTTCAGACCAGCAACTGCCCGGGCAGCTCGGCGCGGAACCGCGCGTACCCGGCGCGCAGCCGGCGGCCCGGCCAGTCCTCGGGCTGCAGCGCGGGCGGCAGCACCGGGTCCGCGACGAGGTGGCGCACGATCGCGGCGGCCACGGTGATCCGGTCGGCGAGATCGGTGGCGGCGGCGAACCGCTCCTGCAGGCGCCGGGCCCGCTCTGCCCACGCGGGGAGGTCCCACAGCGTGGCGACCAGCTCGTGCGGATCGCCGTCGGGTCGGCCGACGAACCGCGTCGTCACGCCCGCCGGATCCGCCGGGAACTCGCGGCGCAGGTTCGCCGGACGCGTCCACACGCCGTCGCGCAGCTCGGCCAGTCGCAGCTCGGTGAGCTCCGCCCGCAGCTCCGCGCGCTCGGCCGCGGGCCGCCCGACCGCGGTGATGACCACGATCTCCCACTGCCCGCGCCACGGCCGGGTCGCGGGCTCCAGCGCGGCGTCCTGGCGCTGCTGGCGGCGCAGCAGTCGCTCGGTCAGCCGGTAGCCCGTCTCCGTGCGCACCAGATCGCCCGCGGCGACCATGCGGGTGAGCGCTACGCGCAGCGTCTGCTCGGCGATGCCCAGCCGCTCGGCGCCACGGACGAGCCCGCGCGCGGGCAGCTCGGGCGGATGGCTGCCGAGCAGCAGCGACAGGACGACCGACCGCGCGCTCAGCGGGCGCAGCCCGAGATCGTCCGCAGCCACGGGCACAGTCTGCCAACCTGCACCGGTCATTACATCGCTTGTACAACTGGTGGAGAAGTGTAATGCTCGGACGATGACGACCGGCATCACAGCTGCTGCCGCCTGGGTCACCCACGAGGTGACGAACCAGCCGCCGCCGCACGTCCCGTACGACGCCGCCGCCGATCCGGCGCTGCTCGAAGGCCTGCATCGGGAAGGGGCCGGCTGGCACGAAGCGGACCTGCGCCGTCTCGGGCAGCTGGCCGGTGGCGCCGAGGCCCAGCGCTGGGCCGAGGAGGCCGACACGAACCCGCCGGTGCTGCGCCCGGTCGACCGCTACGGCCACCGCATCGACGAGGTCGACTTCCACCCGAGCTGGCACGAGCTGGTGCGGGTCGCGGTCGCCGAGGGCTGCGCAGGCGCCGCGTGGGCCGACGACCGGCCCGGCGCGCACGTCGCCCGCTTCGCGACCTTCATGGTGTGGGGGCACACCGAAGCCGGCCACGCGTGCCCGATGTCCATGACGTACGCGGCCGTGCCCGCCCTGCGCCACCAGCCCGAGCTCGCCGCCGTCTACGAGCCGCTGCTCGCCAGCCGCGTCTACGACCCGGGCCTGCGGGTGCCCACCACCAAGCGCGGCATCCTCGCCGGGATGGGCATGACCGAGAAGCAGGGCGGCTCGGACGTGCGCACCAACTCCACCACCGCCACGCCCACCGGGGAACCCGGCGTCTACGCCCTGCGCGGGCACAAGTGGTTCACCTCGGCGCCGATGTGCGACGTGTTCTTGGTGCTGGCCCAGGCGCCCGGCGGCCTGTCGTGCTTCCTGGTCCCGCGGGTGCTGCCCGACGGCAGCCGCAACACCTTCCGCATCACGCGCCTGAAGGACAAGCTCGGCAACCGCTCCAACGCCTCCTCCGAGCCCGAGTTCGACGGCACGCTGGCCTGGCTGGTCGGACCGGAGGGCCGTGGGGTCAAGACGATCATCGAGATGGTCAGCTGCACACGGCTGGACTGCGTCGGCGGCTCGGCCGCGCTCATGCGCAAGGCGCTCGTCGAGGCCGGTCACCACGCCCGCCACCGCAGCGCCTTCGGCTCCCTGCTGATCGACGCGCCGCTGATGCGCAACGTGCTCGCCGATCTCGCCGTCGAGTCCGAAGCCGCCACCACGCTCGGCATGCGCCTGGCCGGAGCGGCCGACCGCGCCAACCGCGGCGACGCCGACGAACTGGCGTTCCGCAGGATCGCGACCGCGATCGGCAAGTACTGGGTCACCAAGCGCGCCCCGGCCTTCGCCGCCGAGGCGCTCGAGTGCCTCGGCGGCAACGGCTACGTCGAGGAGTCGGGGATGCCGCGGCTCTACCGCGAGGCCCCGCTGAACTCGGTGTGGGAGGGCGCGGGCAACGTCAACGCGCTCGACGTGCTGCGCGCACTCGCCCGCGAGCCGGAGTCCGGCCAGGCGCTGATGAGCGAGCTGGCCCGCGCGCACGGCGCCGATCGGCGGCTCGACGCGGCCGTGGACCGGCTCGCCGCCGATCTGGCGGGGATCGCCGCCGATCCCGACCGGGCGCAGGGCCAGGCCCGCAGGCTCGTCGAGCGGATGGCGCTCACGCTGCAGGGATCGCTGCTCGTGCGGTACGCCCCCGCCGCGGTCGCCGACGCGTTCTGCGCGTCCCGGCTGGCCGGCGACGGGGGGTTCGCGTTCGGAACGCTGCCGGCGAACGTCGACGTCGGCGCCATCCTGCAGCGCGCGCTCCCGGAGGGCTGCTGACGCGGCGTCAAGCGCGGGCCGGGCTCCCCGGCTCGGCGGCGAGCCCGGCCCGGTACTCCTCGCCCCACGCCCGCAGCTGCGCGATGATCGGCACCAGGGTCCGGCCGAGCTCACTCAGCGCGTACTCGACCCGCGGCGGCACCTCGGGGTGCACGGTGCGGGTGATGAGCCCGTCGGTCTCCAGCTCGCGCAGTTGGCGGGTGAGCATCCGGGCCGTCACGGCCCCCAGGCTGCGCTGCAGCTCGCCGAAGCGCATCGTGCGGGCGGCGAGGTGCTCGAGGATGACCACCTTCCACTTGCCGCCCACCACCTCCATGGCGAGCTCGGTGGGGCAGTTCCGCGCAGCCTGCCGGACGGTCTCGCGCACGGGACCCAGCCTACGGCCGCACCACCAGTCCGACGGCTTCGATCTCGACCAGCCACTCGGGCCGGGCCAGCGCGCTCACCTGGGCGATCGTGTCGGCCGGGTACGGCTCGGTGAAGTACTCCCGGCGCAGCGCGATCACCTGGTCGATCACGGACATGTCGGTGACGAAGATGGTCGCCTTGACCACGTGCTCCAGGCCGGAGCCCGCGGCGCGCAGCACCCGGTCCAGGTTGGCGAACGCCTGCCGCGCCTGCCCCTCGAAGTCGCTCGCCACGGTGTGGCCGTGCTCGTCGATGCCGGCCTGCCCGGAGACGTGGACGAGGTCGCCGACGCGGATCGCCTGCGAGATGGCGTACGGCTCGTACCAGTCGGGATCCGTCCTGATCTGCTCTCGTAGCGCGGATGTCATGGCTGCAGCGTCGGTCGGTACCCGCGCCCCGACAAGTACGGTCTTTTTTCCGCGTTACTACACCTGCGTACACCGTGCTGGTCAGGGCGGCGCTGGTCTGGGTGGCGCTGGTCTGGGTGGCGGGGCGTGGTCGAGCACGGCGAGCAGCTGTCGTTCGGACGCGTCGAGGTAGCCGGTGAGCGCGGTGATCGCCGCGGTCCGGCGACCGGCGTCGAGCAGCTCGACGAGGTGGTCGTTGGCCGCGACGTACGGCTCGTGCAGGGCGCGTTCGTCGGGCATCTGCAGGAACGCCAGTCGCAGCTCCGCGATCAGCTGCTCGAACATCTCCGTGACGTGCACGCTGCCGCACCCGGACACCATCACCAGGTGGAACGCCATGTTGGCGGTACCCACCGCCGTCCAGTCACCTGCGCTGGCCGCGGCGCGGGCGGCCATCACCTGCGCTCGCAGCCGCTCACGCAACTCGGCGTCGCGCAGCGCGGCCTCCACCCCGAGCGGCTGGACGAGCCTGCGGGTCGCGAACAACTCGCGCACGTCGCCGGCCGAGACGGTGCGCACATGCACCCCGCGGTGCAGCGCGTGGCCGACGAGGCGCTGGTGGGCGAGCAGCCGGAACGCCTCGCGCACGGTGTTGCGGGAGACCCCGAGCGCCGTCGTCACGGCTTCCTCGCGCAGGCGGGTCCCCGGCGGCAGCGCCCCGTCGGTGATGCGGCGGCGCAGGGTCTCCGCCACCTGCTCGGCCGTCGTGGTGCGGTGGAGCGCGGCGGTGCCGGGTCCGAGCGCGTCGGCGAGATCGGCCCCCGACATCACTGTCCCCTCGAACTCGCCGGGAAGAAAGTTCAATCATCCCCTTGTCGGATTGTTCAACAATCCGTACTCTTCCCGCAACCACCCCGCTGGGGGGCGAGGAGCGAGGGAGATCTCGATGTCAGCAGTGTCCGAGGTGCATGGGGGGTCGACGAGCTCGGTCCGGCGCGTCATCGTCGCCAGCCTCGTCGGCACCTCGCTCGAGTGGTACGACTTCTTCATCTACGGCACGGCCACCGCGCTCGTGTTCAACGTGCTGTTCTTCCCCGGTGTCGACCCGCTGCTGGGCACGATCCTCGGGTTCATCACCGCCGCGGTCGGGTTCGTCGCCCGCCCGCTCGGCGGGATCGTGTTCGGGCACTACGGCGACAAGGTGGGTCGCAAGACCGTCCTGGTCGTCACCCTGGTCCTGATGGGGGCGGCGACGTTCCTGATCGGCCTCGTGCCGACCACCGACGTCATCGGCGCCTGGGCGCCCGCGCTGCTCGTGCTGCTGCGGTTCCTGCAGGGCATCGGACTCGGCGGTGAGTGGGGTGGCGCGGTGCTCATGTCGCTGGAGTCCGGCGCGGCCGATCGCCGCGGCCTCAACGCCAGCTGGCCGCAGGTCGGCGTGCCCGTCGGGCTCCTCCTCGCGAACGGTGTCCTGGCGCTCATGCAGGCCGTCACCGACAAGGAAGCGTTCCTCGCCTGGGGCTGGCGGGTCCCGTTCCTGCTCAGCGGGCTGCTCGTGATCGTCGGTCTGTGGATCCGCATGACGATCGCCGAGAGCCCGCTCTACAAGAAGGTGGAGGCCTCGGACAAGAAGGCCAGCGCTCCGCTGATCGAGGTCGTTCGGCGCTTCCCGAAGCAGATCGTGCTCGCGCTGGGCGCCCGCGTGGGTGTCGACATCGCCTTCTACGTCTTCGTCCTGTTCATCACCACCTACATCACGACCTACCTGGAGCTGCCCGGCTCGCTCGCGCTGAACGCGGTGCTGATCGCCGCGGCGATCCAGGCGTTCGTCATCCCGCTGTTCGGTGCGCTCTCCGACACCTACGGCCGCCGGCCGATCTACATCGCCGGAGCCGTCGGCGCAGCGATCTGGGTGTTCGCGTTCTTCGCGCTGCTCGACACCGGGAGCTTCCCGCTGATCCTGCTCGCCGCGGTCGTCGCGCTCATCTTCCACGCGGCGATGTACGGGGTGCAGGCGTCGTTCATCGCGGAGATGTTCCCGACGGCCGTCCGCTACACCGGTGCCTCCATCGGCTACCAGCTCGCCGGGATCGCCGGCGGCGCCCTGGCCCCGATCATCGCGACCACTCTGCTGGCCGCCTACGGCTCCTCGATCGCGGTCTCGATCTACGTGGTCGTCGCGCTCGCCGTCACGACGCTGTGCGTGCTGCTCTCCCGGGAGACCGCGAAGATCGACATCGCCGCGGAGGACGTGGCCCTGACCGCCGGGTCGGCGTCGTGAGCCCCGACCGCGACGCCGACCCGGAGCCCGAACTCAGCCTCCGCGACCGCGCCATCCTGCGGGCGGTCGCGGAGGGACGGGCGGAGCTGGTCGGCCCGGGATGGAGCGACCTGGTCATCGACGGCAGGTGCTGCGCCGACCAGGCCGCAGCCCGGCGGCTGGTCCGTCGGGGCCTGATCGCCGTCGCCGACCGCGTGCGGCAGAACAGGAACCGCGCCGCCGCGTGCCTCACCAACCAGGGCCGTCGCCGGCTCGAGCCGGCGTAGGACCGCTGCGCCCCGAAGGGGGGTGGGGCGCAGCGGATGCGGAGGGGGTGGCCTCGGCCGCCCCCTCCGCTGCGTCCTGAGCACGATGCTCCACCCGGCGGGCCGCGCGCTCGGCCTCCCGCGCCGCGACGTCCTCGGCCGAGCAGAACCCCCGTCCGCTGCGCTTCAGGCACAGCAGGCCCAGCAGGGTGCCGTCGTGGTCGACGACGGCGAGCCGGCGCTGCCGCCGCGCCGCCATCGCCAGCCGCACGTCCTCGGCGTCACCGCCCGGACCGATCACCCGGCCGTCGAGGGCACCCACCGTGCTGACCGGCGCCTCGGGATCGGCCCCCTCGAGATCGGCCCGCTCCACCACCGACACCAGCGTCGGGCCGTCGACCACGAGCACCGCGTGGATGTGGTCGTCGGCGAACACCGCGCGGGCCTGCGCCACGGTCGTCTCCGGGCCGCACGTCCGTGGGGTGTGCAGCATCACGTCCTCGACGGTGGGCATGCGCGCATTGTCCACCGAACAGCGGCGTCCACCGCCCGGTCGCAGCAACCGAGTGGCGCCCGTCACTGACGAAGAGCGGCCGGCATGGGGAGAACACCCCATGTGTGCGGGTCGTTCCCGCCCTAGCGTCGGCGGCCATCGACAAGGGGGGCCGACGATGACGTTGATCGACACACCGGGGGAGGACACCGCCGAGGGCGAGGTCGCGCGGATGTACGGCGCGGAACGCGCCCGGCACGGCTACGTGCCCGAGTACGCGCGGATCTTCGCCCACGCCCCGCAGGTGTACGCCGACTGGGCCGCGCTGTCCCGCGACATCCGCGGGTCCATGACCCCGCTGCGGTACGTGCTGGTCACGCTCGCCGCGGCGCGGGCGCTGCGCTCGACGTACTGCAGCCTCGCCCACGGCAGGCTCCTGCGTGACCTGCTCGGCGGGCCGGACGCCGTGCTGGACGTGCTGGCCGGGCGCACGGACCGGTTCGATCCGGCCGACGTCGCAGCGATGGAGCTCGCCGCGCAGACCATCACCGACCCCAACGCGATCACCTCCGCCGACCTGCGCCGCGCCCGCGCGGCCGGGCTGACCGACGGCGAGATCGTCGCGGTCGTGCTGGCCGCCGCGGCGCGGTCGTTCTTCAGCACCGTGATCGGCGCGTTGGGCGCCGTCCCCGATCGCGAACTCGTCGGTCGGCTCGAACCCGCGCTGCGCGAGGCGCTGGTCGTCGGGCGCGCCACCGAAGACGTGACCGCGCCAGGCGCGGTCCGCAACCCCACCCTGGAAGAGATCGGAGCAACCGGATGAGCGCCAAGGCCGTGATCAACCTGACCACCGGGCTCGAGGACGCCGAGAAGGTCACCGTCGCGTTCCTCACCGCCGTCGCCGCAGCGGAGGCGGGCCGGCCCACGATGATGTTCCTGACGAAGGAGGCAGTCCGGCTCGCCGTACCCGGCGTCGCGGTCGCCACGGCGTGCGACGGATGTCCGCCGCTGCCGGACCTGCTCAAGCGCTACAGCGCCGCCGGCGGCCGCTATCTGGCCTGCCCGATCTGCATCAACGCGAAGGGCCTCGAGGACGTGGAGCTGATCGAGGGCGCCACGGTCGGCGGAACCGTTCCGCTGTGGGAATGGATCGGCGACGAGGGCGCCACGACGTTCAGCTTCTGATCCCGGACACCCCGGAGGTGTCCGCTTTGCAGGAAAGCCGCTCTCCCGCCACGAAACGGCAGGAGAGCGGCTCTCCTGCCGTTTCCCCGCCTCCGGCCCCCCGCTCGCCGCCCTCGGCGCCGGGGAGCGGCCGCCGGACTCCTGGTGAAACTCCCTGGACCCGGCACCGGGCTCCCGCAATGCTCGGGAAGACGGGGAGGAGCCGGGGATGACCGACCGTGAACACGACATCGTGGTGTTCGGCGCGACCGGGTTCGTGGGGGAGCTGGTCGCGGCGTACCTCGCCGACCACGCCCCCGCGGGCACTCGCTTCGCACTGGCGGGCCGATCGCCCGGCAAGCTCGCCGCGGTCCGCGACCGGTTGCCCGCCGCGGCCCGCGAGTGGCCGCTGATCACGGCCGACGCCACCGACGCGGCCACACTGGCCGGGCTCGCCGCGAGCGCCCGCGTCGTCGTCACCACCGTGGGGCCGTACGCGAAGCACGGGATGCCCCTGGTGGAGGCGTGCGCGGCCGCCGGCACCCACTACGCCGACCTCACCGGCGAGGTGCTGTTCGTACGCGCCGCCGCCGACAAGACCGACGCCGCGGCCCGCGCCACGGGCGCGCGGATCGTCCATTCCTGCGGCTACGACTCGATCCCGTCCGACATCGGGGTCCTGCTGCTGCACGAGCGGGCCGCGGCCGACGATGCGGGCGGGCTCATCGAGGTCCAGCTCGTGGCGACGGCGCGCGGCGGCTTCTCCGGCGGCACGATCGACTCCGCGCGCGGCCAGCTCGACGCGATCCGCACCGACCGCGCCGCCCGCGAGATCGCCTTCGACCCGTACGGGTTGAGCCCGGACCGCGCCGGCGAACCGGAGATCGAGCAGCCGCCGGACGCCCCGCGGCCCGCGCGCCTGCCGGACGGCACGTGGACGGTGCCGTTCATGATGGCGGGCTACAACACGCGGATCGTGCGCCGCAGCAACGCGCTGCTCGGCTGGGCGTACGGGCGCGATCTGCGCTACGGGGAGGTCATGGGCTGCGGGACGGGTCTGAAGGGGCTCGCGACCGCCGCAGCCGTGATGGGCGGCATGGGCCTGATCGCGGGCGGGCTGGCGCTTCCGCCGACCAGGGCGCTGCTCGACCGGGTGCTGCCCGCGCCCGGCACCGGACCGAGCGAGGAGGCGCGCCGGCGCGGCTGGTTCCGCGACGTGCTGCACGCGCGCACCGAGAGCGGCCGGCGGTACCGGGGGGTCGTGGCCGGCCGCGGCGACCCGGGCTACGCGGCCACCGCGGTGATGCTGGGGGAGAGCGCGCTGGCGCTGGCCCTCGACACCGACCGGCTGCCTGACCGGGCCGGTTCGCTCACCCCCGCCACCGGGATCGGCTCGGTGCTGGCCGAGCGGCTGCGGGCGGCCGGGCACACGTACACGGTGGAACCGGCCTGATCACGCCGGTGTGCGGCGATCGTCACCTCGCGGTGAGTCCGCGGACGCGCGGCCGGCGGCGATCCTCGGCGCCGGACCGAGGAGCCTCGACGTCCTGGGGCCAGGTCGGCGAGTCCTGCGCCGCCCTGCTCGGGGCGATCGCGGGGGTGTTCGCTCCTGGTCCCCCTGATCTCACGTCCTGATCCCCCGGGGCCGCGGATCGTGCTCGGCCTGCGGGTCGGCGGTGAAGATCCGCTCGTAGACGTCGTAGATCAGCCCGGCCTTCGCGTTGTTGTAGTGCATCACATCGGTGAACCCCTGCCGGGCGAGCTCCCGTTTGAGCTCGGCGTAGGCGGCCCGGTCGTCGGCGTGGGTGCGCAGCCAGTCGCGGAACCGGCGCATGCGCTCGCCTTCCCTGGAACCGGGCGGGAACACGTGGACGTTGCTGGTCGGGTCGGCACCGCGGAAGAACCGGTGCTGCTCCGCGTCGGGTTCGCGCCCGCCCAGCACGAACCCGACCGCCTCCATGGCCGGGACGTAGGCCGCTTCGTCGTCCGGATCGGCCACCGCCACGAGGACGTCGATCACGGGCTTGGCCCACAGGCCGGGCACCGCGGTCGAGCCGACGTGCTCGATCTGCCGCGCGACCGGCCCGAGCGCTTCGGCGATGCGGGCGCGCACCCGTGCGAAGTCGGCGGGCCAGCGCGGGTCGGGCGCCACGACCTCCACCGGGGCTGGAACGTGCGGCCGGAGCCGGAAGCGGGCGATCTCCTCGTCGTCGGGCACGCGGAAGGGCCGCCAGAGCGGATGGGTGGGCACGCTCGGACCGTACGCGACAGTCCCGCAGCTGCGTCGAGGACCACGTCGTCGTGCTCTCGGATCGATTCATGTCGCAACGAGTTCGTTCTCGACGCAGTTCTCGGGCAGCGGCATACCCTCGCCGCGTGGACGACTTCGTGCTCCTCGCCGGGTCCGCCAACCCCGGGCTCGCCCGGGCCATCGCCGCCTACCTCGATCACCCGCTGCACCAGGGCGAGACGCTGCGGTTCAGCGACGGCAACCTGTTCGTCCGCGTCCCGACCAACGTCCGCGGCCGCGACGTGTTCCTCGTGCAGGGCACCGCGTTCCCCGTGAACGACAACCTGGTCGAGCTGCTGTTCTGGATCGACGCGCTCGAACGGGCGAGCGCGGCGTCGGTCACCGCCGTGATCCCGTACTTCTCCTACGCGAAGGGCGACAAGAAGGACGAGCCGCGGGTGTCGATCCGGGCGCGGGTGTGCGCCGACGCGATCGAAGCAGCCGGTGCCGACCGCGTCATCACGATGGATCTGCACGCCCCCCAGGTCCAGGGCTTCTTCACCATCCCGGTCGACGATCTCTACGCGCTGCCCGTGCTGTGCGACACGATCCGGGCCGCGGACGTGCCCGATCTCGTCGTCGTCTCCCCGGACGCCGGGTTCGCCAAGAAGGCCAAGCGCTACGCCCGTCGGCTGGGCGCGCCGCTCGCGATCGCCGACAAGGAGCGTTCCGACCACACCGAGTCCGCCACCGTCGTGGACCTGATCGGGGAGGTGCGCGGCCGCACCGCGCTGATCGTGGACGACTTCACGGTGTCGGCCGGCACCCTCACCGACGCCGCCCGCGTGCTGGTCGACCGCGGGGCCGCCGCCGTGCTCGCGCTGGTCACCCACGCCCCGCTCACGGAGCAGGCGGTGGAACGGCTCGCGGCCAGCCCGATCGAGCGCTTGTACGTCACCGACACCGTCGAGGCAGGGCCGGTCGAGCTGACCGACCGCATCGAGGTCGTGTCCGTGGCCGGGCTGTTCGGCGAGGCCATCCGACGGATCGCCCGCCGGGAGAGCGTCAGCGTCCTGTTCGACTGACCCCGCTCGATCGGGCACCGGCGAGCAGGTCGGCGATCCGGCGGACGCCGATGCGCACGGCCCGCTCGGTCATCGTCCCCAGGCCCAGGACGAGCTGCGGCGGCTCAGGGCTGCGGTCGGCCCGGTACGCACTCATCGGGGACACCCCGACCGACCGCGCGGCGGCCCCCGCCACCGCGTCGGCCTCGGACACCCCGGCCGGCAGGTGCGCGACCGCGTGGAAACCGGCGGCGAGCCCGCTGATCCCGACGGCCGGTGCCTGCGTGCGCAGCTCGTCGACCAGCGCTTCGCGGCGGGCCGCGTAGATCCCGCGCATCCGGCGCAGCTGCCGGTCGTAGCGGCCGGAGGAGATCATCGCCGCCAGCGCGACCTGGTCGATCACCGGCGATCCGCGGTCGGCCAGCAGCTTCTCGGTCACGAGCGCGTCGGTGAGCGCGGGCGGGCACACGAGCCAGGCCAGCCGCAGGCCGGGGGCCAGCGCCTTGCTCGTCGTCCCGATCATGATCACCCGCTGCGGGGCGAGACCCTGCACGACGCCGACCGGTTCCTTGTCGTAGCGGAACTCGGCGTCGTAGTCGTCCTCGACGATGTACGCGTCGTGGTCGCGCGCCCAGGCCACCAGCTCCCGCCGGCGCCGCGGGGAGAGCACGACCCCGGTCGGCCACTGGTGCGCGGGGGTGACCACGACCGCCTGGGCCCCGCTCGCGGCGAGCGCCGCCACGTCGATCCCGTCGTCGTCGACCGGCACCGGCACCGGCTCCATCCCTGCCCCGGACATGGCGGAGACGACCGTGTGGTCGGAGTAGCCGGGATCCTCGAACGCGATGCGCCGCACCCCCATGCCCTGCAGCACCCGTCGGGTCAGCTCGATCCCCTGCGCGAACCCCGCGCAGATCACGGTGCGCGCCGGATCGGCCGCCGCCGCCCGCACCCGGCGCAGGTAGCCGGCCAGCACGCGGCGCAGCTCGGGATGGCCGCGGGTGTCGAGGTAGCCGAGGTCGGCGTTGGGCAGGGTGCGCAGCGCCTCCCGCACCGCCCACGCCCAGTCGGCCCGCGGGAAGCTGCCCAGGTCGGGCACGCCCACGGCGAAGTCGTACTCGAACCGCGGTGCGGCGGGCGCCTCCGGTTCAACCCGGGCCTGCTCGACGTCGCTGTGCACCGCAGCGACCCGCGTGCCGGAGCCGGTCCGGCTCGTCAGGTAGCCCTCGGCCAGGAGCTGCTCGTAGGTCTCCTGCACCAGCCCGCGCGACACCTCGAGCTGGCGGGCCAGTTCCCGCGACGACGGCAGCCGCTCCCCGGCCCGCAGCCGTCCGCTGCGGATCGCGTCGCGCAGTGCGGCCAGCAGCTGGGTCCGCAGGGGTTCGGGCAGCGAGCGGTCCAGCCGCAGCAGCAGCTCCGGCCCGATGCCGCCCCAATCGACGGTCACGCGGGCTCCCCGGCCACCTGTACTCGCCTCACCGGCACCCGGCCGGACAACGCCGAGAGGTGGCGGTCGAGCCAGTGGCGCGGGAGCCGTGATCCGGCGACGGAGGAGCCGGGCGCGACGTCATTGCCGCACCCACACCGTCACGTCGGTGGGCACCTGGCCGTCTTCCAGCTCGCCGCTGCTCAGCAGCACCTCACCAGCGGGTGCCTTCACCGGTTCGCGGCCGAGGTTCGTCACCACGGCGACGCTGCCGCCGGGGGTCTCGGTGACGAACGAGACGGTCTCGTCGCTCGCATCGTCGACCCAGCTCAGGTCACCGCGGCCCAGGCGCAGCTCCTTCCGCAGCCGCAGCGCCGCCCGGTACATCTCCAGCGTCGAGCCGGGGACGCCGCGCTGGCGGTCCACGGCGTAGCGGCGGTACGACTCCGGCTGGGGCAGCCACGTGGCCCCGGTCTTGTTGAACCCCATCGCGGGCTCGTCGGCGGCCCACGGGAGCGGCACGCGGCAGCCGTCGCGGCCGGCGACCTCGCCGTTGTGCCGGAAGAACGTGGGGTCCTGGCGGGCCTCGTCGGGCAGCGTCGTGTGCTCGGGCAGGCCCAGCTCCTCGCCCTGGTAGAGGTACGCGGACCCGGGCAGGGCGAGCATGAGCAGGGTGGCCGCGCGGCCACGGCGCAGACCGAGCGCCTCGTCCGGCTGCGGATCGGTGGCCTTGATCCCGTTGGGGCGGCGGCCGACCTGGGGCAGGGCGAGCCGGGTCGGGTGGCGCACCACGTCGTGGTTGGACAGCACCCACGTCGTGGGGGCGCCGACGGCGGCGGTGGCGGCCAGCGAGCGGGTGATCGACTCGCGCAGGTCCGCGGCGATCCAGTGGGTCTCGAGGAAGTCGAAGTTGAACGCCGTGTGCATCTCGTCCGGGCGGACGTAGTCGGCCAGCCGCTCGGGCGTCGGCGCCCACGATTCCGCGACCAGCACCCGCTCGCCGGGGTACTCGTCGAGCACCTGCCGCCAGGTGCGGTAGATCTCGTGCACCCCGTCCTGGTCCCACATCGGCGCGACGGTGCCGTCGAGCAGGCCGTGCTCGCCCGCCCAGTCCGGCAGACCCTCCGCCTTGACCAGGCCGTGCGCCACGTCGACGCGGAACCCGGCCACGCCGCGGTCGAGCCAGAACCGCAGGACGTCGAGGAACTCGGCCCGCACCTGCGGATTCGTCCAGTCCAGGTCGGGCTGCTTGACGTCGAACAGATGCAGGTACCACTGGCCGGGTCGGCCGTCCGGCTCGGTCACCCGGGTCCAGCCGGGGCCGCCGAACACGCTCCTCCAGTTGTTCGGCGGCTCGCTGCCGTCCGGGCCGCGCCCGTCGCGGAACAGGTAGCGCGCTCGTTCCGGGCTGCCCGGCCCGGCCGCGAGCGCCTCCCGGAACCACACGTGCTCGTCGGAGGTGTGGTTGGGCACCAGATCGACGATGACCCGCAGTCCGAGCCGGCCGGCCTCCGCGATGAGGGCGTCGGCGTCGGCCAAGGTGCCGAACAAGGGGTCGACGTCGCGGTAGTCGGCGACGTCGTAGCCGGCGTCGGCCATCGGCGAGGTGTAGAAGGGCGACAGCCACACGGCGTCGACCCCGAGGTCGGCGACGTGGCGCAGCCGGGAGGTGATCCCGGGAAGGTCACCGACGCCGTCGCCGTCGGCGTCGGCGAACGATCGCGGATAGATCTGGTAGATCACCGCGTCCCGCCACCAGGCGTCGGCGGTCCGGGCAGGGTTCTGGGTCTGCGTCACCCACCCATGCTGCGCCATCCGGCGGAACCGGTCGAACCGGCCCGCGGTGACCGGTCAGCTGGCGCGGCGCGCCCGCTGCTGGCCGGTCGCGTTGTCGAACCAGGTGACGGGCCCGGCGACGGGCAGCTCCACGACCGTGGCGGGGCGCTCCTCGTTCGGCTCCAGCGGCTCCTCCACGGGAGCGGGCGCCTGCGGTGCGACGCGGGGTCGCGGGCGCGGCCGCGGTGACGGGCGGCGGACCTGGCCGCCGTCCACCCACTCGTAGACCCGCTCGGGCGCGAGCACGACCGGGAAGGCGTCGGTGGGCTCGGTCTGCTCGGCGGGTGAGGTGGGCTCCACGGGCTGCTCGGTGCGGCCCTCGAGCGCCTCGGCGGGGACCTCGGCGGACGCGGCCGGTGCGGGCTCGACCTGTTCGTCCCCCAGTGCCTGCGGGACCCGGAAGAACTCCGTGGCCAGTGCGTGGCCGATCGGCGTGTCGTCGGGATCGAACTGGGGCACGGCGCTGACGATCGCCGCGGTGAAGCGTCCGAGTGGATCGCTGCCGAAGACCGCGTCGAACGCCGTCGTGTGAACGGACATGACCAAACCCCCTTGGCCTAGTGCTCGACACGCTGCCGATAACCAACCGTGACGAGAGTGTTGCACACCGTACTAGAACTAGGCCATTTAGGCGAACTGGGCGTGTCGTGCGCCCTCGACGTGAGCGCCGACACCGGATTGGCAACCGCCGTCCGGCGTAGCGTCGAGATCGTGCTCGCAATGCTTCGCATCCGTCTTCTGCGGTGGTGCTTGCGGCTGATCTTCGGACTCCCGCGGTGGGCGAAACGCCTGCTCGCGGGCCCGGTCATCCGCAGGGAGGGGCAGGTCCTCGATCTCGATCTGCAGCTGATGGGCCGGATCATGGCGCTCACCGACGGGCGCCGGCCCAACGGCGTCAAAGAGGCCGTGGCGACCGGTTCGCTCACCGGCGAGCCGGAGGGGGAGAGCCTGCGGCTGGCCGCGCTCGCCGAGCAGCGTCGCCAGGCCGACCTGGCCGCGCAGGTGGCGGCCGAGCCCGGCCTCGAACACATCCGCACCCGCGACCTGCAGGTGCCTGGGGCCGAGGGGCCCCTGAACGCCCGGCTCTACGTGCCGCCGGGGGCCCCCATCGGCTCGGGGCTCGTCGTCTTCTACCACGGCGGCGGGTTCGTCTTCGGCAGCCTCGTCACCGCCGACCCGCTGTGCCGGCTGCTCGCCGCGCAGTCCGGAGTGCGGGTGCTGTCGATCGACTACCGGCTCGCGCCCGAGTTCCCCTACCCCGCGGCGCTGGACGATGCGATCGCGAGCTTCCGCTGGGCGGTCGCCGAGGCGACCTCGCTGGGCGCCGATCCCGAACTGGTCGCGGTCGGCGGCGACAGCGCAGGCGCCAACCTCGCGCTCGTCGTCGCGCACCAGGCGGTCGTCAACGGGGAGCGGCCGCCGGCGTCGGTGCTGGCGATGTACCCGGTGGTGGAGCCGGAGCGCACCGGCGGCTCCCGCGAGACGTACGGCAGTGGGTTCGGCCTCACCGCCGAGCTGATCGCCGACCTGGAGCGGCTCTACCTGCCCGACGGTGTGCCCGCCGACGACGTCCGCGGCGACCTGACCCGTGCCGAGAGCCTGGCCGGCATGCCGCCGGTGTACCTGTCCACCGCGGGCTTCGATCCGCTGCGCGACGAGGGTGAGGAGCTGGCCGCCCGACTGCGCGCCGAGGGGGTGCCGGTGGTCGCGCGCCGCTTCGCCGGGCTGGTCCACGGTTACGGGAGCTTCACCGCGATCAGCGCCGCCGCCCGGGACGCCACGCTGGACGCCGCGAGCGCGCTGCGGGCCTCCCTGTCGCTGGTGGCCAGCCAGCAGACCCGGACGGCCGCCGCGGGTTGAGCGCGAGCACGGGCACCGCGAGTCCCGCGCTCCGCCCGACGAGTCCTGCGTGCGGTAGCGCGAGTCCCGCGGTGTGGTCGCGCGAGTCCTGCGTGTGGTCGGCCGAGTTCTGCGTCCGGGCCGCGGGCCCGGCGGCCGGACCGCGGCTGCACCCGGGCGAAGCGCACCACTCGGCGGACCGCGCGCACGACTCGCGCGCCGAGGTGCGCGACTCGCCAGGCCGCTTGCGAGACTCGCGCGACCGCGTGCGACTCGCCACTGCGGCACCGCGCCTGTCCCATCCCGCGTCCCACGGGCCAGAATGACGGCATGGACCGGGGCGACATCTCCGTGACGCTGCCGTGGATGGGCGCAGGCACGGAGTTCGTGTGCCGCCTCGTCGACGCGCTCCCCGACGACGTCCTGCGCGGCCCGAGCGGTCTACCGGGCTGGTCGCGAGCACACGTCGTCGCGCACCTGGCGCGCAACGCGGAAGGGCTGTGCCGGCTCGCTCGGTGGGCCCGCACGGGCGAGGAGACGCCGATGTACTCCAGCCCGGAGGCGCGCAACGCCGACATCGAGCGATCGGCGACCTATCCGATCGCGCAGCTGCGCTCGGACCTGATCCGCACCGCCGACGAGCTGGACGCCACGTTCGCCGCGCTCGACCTCATCGCGTGGCGGGCGACCGTGCGCAACGCGCAGGGCCTGGACATCTCGGCCAGTGAGCTGCCGTGGCTGCGGGTGCGGGAGGTGTGGCTGCACGCGGTCGACCTCGACGCGGGCGCGCGCATGGAGGACATCCCGGACGCGGTCGTCGACGCGCTGCTCGACGACGTCACCCGCACGCTCTCGGCCAAGGACGACTGCCCGGCCGCGGAGCTGATCCCCACCGACCGCGACCGCACCTGGCCGCTGGGCCTCGGCGGCGGCACCGCCATCCACGGTACCGCGGCGGGCCTGCTCGGCTGGCTCACCGGCCGCACCAGCAGCGCTGCCCTGCTCGCGATGCAGGGCGAGGTGCCGAAGGTCCCGCGCTGGCTGTAGCTCCCTACGCGAGCGCGGCCGCCGCTTGCGCGGCCACCTCGAACATGCCCTGACGGGCCGCGGCCGCCGTCGTCCAGCCGCGGTGCTCCCACTCCTCGCCGGCGAGCGAGTCAGCGGACAGCAGCAGCTGCGCGAACGAGACACCCCGGTAGCGGGCGACCGCGATCAGCGCGGCGGCCTCCATCTCCACCACCGCGCATCCCATGGCGCGGCGGCGCTCGACCCGGCTGCGGGTCTCCCGGTACACCGCGTCGGTGGTCCACGTGCGTGCTCGCAGATAGGGCACGCCCGCGGCGTCGAGGGTCGTGCAGAGGGCCGCCACGCCGGCCGGATCGGCGTCGACGACCGCACCCGCGGGCAGGTAGTGGAACGACGTCCCCTCGTCGCGCACTGCGCTCTCCACGACGACCGCGTGCCCGAGGACCAGCTCGGGCAGCAGCGCCCCCGCCCCGCCCACCGCGACGAACCGGCGCACGCCGAGGGCGATCAGGTCCTCCATGAACACCGCTGCGAGCGGCGCACCGACCCCGGGTTGCAGCACCGCGATCCGCCGCCCGCCGACCTCGATCTCGTGGACGGGGGTGCGTCCGCTCTCCAGCTTGAACGAGCAGATCAGCCGGGCCCCGTCCGCGGCCAGCCGCTTGATCACCTCGGGGAAGAAGCAGAGCACGGCGGTGTCGGGCATCGCGTCGACGCGCATCCGGCGCACGATCGCGTCGGGCTCGATCACGCCGGGTTCGGCGAGGTCGTCCTCGAGCAGCGGCAGATCCATACTCGGGATCCTGCCCGGCCGTGGAATGTTGCGTGCGCAACCACCGTTGGACGGGCCACACCGCGACGAGAGGGACCGATCCGATGCCACAACCAGAGGGAGCCGAGCTCGAGGCCGTGCGTGCTCGCCGCGAACAGCTGCGCCAGAAGTACCTGCGCCCCAAGGACCAGCGCCCGCCCACGACAGTGCGCGGCGTCCACCACATCGCACTCGTCTGCCGCGACGTCGAGGAGACGATCACCTTCTACCAGGACCTGCTCGGGTTCCCCCTCGTCGAGCTGGTCGAGAACCGGGACTACCGCGGCTCCAGCCACTTCTTCTTCGACATCGGCAACCGCAACCTGCTCGGGTTCTTCGACTTCCCCGGCCACGACCACCCCGACTTCATCGAGACGATCGGCGCCGTCCAGCACATCGCCCTGTCCACCACCCAGGAGAACTTCGACGCCGCCAAGAAGCGCCTGGAGGCGGCCGGCATCCCCTACATCGGCCCGGACCGCGGCATCGAGAACTCCATCTACATCCGCGACCCCAACGGCGTCGGGATCGAGTTCTACGTCCAGGAGCTGGGGGTGTTCGAAGGTGAGGTCCTCGTCTGATGGGAACCTGATCGCAGGTTCGCTCGTCGTCATCAGGCGAAGGACTCGACGGACGGGGTGATGCATGCGAGGCGGGGGACAGGGATACGGCGGACCACCACCGCGGCGTCCCCCGGCCCCGAGGGGCGGGCCCGGCTGGGCGCAGCAGCGGCCTCCGCAGCGCCCGCTGCCGAAGACCGTCGTCATGCCGCGCGGGGCGCAGAGCGCCTACCGCCCCGCGCCACCGCCCAGTGCCCGCCCACCGGTGCGCCGCCCGCCGCAGGGCCGGGTGCGGCGCCCGCAGTGGGGGCGGCGCATCCGCATGGCGCTCGTCACGCTGCTGGTGCTGGTGATCGCCGGTGGCATCTGGGTCGACGTGTCGCTGAGCCGCACCGACGCGTTGCCGTCCGACAGCAAGACCACCTCGCGCGGCACGAACTGGCTCATCGTCGGCTCCGACAGCCGTCAGCAGCTCACCCCGGAGGAGCGGAAGCGCTACGCGACCGGTGACGAGACGTCGCAGCTCACCGACACGATCATGATCCTGCACACCGGCAGCGGCCCGACCACGCTGGTGAGCATCCCGCGCGACTCGTTGCTGAACATCCCCGGCCACGGCGTGGCGAAGGTCAACTCCGCCTACGCGCGCGGCGGCGGTCCCGACGGCGGCGGGCCCGAGCTGCTGGTCAAGACCATCGAGAACGCCACCGGGCTGCACATCGACCACTACGCCGAGATCGGCTTCCTCGGCGTCGTCAAGGTGGTCGACGCGGTCGGCGGCGTCGAGCTCGACGTCCCCGAGTCGATCAAGGACCCGAAGGCGGCCCTGGACATCAAGGCGGGGCGGCAGACCCTCGACGGACCCACCGCGCTCGGCTACGTGCGCACCCGGGCCACTGCGTCATCGGACTTCGGCCGGGTCGAGCGGCAGCGCGCCCTGCTGTCCGCCCTCCTCGACAAGGTGACCGGCCCGTCGACGCTGCTCAACCCGTTCCGCATCGTGCCGTTGGCGAGCCAGCTCTCCGGCGCGATCACCGTCGACAACGGCGACCACGTGTGGGACCTCGCCCGGCTCGCGTTCGCCATGCGCGGCCTCAGCGACGGCATCTCCACCACGGTGCCCGTCGCCGACGGGGCGGTGCACTGGGACAAGACCCGGGCGAAGGCGCTGTTCGCCGCGCTGGCCAACGACGAGGCGCCGCCGAAGAACGCGCTGGGTCCCTGATCGGCCCTGATCAGCTGCGGCGGGCCCGCCACCGCCGGACGTGCGGCTGCGCGAGCAGGACCAGACCGCTGAGCGTGAGCAGCGCCAGCGGGAAGAGCGGCACGTAGGACATCCACAGGAGCGGCTCGGCCTGCGCCAGCGCCACGCTCGTCGCGATCACGGAGAGCACGAACAGGCTCGCCAGCACGCGGTGCGCGCGGCGGTACCAGGCCGGTCGGGTGGGGACGGTGTGCGTGCCTGCGTTCATCCCTGCGTTCATCTCTGCGTTCATCTCTGCGGTGTTCATGCAGGTCACGCTAGGGAGTCCGGCCCGGGTGAGGCTTCTTGATTCCTGACCGGTTCAGGCGCCCTTGCGCTGCTTGGCAGGCTCAGCGTCCTTCGCTGTGTCCCGTTCGGTGTCCTTCGCTGTGTCCTTCTTCCTCGAACGCGACTTCTTCGGTTTCTCCTCGGCAGCCGGCTCGGCCGGTTCGGCAGCGGGCTCGGCGGTCTTGCCCGCCTTCGCCCGGGCCGCCTCCACGCTGGCCTGCAGGGCGGAGAGCAGGTCGGTCATGCTGTCGCCCTCGTCGGGCGGACGCTCCACCGCCGGGGCCGGTCGCGTCTCGCCCGTGGTGCGCTTGCGCTCGATCAGCTCGGCCACTGCGTCGCGGTACTCGTCGTGGAACTGGCTCGGATCGAAGTCGGCGCCCAGGCTCTCGATCAGCGACGCCGCCATCGTCAGTTCCTGCGGCCGCAGCTCCACTTCGGTCTCGAGGATGTCGAAGTCCGGTTCGCGCACTTCATCGGGCCACAGCATCGTCTGCAGCACGATCGCCTTGCCGCGCACCCGCAGCACCGCGATGCTCTCCCGCTGCCGCAGCGCCACCTTCACCACGGCCATCCGCTCGGTGCGGACCAGCGCCTCGCGCAGCAGTGCGTACGGCTTGGCCGCCTTCGCCTCTGGCTCCAGGTAGTAGGACTTCTCGAACAGGAGCGGATCGATCTGGTCGGCCGGCACGAACTCGATGACATCGATCTCGTGCCCGGTCGCCGTGGGCAACGAGTCGAGGTCCTCGTCGGTGAGCATGATCAGCTCGCCGTCCTCGGTCTCGTAGCCCTTGACGATGTCGGCGTACTCGACCTCCTCGCCGTCGATCGAGCAGACGCGCTTGTACCTGATCCGCCCCCCGTCGGTGGCGTGGACCTGGTGGAACCGGATGTCGTGGCTCTGGGTGGCCGAGTACGCCTTGACGGGCACACTGACCAGCCCGAACGACACCGCTCCACTCCACATCGCGCGCATGTTTGCCAGCATGGCCGGGTGCAGCCCATGCTCGCCACCCCTGGCGCCCTCCCAGTGGGGCCGGACTGGCTCTACGAGGTCATGTGGGACGGCATCCGCGTGCTCGCCGAGGTGCGCACCGAGAACGGCAGCAGCGAGGTGCGGCTCACGACCACGGACCGCCGCGACATCACCCTGTACTTCCCAGAGCTCGCCGACCTCGCCCAGGCGGTGCCCGACATCGTGCTCGACGGCGAGATCGTGGTGATCGAGCGCGGCGTGCCCAGCCACGCGGCGCTGACCGGCCGACTGCTGGCGCCGGTCCCCCCGGCCGTGGCGGCCGCGCGGCCCGCCACGTTCATGGCGTCGGACGTGCTGCGGCTCTACGGCGTCGACCTGACCGGGCGCACGTTGGAGGAACGCCGCGCCACGCTGGAGCGGATCGACCTCGGCGCCGCGTCGGCGGTCGCGGTCTCCCCGGCCTACACCGACGGCGCCGCGCTGATGACCGCCACCGCCCAGCAGGGCATGGCCGGGGTGATCGCCAAGCGGAGGTCCGACCCGTACGAAGCGGGCGCGCGCAGCCCCGGCTGGGTCGCCGTCGCGCACCGGCGGACCACGACCTGCGTCGTCGGCGGCTGGGTGCCCGATCGCGGCAAGATCCGTGCGCTGCTCGTCGGCGTCCCCGACGGGGACGGCCTGAGGTACCTCGGTCGGGTGGAAACCGGCCTCGCCGTGGACGCCGTGCAGCACGCGATCGGACTGCGGTTCGTGTCCGCGTCGGCCTCGCCGTTCCGCGATCCGCTGCCGCGCGGCAGCGCCACCGGGGCCCGCTGGTGCACTCCGCTGCTGGTCATCGAGGTCGCGCACGACGGTGTGCGACCCGACGGCACCCTGCGCGGACCGGTCCTGCGGCGCATCCGGGACGACGTGCCCCCGGAGGGGGCGGGGAGTGCATGATGTGCCTCTCCACGCCGAGGAAGGGGGCGCCATGGATCTGAACGACCTCGCCGGCAAGGCCGGTGAGCTGCTCAACCAGCACGGCGACAAGGTCGAGGACGCCGTCGACAAGGTGGCCGAGATCGCCAAGGAGAAGTTCGGCCACGAGGAGCAGATCGACATGGCCGCGGACAAGCTCAAGGAGATGATCCCGGACGGCCCGGGCGCCGGCCAGGCCCCGTAGTCCGCGCACCGGTTCGGTGGTCCGCCAGTAGTTGATCCAGTAGTTCACACGCCCGGCGGTGTCCCTTCGCAGGTGGAGGGGTACCGCCGGATCCGGCGTGGGCTACCGTGACCGAGGTGACGACCATGCTGACCTGGCAGGCCGACGACGGGCACGGCCTCGAAGGCGCCCGGGTGCTGCTCGGGCCGGGCCATACGCTCCGTGCGTTGAGCCGGCTCGTCCGGGTCGGGGAGTACACCGCCTCGTACCGGCTCGTCGTCCGCGAGGACGGCACCCTCAACCGGGTCTCGATCACGACCGCCACCGCCGACAAGGAACGCCACCTGACGCTCAACCGGCCGGAGGAGGGCTTCTGGCTCCTCGACACCGGCTCGGGCGGCGCCCGGACCGATTTCGGCGGTGCCCTCGACGTCGATCTCGAGACCAGCCCGATGTTCAACACGCTGCCGATCCGGCGGCTCGGCCTGCACAAGGAGCCGGGCACCCACACCATCCCGATGGTGTGGGTGTCGCTGCCCGGCCTCGAGGTGGAGCTGGTCGAGCAGACCTACCGCACGGTCTCCGTCGACGAGGACGGCGCGGTGATCGAGTTCTCCTCGGCCGGGTTCAGCGCGGAGATCTCCGTCGACGCCGACGGGTTCGTCGTCTCCTACCCGGGTATCGCGCGCCGACTGGCGCCCACCCCGGCGTAGGCTGGCTACTCCGCCCAGCCGGTGATCATCGCGCCGCGCCGGCCGATCTCGCGCAGCCGTGCCATCGGCGTCCCTCGGCGCACCCGCAGCAGCTCGGGGTTGCGCGCTGCCGCCCACCGCTGCCGGGCCTCGTAGCCGGCCTCGACGGTCTTCGCGAGCCCGCCGGTCGAGGCGAGTGCGCCGCGCATGGCGCCGAGGCGGCCCAGTGCGGAGTCGACGGCGCCGAGCAGCGCGTCCCGGTTGCCCTCGCACATCGCCAGCACCAGCTCGGGCCGGGTGCCGGCGACCCGGGTCCCGTCGGCGAACGAGCCGGCGGCCAGGGCGAGCGCGAGCTCGTCGCCCTCCGCGCCGACGGCGGCCAGCACGGCGGCGAACAGGTGCGGGAGGTGCGAGATCCGCGCGACGGCGAGGTCGTGCTCGTCGCTCGCTGCGGGCACGACCCTGGCGCCGCACGCCCAGGCCAGCTCGGCGACGTCGGTCCACACCTCGGGATCGGCGCCGTCGTCGGCGGCGACGACCCACGCGGCGTCGGCGAACAGCTCGCCGTTGCCGGCGGCCCAGCCGGACTCCGCCGTGCCCGCCATCGGGTGCCCGCCCACGAACCGGGCGCGCGGCGCGTGCTCGGCCACGAGATCGGCGACGGCGACCTTCACGCTCACGGCGTCGGTGAGCCGGCAGGTGGGCGCGTGCTCGGCGACCTGCTTCAGCACCCCCGCGAGCGCGGGCAGCGGGACGGCCAGCACCACCAGCGCATCGACGTCGGCGGCGCGGCGCAGCGCGGCCGCGGTGTCGACCGTGACGTCGAACCCGTCGGCGGTCGCCTCGGCCGCGGTCCGCTCGGACGCGGCGGTGCCCCACACGGTCCGTCCAGCCTTCTCCGCGGCCCGCATGAGCGAACCCCCGATCAGCCCGGTCCCGATCACGCACACTGCTCGATCCGCCACGGTCGGCAACGGTACGCGGGTCAGCGGGCCGTGATCCGCGCGGCCACCTGCAGCACGGCGTGTTCGTCCACACGCACGCCCACGACCTGCACCCCCGCCGGCAGCCCTCCGTCGGAGACCGGGCCCGGCACCGACACCGCGGGCCACCCGGCCAGGTTGAACGGCAGCGTGAGCGCCAGCAGCGACGTCCCGACCACGTGCCCGTCCACCACCTCGGCACCGATCGGGGTGGCCCGCAGCTGGGTGGTCGGCAGCACCAGCACGTCGACGTCCGCGCACGCCCTGGCCAGCTCGGCGACGAGCCGACGGCGGGCGCGCTGCGCCGCGATGTAGGAGGTGGCCTTGAGGTCGGCGAACGGCGCGAGCCGGGCCCGCGTGGCGGGCTGGTAGTCGTCGGGGTGCGCGGCGAGCCAGCGGCGGTGCGTCGCGTACGCCTCCGACCCGACGATCGTCGTGTACGTGGCGGCCAGTTCCTCGATCATCGGTGTCCGCAGCCGCACGACCTGCGCCCCGTCGTCCCGCAGCTGCGCGACCGCGATCGCTGCCGCGTCCTCGAGCACCGGGTCGTACGCCCACCAGTACTCGTCGACGGGCACCCCGACCCGAAGCCTGCCGAGCGGCACCGGGCGCTCCCCGCTGAACACCTCCCACGCGAACGCGGCCGAGTCGACGTCCGGGGTGAGCAGGCCGACGTGGTCGCAGCTCTCCGACAGCGGGAACACCCCGTCGGTGGGCAGCGCGCCGAAGCGCGGCTTGAGCCCCACCACCCCGCACAGCGCGGCCGGGGTGCGCACGCTCGCGCCGGTGTCGGTGCCGAGCGCGAGCGGCAGGTACCCGGCGGCGACGGCGGCCGCCGAACCC